>Ga0182027_10015091_pt1 | contig 10655 bp, 9 predicted proteins | sample 712E1DmetaG_FD_121300 | JGI IMG/M metagenome (GOLD analysis project Ga0182027, IMG submission 121300) | Permafrost microbial communities from Stordalen Mire, Sweden - 712E1D metaG (Illumina Assembly) | ecosystem: Environmental > Terrestrial > Soil > Wetlands > Permafrost | place: Sweden... | reverse complement strand
CGGGACACTAACCGCCACATACACCTACGACGCGAACGGGAACCGCATTGGCGGCCCTGGTTTCACGACAACGCCGGTCTACGATGCGCAGGATCGGTTGCTGAGCTACGGTAGGTGGACCTATGTGTACTCGGCCAACGGCGAGCTGCAAAGCAAGACGGACACGACATCAGGGCAGGTCACGAGCTACAGCTACGACGGCATGGGCAACCTCCGCCACGTCGGATTGCCCGACGGACGCACCATCGACTACGTCATCGACGGCCTCAATCGCCGCGTGGCCAAGAAGGTGAACGGCAGCGTGGTGCGGAAGTGGGTCTACAGCGACGGTCTCATCCCTGCGGCCGAGTTTGACGGCAGCGGCAACCTTGTCAGCCGATTCGCCGGCACGGAATACATGGTCCAGGGCAGCACGACCTATCGAATCGTCAAAGACCACCTCGGTAGCCCGCGTCTGATTGTGAATGCAACCAGCGGTGCCGTCGCTCAGCGCCTGGATTACGACGAATGGGGCAACGTGACGGTGAGCGGGACCCAATCGGCGGGCTGGCAGCCATTCGGCTTTGCCGGCGGCATCTTTGACCCGGATACTGGTCTAGTCAGGTTCGGGGCAAGGGACTACGATGCAACCGTTGGGAGATGGACGGCCAAGGATCCAATTCGGTTTGGAGGGCGCCAAGCGAACCTCTATGGCTATGTCCTTTCGAATCCGACCAATGTCTGGGATTCCACAGGCTTAACCGTCTACCTCTGCCGTGCGCCGACCGACAATGCGATACTGAACTTCCTTGGTCAAGAACACTACTGGTTGAAGACAGATACAAAAGAGGCGGGGATCTCGGACGACCCCGGAGAGTCAACATCATCCGGGTTAAACTACGGCGTGCCAATCTCTGTGTATGACGAGTCTGGACATGCCGAGGCTGTCTGGAACAGGACCAAGAAGAATGCTTGTGAAGAGGTGCCGGATGTTGATGAGGACATCGTGAACTCCCACATGCCCGGTCCGAACGATGACCCCATACCCTGGGGCAACTGGGCGGTCAACCATAACTGTCAAGATTGGGCGGCATGGGTCTTGTGGAAAGCTCGCGGCAACTAGGTCGGACGTGCGGATGTTGATCGGCGGAATAGTTCTGCTCCTAACTGGGCTGCTGATGCTGCTCGGAATAGTCCGTGCTTGGCAGCTTGCATTCGCATCGAAGATGGAGCGCAGGCGGAAAATGGGCGTGTTGGTGGTGTGTCTCCTGTTTGGCATGTTAGTTGGCATTCTCGCCGTTCGGCACAAGACGACCACGGAGCTGGCCGACTACGTCGGTTTTCCCGTTCCATGGGTAGCATGGGAATGGAATTGGCGACACAACAGGAAGATGGATTTCGTGTCTCCGCTATCGCCGGCGATTGCGGCGTGGGATTTTCTCCTGTGCCTTGTGGTTTCACACATTCCCGCTTGGATCGTTGTGGTCCGAATTCGTCGGCGAGAGCTTTTAGCTCAGGCCAGCCGACTGCGGGCAGATTGAGAATTGCAGATGAATCCCAACCAACGTTGAAATAGATCCCCGAGGTTCGCTCAGCTTCCCCAATGAGTAAGTATCCGCAGCCCTCGGACGGGCAGGTCGTGTACTCGTCGGAAGACTGGGCACGGCTCCAGTCAACCCTTGACAATGTGAGTGGAATTTTCAAGGAGTTTGCGGCGAATCTCGGATGGTCGTTCGGCGGTCCGCACCGTCGTGGTGTACCCGCACGAAGTATTAGCGGACGCAAAGGTCTAAAGACCTCAGTCGTCTCGTTGTCTCATCACCCTGGGCCACTTTGTCAGGAGACGTTCCAGTTATGGGCGTCCGTCTTTCTCAGTTTTGGCGTGCTTGGCTATCTCGGCCTAAGCTACGGGGACGGATTACCAATCCGATAGATGCGTTGAGATGTTCGCTGAGGCGGAATACGCGTGCATCGCTGCGGCAATCCAAGAAGGGGGGAATGGGAGCGCGGACACCGCGTGCTACGTTAAGACTCTGTCCGCTATCGCCTTCTGTTCCGCTCCGCTTGAGAAACCTGTGAACGACCTCTTGAAATGCAAGCCAGACAAATGGACAAGTACATCCACGCAGGTATCAACGTCAACCTCGACATCGACCTCGACGTCTGGTTCGACCTCATCGGGTTCCTCGGTGATGTGACGGAAACGGAAGTTGCTGTAGTGAATGGCCATTGAGTTTAGCTCCTATAGTTACGAGCAGTGAAAGAAGACGGGCAGTGGAAGAGACCCAGAATCCCTATGCTCCCCCGAAAGCGGACATCTGGATCGCCCCGGAAAAGCAGGGGCCGGGTATAAGGAAAGTCTATTCGCCAGCACAGGGCAGCCTTGGTGCTTTCCTCGGCGGGCCGCTAGCGGGGACCTACTTTGTATGCATGAATTTCGTGGCACTCGGAAATATGAAACGAGCGTGGCTGGCGACAGTCTTGGGGGCCGCCATCGCGGCCGCAGCTACTCTTTGGCATTTCTTCATCCGCGATATTGCGCTCGGCGGAAGCATTCGCGTTGCCTACGCCGCCATCGCCTGGTTTGCCATTGCGCACGCGCAATTCACGAGGTCTCAGATTGTCGAATCGCGCACGGTCTCGTTCCACTCAAACTATCGGGTGGCAGGCGTGACGTTGCTGGGGCTCGTCGTCTTCGCGGCTCTGGGCATCGCGGCGGGCCATTTCCTCCCAGCACCCTCACCGCTGACTGGCCCGACCCTACGTGCGCCCTGTCCTTGGAAAGCTCTGGAGGCGTAGCTGCCTTCACATCGGCTGGATCGCGTTTTGCGCCGCGACCGCCATCGTTCTGTTCAGATTGCGAGCCTTTCTTCCGATGGACACCTTGCCCGCGCTAGGAGATCCCAGCCTCCCGTTTCCGGGCAACCATCGCCTCACCGACCCACGTGGTGAGCAAACCCGGCCATCTTTCTGTCCAGAGCTGCGATGGCGTCCAGCAGGACCGGTTGTGCTCTGACCGCCGCTTCGATGCTGGGGTGCGAATACTCGTCCCGATACAGGGCGATTCCACTGTCTAGAAAGAAACCGCACACCTCGCCAGGACAAAACACCTCGAAGAGATCCAGAACCTGCACGTTCGTGTGCGATTGTTCGCGCGCGGCAAGGGTCTGTTGCAGCCATGTCTTGCGCACCTGTGAAGCTTCCCTTGTGTAGTAGTGGCATCGGCCTGATGGTTCGTGTCCCTGCCTGCGCGCCAGCTTCGGCCCGCACTGGCTGTCTCGCACGAACGAGTTGACCGATTGGATGATCAGTCCAATGCCTCGGTCGCCGAGCTTTGTGGCCAACCTTTCCAGGCCCGCCACGAGATTTTGGCGATCCTCGTCGACTTCTAGACTAGTTTCGAATGGTGCGAACCTAGCCATGTCGTTAAGCATGAGGACCGCGTCACCTGCGCGCAGGGTGGCGAGCAGGCCGGGAACCACCGCGGACCAGTAATAGTCGTTCGGTCGCTTCCAGTGGCTGTTGTTGGCGACCTCGGGGACGGCCGAGGCGGCCAGACAGGATGTCACCGTGACTGAGCCGAGGCCGCGCGCGGGGAGGATCTTGACCATCTCGATCTCGGTCACGCTGAACGAATCGCCGATCACAAGAAACCGACGCGGCGACGGTCGGGACGAGTCGAAAGTGCAAAAATGCTCGGCTCGCGGTCGCCCCACCTGGTCGTCGCGGGATAGCACGCACTCCTCGCTGCGCCAAACCACACGGCCTTGCCAGACCTGGTCGTCTTGTCGCGAGTCTGCAAAGGGCGCGGGGGAGGGATCGTCCTGTCCCAAGAACAGCATTCCCTTCAGCGGAAGTCCCAGCAGCACCAGAAGTACGGCGCAGCTCAGGGCCGCCGCCAGTCCCAGCCCAAGGGTTCCGCCCGGTCGTGGTGCCCAGGTCGCGCTTCGCAAGCGTCGTTCGACGTGCTGGTAGGAAAACACGGCCACCAGGACGATGATCGCCGACAGAACCGGAATGGTTCGTGGTTCGATGCCGATGGTCCAACGGGCGATACATAGAACGGGCCAGTGCCACAGGTAGATCGAATACGAGGCCAGGCCGACGAATACGATAGGACCCCAGCCAAGCAGCCGGCCCGCCAGGGTGGCGGGCCGCCCCGCCAGCGCGGCGATCAGCATCGAGGTCAGTGCGACCAGCGCCGGGGTCGTACGCTGGATCGCAGTCTGGGGTGTGAAGAGGAGCGCGACCACCGCAATCACAATCGGCAGTGGGGGTAGCACGGCGAGCAGTCGCCGAAGAGGCGGGCAATCCGCTTGCAGAGCAAGAAAAGTCAGGCAACCCACACCAAGCTCCCAGAAGCGGGCCGGCATTAGAAAGTACGCGGCGCTCGCATGGCTCCGGTTCAGCCACAAGTAGCCAAGCAGCGAGCCTGCTGAGAGCAGGACTATCAGGACGAAGAAGTTCCGGCTGCCCCGGGGGCGGCCTTGGGCAAAGCCGCTGGCCCAGGCCAGGGTAGGGAAAACCAGGTAGAATTGCTCCTCGACGCCCAGAGACCAAGTGTGGGTGAAGAGATTCAGCTCCGCTGAACTGGAAAAATAGTCAGTCGCTCGGCGAAGCAGATACATGTTCGACAATCCGAACAGCGCTGCGACACCCGAGCGCCACTCTGCCTGAAAGCCCTCGTAGCTTGCCGGAATGAACAGGAAGCCGACCGCGCAGGATGCGACGATGCAAAAAAGAAGTGCCGGTAGCAGGCGCTTCATCCGGCGAGCCATGAAGCCCAATAGGTGGGTTTTAAGCGAGTCGTGATGCTTGTCCGCCAGTGAGCCGGTGATGACGTAGCCGGAGATGACAAAGAAGATGTCGACCCCGAGGAAGCCGCTGGGGAGCAGTGTCTTGCTGAAGTGATTGACGATGACCACCAGGACGGCGAGGGCTCGCAATCCGTCGATCTCGGGCCGATAACCTGTTCGTGCACCTGTCATCCTGTTTCTGCCGCCATGGTCGCATGAAATCGGACTGGCGCAAGCAAGGGCGAAATATCGGCAGTACCTTCAACATCCGCCTGCCTTGAGAGTGGCGGAAGCGACCGAGACCGGCGGAAGGAAGAGCGCTGGCAGAGATCACCATCGCCGGTGTGAACTCGAGCAAAAGCAGTCCTATTTGCGCATCAACACAACCCGATTAGAGTAGCAAGACATGCTCACCTTGCGTCGTAGCTTGCCCTGGCTGGGCCTTTGCGTTCTTGCCGGGATGACTTTCGCCACGGCGCTGCACAACCCTTTCGCTTACGATGACACCTCCTCCATCATCGACAATTCACTCATACGGCAGTGGAACGTGGGCTGGGCATTTCTCTATGGGGGCGTGAGCAGCAACGGCTTTGCTAACGGCCAATTCCGCCCCCTGACCTTGTTCACCTTCACCCTGAGCTACCTCGCCGGTGGAGACAGCCCATTCGGCTATCGTGTGGTGAATCTCTGTTTGCACCTCGCAAACGGCATCCTGGGGGCGCTTTTGTTGCGCGAGCTGCTGACCCAGGTTCCCTTCTCGCGCCGATCTGCCGCGCCGTCCACCCGGGTGAGCACGGCCATCGCTCTCTTTGCGGGCGCCATTTTCATTGTGCACCCCATGAATTCCTTGTCGGTGCTGTTGGTTTGGAAACGCGCCACTTTGCTGTTTACGTTCTTCTCGTTCATCGCCATCCACTGTCTCCTCGCCTTGCGGCGCTCGGAAATGCAGGCAAGCTGGCGCCGCCGCATATTTCTGCAAGTGGGCATGGTTGGCGCGCAGCTCCTGGCGTTGGCCAGCAAGGAAAATGCGGCGATTCTGCCTGGCTTAATGTTGCTCGTGGATCTTTGCCCGCGCCGAGACGAAATCCAACCGCAGAGCTGGCGCCGCGTGCTGGGGCGACAATGGCCCACGATCCTGGTTGGCACTGTCGCTGCCGGCTTCCTGCTTTCGCGCAATCCCACGATGGGAGAGCTGGGACCTCTCGGCTATTTCGCGACCCAAATGCAGATCATTTGGGAATACTTGGCCATGGCCGCGGCGCCTCAGCTGGTCGGCACGGTCTACGACTCCACCACGCGTTCAGGCCGCGATCCAATCTTCTGGCTCGCGGGGCTGGCGCTTCTTGGCGTTGCGATCTTCGCCTTTGCCATGCGACGACGCCTGCCCTTTGTCGCGTTTACGGTGTTTTGGGCCGCCATCGCGCTTGCCCCCACGTGTAGCTTGATTTCCATTCCCCTCCTCAAGGACGAAGATCGCGTCTACCAGGCCTTTCTGCCACTGTGGGTCTTTCCTGGCCTATTTCTCCACTGGCTCGCCTCGCGCTTTCCAGCGCGCGCGAAACCCATCGTGGCCATTCTCGGCGGATCGGTCCTGCTTGGTTTGCTGGGCATGACCCTCGTTCGCGCCACGGTGTGGAGCGATCCAGAGATCCTTTGGTCCACGGCCGTCCGTGAACACCCGTCCTCCAGAACCGCAGCGGCCAACTACTGCAGCACTCTGGCCAGCAAGCCGGAGCGACGACAGCAGGCGGTTGCCTTTTGCCAATACGCTTTCGCGCGATACCCACAAGACACCGTCCTGCAATTCTGCCTCGCCGCTGCCTACGTCCAGGTGGGGGCGGTCCAGGAGGCGATCACCCACGTGACCAAGCTCATCAAGGAAGGCGCGGCTTCCCATCTGCTCTTTCGCATGGCCGGACACCTGGCCTTCGCCTCGGGCCACGCCGAGGAAGCGATCGACTACTACCGACGTGCGCTTTCCCTGGAGCCCACCAATATCGAGACGGCTATCTATCTCGCCCGGGCGTACGCTGAGCGCAGACGCTTGGACGAGGCGACCCTTCTTGCCATCCAGGTGGATCGCTGGGTGCTCCCGCACCGGCCGCACCTGCGCCTGGCGCAGGCGAACCTGCATCGCGCCATCGGATGGAAACAACGAGCATGCGCGGAATACTCCGAGCTATCGAGCCAACTTGATGACTTGCCCAAGACCGGGCTGGACCGGCGGGGACTGGAGGAAGACTGTCGCGCCCCCTAACGAGCCGGAGATCTGTCCGACGGCAGGCAATCAGGATTCGGTTGAGTACGCTGGGCATCGGGTTCGGGGGACGAGGGCTCGGCGCCCAGCTGGGCTATTCCGATGGCGGCAGGCTGTCTTGGTTCGGGATCTCTTCCAGATAGAACCAGTCGCCTCCGGCGTCCTTGCACTCGTAGGCACCGTGTGGGCGAAGGACGGTCAAGAGGGAGTGCCGATAGGGGAAGAAGTGCAGGTGGAGGTCGAACGTGTCCCTATAGGGACGCTGGCGCGGCACGACGAGCACGAGCCGCCGTCGCGCCACTCGCCGCAACTCTGAGAGCGCCCTGCCAATGTCGAGCACATGTTCGAGCGTATGAGTCGAAACGACCGTGTCGAAGGACCGATCGGGAAACGGCAGAGTCGTCATTGGAGCCGTTTCGAATCGGACATCAGGGTACCGCTCAGCCAGCATCGGATCGAGCACCAGGTCGCAGGCCGTAACCTGGCCGTGCCGTCGAAGCTGTCCAGAAAGATAGCCAGCGCCACAACCAACTTCGAGAATGGTGGGGCCGATGATGCGATCCAGGACCAGGGTCGTGCACGGTTCGTTCAGATCTGTTTCGCGTTCTGCCACGTTGGCGTGAGCCCGCTCATACACCTCAGTCATTCCGGCGTCGGTCAATTCAAGCGCTCGCTCCTTGAATCCCAGAAATAGCGGGGCGTTCCGGCCCAAAAGCAGCCGCGCGGACACCGACATGAATAGCTTCGAGTCGCGCAGGATTGGCGGCAAGATTTCGTCCAGCAGGAACCTGAGTCGATTGGTCAAGTCTCGGGATAGCTTCAAATGACGGACCTCCTGCGAAACACCGAGCCTGGCGTAGCCTTCGGATGCGACGACCCATTCTAAATTCGTTAGTCCGTTTACGTGCAGATATTCGGATGTTCCTGCCTCTCGCAGGAACCGGCAGACCGCGCTAGAGTCCGCACGACCATGAGCTCTTCCCTGGCGGACAAGACCGTCGTGCTTGGCGTGACGGGTGGCATCGCGGCGTACAAGGCGGCCGAGCTGTGCCGGCTGCTGGTGAGAGCGGGCGCGCAGGTTCACGTCGTCATGACGGAAGCGGCGTGCCAGTTCATCACGCCGCTGACGCTGGAGACGTTGTCGCGCCATCCGGTGGGGCGTGACATGTTCGAGCTTGGGCAGGGCGGCACCATCGGACATATCGAGCTCGCCAGCGAGGCAGACCTCGTCATCGTGGCGCCGGCCACGGCGGACGCCATCGCGCGCTTCGCGGCGGGGATGGCGAACGATCTGCTGGCTGCCATCGTGCTTGCCACCAAGGCGCCGATTCTTCTCGCGCCGGCCATGAACACCAACATGTGGGAAAAACCCATCACGCAGGACAACCTGGCACGGCTGTGCAAAGGCAGTCAGGTGACCGGGCAGGTGACCAGTGTTGGGCCGGACGCGGGCGACTTGGCGTGTGGATGGGTCGGGGCGGGGCGCATGGTGGACGGCGAGGAGATTCTGCGCGCGGCGGAGGCTCGTTTGGGTGCGGAGCCTGCCCTGCCCGAGGCGCCGGGTTCTCTATTTGGCCAGCGCGTAGTCGTGACCGCAGGACCAACCTGGGAAGCGGTCGACGACGTGCGCTTTCTCGGCAATCGTTCGTCAGGGAAGATGGGTTTCGCCTTGGCTGAAGTTGCCGCGCGCATGGGTGCGCAGGTGACGCTGGTCGCGGGGCCGGTGGCGCTGGCAACGCCCGCGGGCGTGGGCCAGCGGGTCGATGTGGAATCGGCGCTGGAAATGCGCGAGGCCTTGCAGAAAAGCCTCGCCCACGCAGACGTCGTTGTCATGTCCGCCGCGGTGGCGGATTTTCGTCCTGGCGTGCGCGTGCTGGGCAAGCTCTCGCGACGCAACGGCAAACGCGCAACGTCGGCGACGGCGCAGACGATTGCGCTCGTGCCCAACCCCGACCTCTTGGCCGAGCTGGGGCGGGCGCGCCGGGGTAAGAAACCCTACCTGATCGGTTTCGCGGCCGAGGTCGGGGTTTCCGGTCAAGCGTTGGTCGAGCGCGCTCGTCGCAAGCTGGCCGAGAAAGCCTGCGACGTGGTGGTTGCCAACGAAGTGGGGCGGCCTGGTATCGGCTTTGGCGCCGACCAAAATGCGGTGACGCTGGTCTTCGCCGATGGGCGCGCCGTCGAGTTGCCGCCCGCGCGCAAAGACGTGGTCGCGCAGGCAATCTGGGATAGGATCGGGCCCGAGCTTACGCGTGCGCCGAAGTTAGACTCCAAGGCGGACAAGAAACCCGCCAGTCGCTTGAAGGGAAAGAATGCCTAGCGCTTTCGTCGAAGAGAAGATCAAAACCTATCTGCCGAAGATCGTCGACTGCCTGCGTAGCGCGGGCGATGTCTTGGCCGCGCGCCAGGAAATGGGTGGCAAGACGCGCGGGAACGTGCCGCCGTGGCCGGGCTCTGGCGACGGCGATTTTCACGGCACCTTGGCCGCCATTTGGGTGTGGTCGCGGGCCAAGGATCTGCTGGGTGACGACCGCTTTTCGCTCCCCATCGCATCGGCCTGGACCTTCGTGGAATCGAGCTGGAGCGACTTCATTCCGCGCTCGCTCGGCGCCCACGCCAGCGACGAAGCCGCCTACGATTGCGCCATGGTGCTGCGCGCGTGGCTGGCGGGCGACGGCCCCAGCGCGCCGCTCGATGAAGAAAGCTCGCGGCGCGAGCGCGTGGCATCGGCGGCGCGGCTGCTCGGGGCCTACGTAACCGACCTTGAAAAACTGGACAGTCGCGAGTTCAAGGATCCGGGGTTCTTGGCTTGGACCCTGGGCGAATACGCCCGCGCGGTCGGCGATCGCGGCCTGAGCGCCACCGCGCGCCGATTTGTCGAAGCGGCTTTCGGGATGAAAAGCCCGCCGCCCTTCGCCTCCGAGCCGGCCGCGCGCGACGGTCTGTTCGATTTTTCCTGCACCACCGCCACGCGCGTCCTGGCGGTCATCGGCGCCGAGGGACCGATTCCTTTCGTGGGCGCATGGCTGCGCGAGCGCGTGGCGCCCGCGGTTCCGCCCGGCTTCGTGGCGCGACCCATGGACGAAAACACCTGGAATGCATGCGCCGCCGCCACGCTCGGCTACGCGTTCTCGGTTTCGACCGATCCCACCTTCTTCGACGCGTACAAATCGGTGATGGACGAGCTCGACCTGCGGGCGGAGAACGGCGCGCTGGGACGCATGTCGGGCTACACGGCGGAAACGGCGGCGACCTTTTATTACGCCATGGCCTCAGCTTCGATTCTGGGAAAGATCTAGGCCTTGTCCGATCCCAGGCACGAGCTACGCGAGCTGAGTGCGGCTTTTCGCACCCATCTGGAGGCGCGGGGGCGATGCGGTCTGCTCGGCGTTTCGCACCGGCCGTCGCCGACGTCGCCCGCAGCCTCGACGGCGAGGACCGAACCGACATCGGACGAGCCGCTGACACCGTACCCGACGCCGCCGCCGGTTTCCTACGACGAGGGGCAGGTTCTGCACAGCGGGCGTGGGCTCAATGCGCTTCGCGCGGAAATGGGCGATTGCCAGCGCTGCAAGTTGGCCAAGGACCGCAGGCACATCGTATTCGGCACCGGCAACCCCGAGGCG
>Ga0182027_10015090_pt1 | contig 10655 bp, 14 predicted proteins | sample 712E1DmetaG_FD_121300 | JGI IMG/M metagenome (GOLD analysis project Ga0182027, IMG submission 121300) | Permafrost microbial communities from Stordalen Mire, Sweden - 712E1D metaG (Illumina Assembly) | ecosystem: Environmental > Terrestrial > Soil > Wetlands > Permafrost | place: Sweden... | reverse complement strand
TGTTTTGCGAGCTTTCCATAAACCTTCGGCGATCATGATCTGGCGCACCGTTTCATCCGAGATTGAGAGCTTTTCCACTTCCACCAGTTTCTCACACGCCAACGTCGGACCAAAGCCTTTATATTTGCCCTGCAGCAAGTTCAGCATCTCGGCGGCTTCTCTCTGCTTCAGCCGTTTTTCTTTCAACCGCTGCATCACTTCCAACCTGCTCAGTTCTTTTGTGCTCATCGTTAGTAGTGGGTCCAATTTCTGTCCCTTTCTCATAGGGGACATTTTAACTTTGGTGAAAGGGGACTTTACTACTTTGGGCTAACAAATATATTTTTCCCCTTGACAGAATCCAGCGCCTGTATAGAATTACCTTCAATATGTTTGCAGTCTTCCGCAATAAGGGCCATCTACGACAACACCTGTTCGGGAGATTATTTTTTTGAAATTAGAGAGTCGCTTTTAGCGGCTCTCTTTTTTGTCTGCTTCCATCCGACCTTAAACCAAAACATGTTAAAACTCCCCGGTCTCATTGACCCTCACGTCCATCTGCGCGAACCTGGCGCCACCCATAAAGAAGATTGGGATACCGGTACTTCCGCCGCGCTGGCAGGCGGGTTCACGCTGGTGCTGGCCATGCCGAACACCAAACCGCCGATCTTCGATGCCGAAACCCTCGCCCTGGCTCTCGATGCCGCCGGCCAAAAAGCTCGTTGCGACTACGCTCAATATCTCGGTGCAGGTCCTGATAATTCGCAAAAGGTTGCGGATCTGGCGGATGGCGCTGCAGCTCTTAAGATGTATCTGGATGCGACCTTTGGCCAATTGCGTCTCGATGACATGAATCTCTGGGGACCGCATTTTCAAAGGTATCCAAAAAAATATCCAATTGTGGTGCATGCCGAAAGCAGGAGCATGGCCGCCGCGCTTTTATTTTCCGCCCTCTACGATCGGCCTGTTCACATCGCACATATCTCGTTGAAAGAGGAAGTTTTGCTCATCAAGGCTGCCAAAGAAAAAGGGATCAAAGTAACCTGCGAAGTTTGTCCTCATCATCTCTTTTTATCGAAAGACGATATCCCTGCCATCTCTCACGGCCATCCCGGTCGCGGAGAGGTGCGTCCGAGACTTGCCGCGAAGGAGGACGTCGAAGCGCTCTGGCAAAACCTGGATGTCATTGATTGCTTTGCCACCGACCATGCCCCTCATACACTGGAAGAAAAAGATTCGGATAATCCTCCACCCGGTTTTCCCGGACTTGAAACCGCGCTGCCTCTGCTTCTGACCGCCGTTTCCGAATCCCGCCTCACGATATCCGACCTCATAGCCCGCATGCATACCAACCCTAGGAGGATCTTCAATCTCCCCAAACAGCCCGAAACCTGGGTCGAAGTGGACGAGAATGCCGAATATGAGGTCAAAGCCGCACAGCAATTCACGCGCTGCGGCTGGACTCCCTTCGAGGGTCGGCGGGTGAAGGGATGCGTCACGAAAGTCGTTCTGCGCGGTGTAGATGCCTACAAAGATGGCAGGGTTCTGGTGGAAAAGGGGTTTGGGAAGAATGTGAGAGTGTAGCAAATGTATAATCGTGATATAAGGAAACCATGAGAAAGAATTTTGCTGAACGTAGAGGTAGGTTGAAAGACCTGGACAGATCGTTTGACCTGAAATTCTGGCAGGCACAGCCGCCCATGGCTCGTTTTAATGCTGCATGGGAATTGATTGTCCATTATATGAAGGTGAAGGGACGCGATGTTCGTCAACTCAGACTTCAGCGATCTGTTACGCATTTTCAACGGCCACAACGTTAGATATATGGTGATTGGCGGATATGCTGTCGTGCAGTATGCCGAACCGCGCTTCACCAAGGACCTTGACGTGTTGATCAGCACCGACATTGCGAATGCAGATGCGGTATATAACGCATTTCGCGAGTTTGGTGCGCCATTGATTGGACTTACGCCAAAGGATTTCTCGGAAGAGGGCTTTTTCTTTCAAGTGGGTGTACCGCCTGTACGTGTGGATGTGTTGATGGGTATTCCTGGGATTCAATTCGAAGAATGCTGGAACAGACGCGTGGAAGTGGATTTTAACGGATTGAAGGTCATTTTTATCTCAAAGCAGGATTTGATCGCTTCCAAGCGCGCGGCAGGCCGACCGCAGGATTTGATCGATGCGGATTTACTTTCGCAAGGGTAGGCTCCAGACTTCCGAAGTTTCCAAGACTTCGGAAGTCTTTGTAAAAGGACGCAAAGCCTATCATGATGGGAAGATCCTTATCAAGGCGGGATATGGAAAGAATGTGAGAGAGTTATCGGGCTAGTCTTTTAGTCACTGGTTTGCTAGTCGGATGAAAGAAAACGGAGAAGAATGACTCTTGCTGAACGAATTGTGGAATCACTAAAACAAAATCCTGGATTATCTGATAGACAAATCATTGATAGGTTGTTTGGCATTGGTAAGCCTCAACAACAAGTCAACATTGCTTGCAGAAATCCAGAAAAGCGTGGAGCCCTACTCCGTAAAAATGTTCAAGGAAGTCCAATTGGTAATTATCTCACTGGTCAGAAATTAAAGGTCTCGCAGAGTCAAAAATCAATCAACAAAGTTGTAGATGAAGAGCATTTGTCTGAAAATGCCATCAAAGAATTTTTAGAGCAATGGCTCGTTATTCAAGGATGGAAAGTGAAAATTGCGTGGGGGCGCGTTCATGGAATCGATATTGACGCAATAAAGGAAAATAAAAGATGGGTGATTGAAGCTAAAGGGCAGCGGTCATTAAACCCGATGAGGGTAAATTACTTTCTTGGTATTTTGGGCGGGACGTTACAGCGTATGGAAGACCCTGACACAAAATATAGTATTGCCTTACCAGACATACAACAATTTAGAAATTTATGGGGAAGGTTACCTTTCTTGGAAAAATCAAGAACCGGAATAACTGCAGTTTTTGTTGATAAAAATGGAACTGTGAGTGAGGTACCATGAAACATCAAGGCAAAAATGTTTCTCGAAACAGCGATCTGCCTCACCCATTGCGTGAGTCGAATGTTATTGGCCAAAATGTGACCTATATAATTACGCCGGATTCGTTTTCAGCCAGCAGCTACCACCGATTGTCGAATATCGATTTATCGGATCCCTGATTACCTGATACCGAATACCTAATATCGAGTAACGTATATCGCACATCTACTACCACAAGGAGACCCACATGCCCACTCAATCTTCATCCCCTCACCTTCCCTTTGGCGAGAATAAAAGCGCCGACTGGTATGGCAAGGATATCCTTTCCGTCAAGCAGTTCAATCGTTCCGATTTGCAGTACGTCTTCGGCGTGGCGCACGAGATGCGCGGCATGGTCGAGCGCATCGGCACCTTCGACCTGCTGAAAGGCAAGATTTTGGCGAACCTCTTCTATGAGCCTTCCACGCGCACCTCGTCCTCGTTCACGGCCTCCATGGAGCGGCTGGGCGGCTCGGTCATCCCGATCAACGAAGTCAAATATTCGTCCGTGTCGAAGGGCGAGAGCCTCCCTGATACGGTCCGCACGCTCGAATGTTATGCCGATGTGATCGTCCTACGCCATCCCGAAACCGGGTCGGCCGCCATTGCCGCCAAAGCAGCCCGCAAGCCCATTATCAATGCCGGCGACGGCGTGGGCGAGCATCCTACGCAGGCCTTGCTTGATACGTTCACGATCATGGAAGAGCTTGGCCGACTCGATGATCTCACCGTCACCATGCTCGGCGACCTCAAGTACGGCCGTACCGTCCATTCGCTGGCGCGCCTGCTCTCGCAGTTCAACGGCATCAAATTGAATTACGTCTCGCCTGATATTTTGAAGATGCCTAAGGAAGTAATGGACGAACTGGCGGAGAAGAAAGTGCCGCAAGCCGAGGTCAACTCGCTAGAGAAAGTCCTGCCTCAGACCGACGTGCTTTATGTGACCCGCGTCCAGAAGGAGCGCTTTGAAGACCCTGCTGATTATGAAAAGGTAAAAGGCGCTTACGTGATCGACCCGCCCACCATGAAATCTGCAAAGAAGGATATGATCGTCATGCACCCGCTGCCCCGTGTCGGCGAGATCAGCGTGGACTTCGACGACGACCCCCGCGCCGCCTATTTTCGTCAAATGGAATACGGGTTGTATGTGAGAATGGCCCTCCTCGCCATGGTATTGGGCAAAGCCTAGTGTTGGCACTTGGATCCTGGAACCTTGAACTTGGAACTTCCTGATGGAAACATTCTTCTCTTTCCTCGAAAAACGCGTGGACGACTGCTCATCGCTTTTATGCGTTGGGCTTGACCCGCACATGGATGATCTAAAGGAACCCACCGCCGCCTCGGCCCTGAACTTCTGCCTGCGTCTTATAAAAGCGACGGCTCCTTATGCGGCAGCATTCAAGCCCAACGCCGCCTTCTTCGAAGTCTTCAGTGCGGAGGGGTGGACGGCCCTCAGGCAGGTTATCGACGCCATTCAGGAAGAATCAGATCGTCTTGGCTCTCATATCCCCGTTATTCTCGATGCTAAGCGCGGCGACATCGCCTCGACGGCCGAAGCCTACGCCATGTCCGCCTTCGAGAACCTGGGTGCGGACTGCATTACCCTCTCGCCGTATCTCGGCAGAGACTCAATCGAGCCGTTTATAAGCAATCCTGAAAAAGGTGTGTTCTTGTTGTGCAAGACTTCTAATCTCGGCGCAGGCGATTTACAGGATTTGATTCTTGCAACTGGAGAATCGCTGCATGTCCATATTGCAGGACTGGCGCAAACCTGGAATACCAAAAACAACATAGGGCTGGTGGTGGGCGCGACCTTTCCCGAAGCCCTCGCGCGCGTCCGCCTCGCCGCGCCCGATCTGTGGTTCCTCGTCCCTGGTGTTGGCACACAGGGTGGGGATCTGGAGACTGCCTTGCAGGCCGGGTTGCGAAAGGATGGAAAGGGCGCGTTGATTAATGTGTCCCGTTCGATCTCTCGAAGCGCCGACCCTCGTAAAGCCGCGGCGGAGCTGCGTGACAAGATGCTGGGAGTCCGTCATTCAGGCACCGGAGCTCGCAATATTGCCCCCGAATCGCGATTTACGGATATCAACTCCCAAATATCGAATAATGAATTATCGGTTCTTGCCGATGGCCTTCTCTCTGCCGGATGTATCAAATTTGGAGAATTCACCCTCAAGTCGGGAATGAAATCTCCCATTTATATTGACCTGCGCCAGATCATCACCTATCCTGAACTGTTGGGACAGGTCGCCGCGGCCTATTTGCCTTTGCTCAAGGGGCTAAAGTTCGACCGGCTCGCCGCTTTACCTTATGCTGCCATCCCGATTGCGACGGCCATTTCTTTGCAGGGTCATTATCCGATGATCTACCCGCGCAAAGAGGTCAAAGCCTATGGGACGAAGGCTGAGATCGAAGGCGAATATCACACTGGCGAAACCGTCGTCGTGATTGACGACCTTGCCACTACCGGCGGTAGTAAATTTGAGGCGATTGAGAAACTCACCTCTGCCGGGCTTAAAGTGAAGGATGTGGTTGTGTTGGTGGATAGGCAGTCCGGTGCGAAAGAGTCGCTCGCAGAAGCGGGGTACGATCTTCATGCGGTATTAACGATTACCCGATTATTGGACTATTGGGATAAGATGGACTTGGTTAATAAGGATAAAATTCACGAAACAAGGGATTTCTTGAAAAAAGAATGAGAAAATAATTGATTCCTCACCATTTAGATAAAAAGCCGCAGCCTAATAAGCTGATCCTTCTGGGTATTATTCTTGCCTGCATCCCTGCGGTTGCAGTACCGATTACGATCGCTTTTCCATCCACGCAGATTTATTTGTTTTATTTATTGCCGTTCGGGATTCTTGCGGCCGTTTTGGCCCGGATTGCTTTAAATCAAATTAAGCGCGGATTTGGCACGCGCCAGGAGCGCAATCTGGCTCTCATTACCTATTTTCTCGGCCTTTCACCCGTGTTATATTTCTGTGGCATATTTACCTATCAACTTCTGAACCTATGATCATCATCGGGAGCTGGCATGCCAAAAAAACAAACTTTTACCGGTCGTATTCAAAACGCAGGCGGAGGCGGGGCGTTCGTAGAAATTCCTTTTGATGTGGAAGCGGCCTTTGGCTCGAAGCGTCCCAAGGTCAAGGCTCTTATCGAAGGCGTTCCGTATCGCGGCACGCTGGTACGGATGGGCAGTGAACATCATATGCTGATTATTCTCAAAGGCATCCGTGAGCAGATCGGCAGGACCTTTGGCGATGAAGTAAGGATTATTGTGGAAGCCGATACCGAGCCACGCGCGGTGGAAGTCCCGGCAGACCTGATAAAGGAATTGAAGAAGAATAAGGATGCCAAGGCTATCTTTGATAAATTGGCCTATACCCATCGGAGAGAATATGTCCGCTGGATCGAGGAAGCCAAACGTGCGGAGACCCGCGCCGCTCGTGTTGCTAAAGCAATTGAGATGTTGAAGAAGGAATAGCGTTCGATCTAAACCTTCGGGTGAGGCAGCCTCAAGCTGCCATCACCCACTTCGACGATATGAATCGTCGAAGCTTACGATATGGCCATGGATTCAAGGGTTCTTCCTGCTCGCCGAAACCACCCCTTGAACCTTCAACCTTAAACCTTCTAACTTTCAACCTCAAACTTTAAACTTTCAACTCCCTCCAACTTTTCCCCTGCCATGTATCCCTTCTTTCGCTCCTACCTCTTTCGTCTCGATCCCGAAACCGCCCACACACTCACACTTAACCTCTTGCGTGTTACTGCGGCAGTTCCTCCTTTAAATTGGATTGTTTCCCTAAGCTTAAGGTCGCCGTCCAAACCCGTTACCGCTTTTGGATTGACTTTCAAGAATCCGGTCGGCCTGGCTGCTGGTTATGATAAGGACGCCGTTGCACTGCGCGGGCTGGCCGCGCTTGGCTTCAGTCATCTCGAGGTCGGCACGGTCACTCCTCTGCCTCAAGCCGGTAACCCGCGGCCGCGTTTGTTCCGCCTCGTCCAAGACGAAGCGGTCATCAACCGTATGGGGTTTCCCGGCCGGGGGTCCGAATTTATGCAAAGGCGGCTCAACATCAATCTTCGATCCGGGTGGGTCGAGCGCTTTATCGGGTTTGCTCCTCGCCGTGCCATCCGCCGGTCTTATCCGTTGGGTCAGGGAACCTCCACCCGCCTTGGCATAAACATCGGCAGAAATAAAAGCACTCCCAACGAGCAGGCCGTCTTTGATTATCTCGAATTGCTGCATAGCTTCGCTCCCTTTGCGGATTACCTTACGATCAACGTCAGTTCGCCCAATACGGTCGGGCTTCGTGACCTCCAGGGACGCGCCGCTCTGGAAGCCCTCTTAACTCAGCTTCATGCGCAGCGCCTGCTCGAACAAAAGAAACTGGAGAAGCGTATCCCGCTGCTGGTCAAACTTGCGCCCGATCTCTCTGATCACGAATTGGATGACGCTGTGGATGTGATCCTGGGCACGCACATGGACGGTATCATTGCCACGAACACCACCCTGGAGCGCCGCCCTGGACTGCGTTCGGAGTATCGGGGTGAAAGCGGGGGGTTGAGCGGCGGCCCGTTGAGAGACCGGAGCGAGATAGTTTTGCAGAAAGTTGTTCGCCGTGTGAATGGCGAAATCCCTGTTGTCAGCGTTGGCGGCATAATGACGCCCGACGATGCAAAGCGCAGGTTCGACATGGGCGCAGCGCTAATCCAGCTTTATACGGGCCTCGTCTACCGTGGACCGGGGCTGGTTAGGGAGATTGTTAGATATTTGTAGGTATTGTCGGGCGCCAAACGTCCTGGCAAGGGGACTTCCGCTTATTCCTGTTCATAACCCTTCATAAAGGTGTAAATGAATACCGCCTTTTTATGGTATGATGTCGCGCGATACGGAATGGATATAGGTATACTATGGATGAAAAAATAACAATTATCGAAGGCCCGCCGCCCATCTTTGAACAAGTAAACGACGGCTGGGCGATGGGGCTGAACGAAAGCCCCCATATCCTTGTCCCGGCCCTTACACGGCTGCGGACTTTCAATGGGAACGCCTTGGTGGAGCGTTGTCATCGTGCATGGAATAATAAGGAGCATATCCACCTCATCTATCGCAACGATATGGGTCTCGAGCAGACCGCACCCATCCTGGCTGCCCGCAATATCACAACGCCTGACGGAAATGTGTTGCTGCTGTGGGTCTGCCTTGATCGCGACCACGTCGAATACGAGTTCGATGATAGCGACGATGAAAGTACCGACAATGATTTGAATTGAACGAAAAGACCGGGCCATGCGCCCGGTCTTTTCGTTTCAACGGTTGTCGTTCCTTCCGCAAATTGATGGAAGTTATTTTACTAACTTCATCCTAAATTTGACAAAATACCCGTCATATGTTACCCATCCAATCTCTATTATCTTCTCTCTACTCTCTAATAACTTTTATCGAATATCTAATCCCACATATCGGGAATCAAAATTTGGTAGAATACATGAGTAATGTACAACCACCCATGCTCTACTCTCTTCTCTCTTATATCCAATATCTAATACCGAGTTCCGAATATCGAATATCGGATAACGAGTACCTAATCCCTAATTACCTGATGCCCAATCTCTGATCCCTTATGGAATTTGAACCTGTCATTGGCCTCGAAGTCCACGCCGAACTTGTAACGAAATCAAAGATGTTTTGCTCTTGCACAGTGGTGGATAGCACCCTGGCCGCGCCGAACATCGCGGTCTGCCCCATCTGTTCGGGCATGCCGGGCACGCTGCCCGTCGTGAATCGCACGGCGGTCGAGATTGCCATCCGCGTGGCGCTCGCGCTCGAATGTACTGTCAATCCTACCAGTATCTTTGCGCGCAAGAACTACTTCTATCCCGACCTGCCTAAGGGCTATCAGATCTCTCAATATGAGGATCCGCTGGCGGTGAACGGCAATCTGGCTATTCAGACCTCTGAAGGCGGCCAGGTCATCCGCGTCCGCCGCGTACACCTGGAGGAAGATACCGGCAAACTGACTCACGTGGAACGCGATGGAAAATCCTACTCGCTTGTTGATTTGAACCGCGCCGGCGTGCCTCTTCTGGAGATCGTATCCGAACCCGATATCCATTCTGCCGAAGCTGCTCGTGCCTACGGCGAAGCCCTGCGTGCCGTCTTGCGCTATCTTGGCGCTAATACCGGCGATATGGAGAAGGGTGTCATCCGCTTTGAAGCGAACGTCTCGGTGCGGCCCAAAGGGACGACGGAGCTGGGCATACGCACCGAAGTTAAGAATTTGAACTCCTTCCGCGCCATGGACCGTGCCATCGCATATGAGATCGCACGGCAGAGTAAGATCCTTTCGGAAGGGGGGGTGGTGGATCAGGAAACCCTCGGTTGGTCAGAGGCGCGCGGCGCCACTTATTCCCAGCGCAGCAAAGAGGACGCCCACGATTATCGCTATTTCCCCGAACCCGATCTGCCCCCGCTGGTCCTTGAGGACGGTTGGGTCGATCGTCTGTCGAAAGGACTGCCCGAGTTGCCGCATGCCAGGCTGGTTCGTTTCATGCATCAATATGGACTTAACGAGGACAATGCCTGGCGTCTCACGACGGACCGCGAGCTGGCTGATTATTTTGAACAGGCTGTTGATCCAAAGTCGCAAAACGTCGTCGCAGATGCAAAATTGATTTCCAATTGGATTCTCGGCGACCTTTTCTCCTTGATGAATACCGCCGGGATCACAATGGATGAGTTGAAGGTCGCCCCTCGCGAATTGGCCGGGTTGGTGAAGATGGTTTCCGACGGTCAGATCAATCAGTCGAGTGCAAAAGGAGTGCTGTCCGAGATGTTTTCATCGGGCAGGTCTGCAGTGGATATTGTGGATGCCCGCGGTCTCAAGCAGGTCTCCGATGAATCGTTCATCTCAGATTTGGTTAGGCAGGCTTTGAGTGAAAATCCAAAGGAAGTCGCCAGCTATAAGGCTGGTAAAATGGGAATCGCCAACTTCTTGTTTGGACAAGTTATGAAGAAAGCCGCTGGGAAAGCCAATCCTCAGGTGGTGCGGGCCGAGTTGGAACGGCAATTATTACAATAGTGCAAGGTGTATGCACTAACGCACACAAAGTACATGCACTATATGTGATACCTTTCATATTGACGGGGGTTAATAAGTCGTGTAACGTTAAGCTCATAACTGATCTTGGATTTTATTGATATGAACTGTTCGTGCTGTAATGGTCCGTTCACAAGCGGGCACCCGTCCGGGGTGCCCGCTTAATTATTACTAATTCTATACCTAGGAGAAGAATATGACTAAACAATCAGATTCAATTGCCATCAAACCCATACCTCAGGAGAAGAAAATGCCCGAAACTCTCAATGCCTTTGATATGGCTCAGAAACAATTTGACCACGTTGCCAAATTGCTCAAACTGGATTCCGCCGTGTCGGAAGTCCTGCGCTGGCCGATGCGCGAATATTCCTTCCGCATTCCGGTGCGCATGGATAATGGCACCACGCGTATCTTTCAGGGTTATCGCGTTCAGCATAACGATGCCCGCGGCCCAAACAAAGGCGGCATTCGCTTTGCATCCAATGAGACTATGGACACCGTCCGTGCCTTAGCTACCTGGATGACGTGGAAGTGCGCCGTCGCCGACATCCC
>Ga0182027_10015089_pt1 | contig 10655 bp, 8 predicted proteins | sample 712E1DmetaG_FD_121300 | JGI IMG/M metagenome (GOLD analysis project Ga0182027, IMG submission 121300) | Permafrost microbial communities from Stordalen Mire, Sweden - 712E1D metaG (Illumina Assembly) | ecosystem: Environmental > Terrestrial > Soil > Wetlands > Permafrost | place: Sweden... | reverse complement strand
CAACCTGATGGCGCACATCCTCGACACGCTCGAACAAGCTGCGCAGCCTTCGCACAATCCGTCTGCCAGGCCGATTCCTGGAGCTATCGGCCCTGTCGGCACGCATCTGGTTTACGTCAGCGGCCACGACAGCAATCTATTCAACATAGGGGGATTGTTGAATCTGCACTGGACCGCAGACGGGCGTACCGACGACACTCCTCCCGACTCCCAGATAGTCTTCGAGCTCTGGCAGAACCCCAAATCGAAGGAATACACCATGAGTCTCCGCTATCGCATGCAAACCATCGATCAGTTACGCTCAGGCCAAGCACTAACACTGGCCAACCCACCGGTTGAGGTCGAGCTCACGCCTCCCGGATGTCGCGTCAGAGCCACCTGCCGGTTCTCCGTCTTCGATCATGCCGCACACGCTCTTCTCGATCCTGCTTACATCAAGCCCGACATGCAGCCGACCCATGTCGTTGCGGCTGCGCCATAGGCTGTGACCGAGCTCTTCTCGCCGATTTCCATTCGCGTTCTCACTCTGCCCAACCGCATCGCTGTCTCGCCGATGTGCCAATACTCCAGCCGTGACGGCTTCGCCAACGACTGGCACCTGGTCTATCTGGGCAGCCGCTCCGTCGGAGGCGCAGGTCTTGTCTTCACGGAAGCCGCCGCCGTCCTTCCCGAAGGCCGCATCACCCCGAACGACCTCGGTATCTGGAAGGACGACCGGTGTGCCGCTGTAGTTGGATAACGTGAACTATTTCACTGTTGCGAGTTTGGCATCAGCGCCAGAGATTAGTCTTCGCCATGTCCATATACAGCCGTCCTCGCGGCGACTGCAGTCACTCTTGAAATGCAACATGCCCGCGCTCACTGATCCAATTACCTCAGTTTTCTGGTAAGTTGGGAAGCGACGTTGGAGCCTTCAACGCTCTTCTCTGCGAACAAATATAGACCATTGCCATTGCTGCGCTTCTCCCAAAGCTCTCCAAGTGCCCGCTTCTCTTTGGAGTCGTCATTCGTTGCGTAGGCATCGCCTTTGTACTCCACCACCAGGACGCGGCCATCGGTGAGCAGAGCTACAAAGTCCGGGTAAAAGCGATCGGAGGCGGTCTGTAGCCAGAACGATGCTATCGGCTGTTTCGAGAGATTCCGCACCCAATACTTGATGGTCACGTCCGAGTCGATCACCTGAGCGCAATCGAACTCTTCACCACTAGACTTCATCTCCCCAGGCAGCGGATAGAGGTGCTTTGAAAACTTGTATGCCCCCTGATAGAACGAGTTTGCGGGATAGACATTCGGATCGAAACGGAAGGCAAACTCGTCTTTCTCTTCCGCTACAGCCAATTCCAATAGAGATTGATAGCCCTTGTTGTATGCAGTCTGCCGGGACTGTTCAATTAGCTCGCCCAGCTTACGGGCGAGAATGAACTTCGCTCTGACCAACGTGGCAAGATCAAGCCCGCGCTTTTGCAGAAGTCCGGTAACGGCCTGCAATAACCAAGCGGCGAGAGTCCCCGAAGTCACGTCCGTCTGCCGGAGCAGACGATCAAGCCAGCGGACAAGATCAACCTCCGTCCAATCGGCGGCGAGTAGATTGAGGTCTAGCTGTTGCTCCCCCAGCAGCTTGTACACGACTTTGCTGCCTTCCACGTCAAACTCAAAGGTCTTGGAAGAGTCATTGAACTGGAAAAGGCTCAGGTCTGCGGGATAGTCGAGCAAATTCCAGTTCGTCGCATTCAGAACCAGTTCTTTGTCAAATAGCTCCAAGGTGCCGTCGTACTCGACCCATAGGCGCGGCACGGCGAAGCTCTCACCGCGCTCCGATGGCGACGGATCACGATGCAGCAACGCATTGTGGTCTGCGATCTGCTGCCTCACAGTGGGCCTAGCGGCTTCCGAGACGACTGCCAGCACCCGCACCTCAACCGCCTCCGTCACCCGCTCCGCGAGCTTGATTTGAGTTTCGCCGGATGCGGTTGTGATGACCACAACGGCTCGTTGCTCTACCTCGGATAAACCCGACAGATCGGGCGCTCTCTCAACCGTGAAGACCGGCGTAAAGAGTGAATCGCCAGCTTGGTACGTTTCAATCAACAGTGGGGCCTCTGCCGACTCAAAGCCCATGTCTACCAGACTGTCACGAAGCTGCTTCGCCGCCTCTCCGAAGTGCGGACTCGAAACGTGGGCATACGCTTTGTTCAACTCCAGAGCTTTGCGGCGGCGGGCGTAGGGCATCCGCAAGACACGTCCCAGCAGTTGCTCCACGTCCTTGCTGTTGCTGATGTTGGCAGTTGAGCAGAAGACGTAGGCAAAGGAGCAGTCCCAGCCCTCTTTCAGGGCTTGCACGGTAAGCACAACCTCTATCGGGCAATCTGGCGAGAAGAGGTTGATCTTGTCTAGCTCGCGCTGGTCGCCGGTGACAACCGCGATAGTGTCTGGCGGGACTTGCTCACTTTCGAGGAGATACTGTTTCACGGTCTCCACATTGGCAGGCTTGTCTTTGTTTTCCGCTTGAATCAGGAGGATTGGCCGTATGTAGTCTGCCTCTTGCAGTGCAGACTCTGCGAGACGTTTGCGAGTCCGTAGGGCGTCGCCAATCGCTGTCTGCCAGCCGCTGTCATGCACCGTCAGGACGATGGGTAGTTTTATCATCGACTCCGCCTTGAGTTGCGCGGCGGAAACGCGATACAGGATGTTGCTGCCAAAGTGCGCGTCGGTCGATGGCGTCGCGGTTAGTTCTACGATGCACGATGGGGATAGGCGTTTGAGCGTGTCAAAGGTCAACTCGGTGCGGGCGTTGTGGGCCTCATCCATGATGATGAGGGGACGATGGAACTTGAGCAGGTTGGCGAACGAATACTTTACCTTACCCGCGTTTGGCTTCCCATCTTCGATGGTTTCTAGGTCGGGCGTGGCGAGAACCGCGCGTTTGAAGTGATCCTCCAAAGCCTCTTTATGTGAGTAAACGTCCCGCCCCGCTGTTTTCTCCACTCTGAGGGTCTGAATGGTCGCAACCACGACGCAAACGCTCTGTGCGATGTCTGCGGGGCGTATGTTCTCAATCTCCGAAATATCGAAAACTCGGACTCGGCCATCGAACGCCTCATCCAACGCGATGCGGTAGGGATGGGCGGTATTCTTCAGCGCGTCGGCGGTTTGAACACGAATCGTGTTGGAAGGGACAAGCCATAGCACGACGGGAAAGTCCTTCTCGATATAGCTCTCGGCGGCGACACGAATCGCATACGCACCCACAATCGTCTTCCCGCCGCCGGTGGGCAAGCGCAGGCAAACATAGGGAATGGATTCGAGACCCGCAATTTTGTTGTAGCGTGGAACGCCTCCGCTCTCGGTGCGGGCAACTTCGAGAAAGGCTTGCTCAGGATCGCGGCTCAGGCGAACTTCGCCCAGGTACACGCGGAGCTTATCGAGTGTCGCCGTTTGAAAGTCTTTGAGCCTGATGTCCATTAGCGGGCCTTCACATCGTATGGAGTTTGTTTGAAGGTGATGCCAAGCTGTTTCAACGCAACCGCGCTCAGGCGCGAGCTTTCCCCATAGATCACCTTTGGCCCATCGTGCGCGGGAAGCTCCGCCAGCACCTTGCGCGTGAGCACGTTGCCACCATCGGGCCGCTTGTCTCCCAGAATGCCGTTGTAGAGCAGGTAATAGGCCGTCTCGCCGTGCTTGCCTAGCAGGGGCGAACGCTTGCGTTTCTGGGGGATTGGTGTGCGCGTCTCCGCAAACCAGACGTGCGCGGCCAGATGATCGAAGCGAATCGACGGATGAATATGTCCCTGCTCATCGAAGACTTGACTACCCAGCCGATAGAAACGGAATCCGCCGCCGCCATGCCAGCCCACAGCCTCAGATATGCCGCCCTGCTCCCCGTCCACAACCTTGCGGAGACGGGGAACACAATGCGTCTCCGCGTGCTCGCCCATCTCGATGCCAATGTACCGGCGGCCCATCTTGTGTGCCACGGCTGCCGTTGTGCCAGAGCCGAGAAAGCTGTCAAGTACGAGGTCTCCGGGTGCTGACCCAGCTTCTAAAATCGTACGAATCAGACCTTCCGGCTTTGGGAATGCAAACTTGGATTCGAGGCCGAACAACTCCATACTTTCGTATGTTCCGTGCTGCGTAAAGTGTCCATCAATGATCGTTACAGGCTTTGACCGGCGCTCTTCTCCAGCATCGTCGCGCAAATACTGCTTGTACGAAACACTGACAGAATCTTTTTTCTCAGTAAACACAATTTCATTGTTTTCAATGGCCGCTATCACACGGTCCTTCGACCATTGCCATTGTTTCCTTGGCCATACTTCTCTTCCGTCTGGAAAAGAGATTGCATATTTCAGATTCGGTCTATCATCGTTGCTGGTGGTCGCGAGTGGCTGAAGTCTATATGGCCCTCTTGTTGCAAACTTGCTATCCCGAAACTTGTAATACTTTGACGCCGATTCTGCTGGCGGCAAAAACAACTCAGGCAATGTGTCCAAGTTCTTTGCGTAGCAATGCACGTACTCGTGAAGGCCCACGAACCAACGCGCCTTTGCTCCGCCGCCATAACTTTTCTTCCATACGAATGTGGTCAAGAAGTTCTTTCGCCCGAACACCTCATCCATGATGACCTTGAGGTAATGAGCCTCATTGTCGTCAATCGTGACCCAGATGCTTCCATCTTCGGTGAGAAACTCTCGCAGCAATTCAAGCCGGGGATACATCATGCCCAGCCATTGCGTGTGCTCCAGATTGTCGTCGTAATGCTCGAAGGCGCTGCGCGTGTTGTAGGGCGGGTCAATGAAGATGCACTTCACCCGCCCCGCGTAGAAAGGCAGCAGGGCCTTGAGCGCCTCCAGGTTGTCGCCCTGAATGAGCATGTTCTCCGTCTGCTCATCTCCATAGGAAAGCTCCGGCGCGACCTCCAGCAGACGGTATGGGACGTTAGCGGCGGTCTTCTCATCTTCGGGACGGGTGAGCCAATCGAGCTTGGGCATGGACAGCCCATATTGTAGGACATCGCTACACCCGGTGCCGATGTAGCGTCGGGAAAGGCCCCTCAATGACGACCCCGCCTCGGCCCCTTTTGACCGATCAGCGCCTCCGCTTCTGATGCATAATTAGCTCAATGGAAAAGGCACACAAGGACAGACTGATAGTGCGTATCAATCGCAAAGATTGGTGGCACGTCCCTCCGTCCGATCCGAAGGCATATCAGAAGCGCGGCATGTTTCTTGCGTCAACATTCCGTGAAGCCGAGTTCTGGGGTCGCCCATTAGACACACCGATCCACGTCAAGATTTCGAATCCGATCATTGGCGACGAACCCACCATAGAGGCCGAACTGCTCGGCAGCCCGTGCGAGCATCCGGCGTACGACTCTCAAAGGCTGCTGGTGTGGAGATGGAATCTCGACGCAAAACTCAAGAAAGCGGCGCTGGCAAAGGGTTATGATTCCATCGTCCTACTTAGCCCCAGCGGATACGCCAAGTTCACCGCCGAGGGGAGAATTCCCCTTTCAATCGAATTGAACCTTCTAAATAGAACGTGGGAAAGCTGAGAAGAGGCGAACGTCGCGTTCTGACTGAGCCGAGCGGCAGAGGGGTTCATGGGCATCGGCGGCATGGGGATGTTCCGTCGCGATGAGATTGAGGAGCCAGTCGGGCGGCTTCCTCCTGGCGGGTGAGAGCGATGGCCGAGAGAACTACGGTTCGGAACCATGAATCCCGAACTCTCGCAAACGTCGTGCACAGGAGTTGAAAGGCCTCTAGCCTGTGGATCTGGGCGATAGCCATGGCGGCTTCGGCGGCAGCAGCATCCTCGGGGTGAGGAAACTTCGCCACCCACGGGATTGCGGTGGAACCTTCGAGTGCGAGTACGCCGGAATAGCAGGACCCGAGAAATTTAGGTTCGTCGGAGGCGAGTTCGGCGCGAAGGCGAAGGAGCAGCGCAGCGGAGTCGCTGCCGACCTGTACGACCGCGCGTACGGCATCGACCCGGACGGGGAGTTCCTTGTCGGCAAAGAGATGGATAAGGTGGATGAGGAGGCGATGGCTGTCGAGCTCGCGGTATTGGACGAGAGCGAGAGCGCACGTGCCTCGGAGAATTCCGGCGGTGTCGGTTGAGCCGCTCCAGACGGGTTCGAGCTGGATATGGCGCACCCCTGATGGGCGACAATTAGACCTCCCGTGGGGAAAGAAAGGTCGACGCCAGACACACCCCGGTGAGGAAGAGTTCCGACTCCTGGAATTCGAAGGGTGCAAGGGCCTTTGCGAGAGCGTTCTTAGCCAAGCATTGGGGATCGGATTTTGCCCCGTTTTCGAGGAAAAGCGGGAACGCGACGGCTAGATTTGGCGTCAGGCCGGTCAGCCGGTGGTGCAGCGTCAGTGCGGCGGCCTTGGCGACGAGGAAGTTGTTGCGAAGGTTGCGCTAGTGTACACAAGGGCCGCTAATAGCTATCTGCATTGACGGACGTCTCAAGTCCAGCACACACCTGTAGGCCCGCCTCGTCCTCATTCTCTTGCGGAGCGAGAAAATCGTCCGTCTGGAGTGCCCCTTCAGCAATGCCTTTCTTGCGCTCCATGAGCTCATCGAGCAACTGGTCGAAGCTCTTGGATATTCTCCCCGTCTCGTCCCTCAGAATAGGCAAGTACACCGTAACCTCTTTGGTCTGTCCCAATCGATAAGCGCGGTCGGTCGCCTGAGCCTCCACTGCGGGGTTCCACCAACGTCCATAGTGAATCACATGGTTCGCTTCGACAATGGTCAAGCCGACCCCGGCAACGAAGGGGGACAAGATCACCAAATCAAATCCGGACGCCATCCGAAAGTCTTCGAGGATGCGGCTTCTAGTCTCCACCCCGGCCTTACTAAGGCTTCCGGATCGTGGAGTGTCTCCATTCACAATCCGCACGGGTTTCTTGAACTCTTCGCTCAGTACCCTCGCCAGGATCCGCTGCATGTCCTTATGGCGAGCAAAGATGATTGCCTTTTCGCCCACCCGGCGAATTTCATGAAGAGTAGCCAGCAACTGTCGCAATTTTGATGACCCCGCTCGGAGCTCTTCAACTGAATACTCATCTCCATCGCCATCCAGAAGGAGCGGGTGCTGGTAGAGACGTGCAAACTTCTGCAACAGGTCCAATCTCCCCTTGGACCGCTTCGCGGCACTAAGCCCTTCAATCAGGCTTTGATGCTTCGACACCTCCGTCTCCGACATAACACAGTCGAGCTTGCGTTCCAATTTCATCGGCAAATCCAGAACTTCAGACTTCTTCCTCCTCAGCAGAAATGCGTGAGGCTTCTGGTATAGCAGTCGCGTCTTCAGATTGGCCAGCGAATCATTTTGGCGACTCTCATACTCCTGCGAAAACTCCCTTGCCGAGCCGAGCAATCCTGGCTGGATCGTATCGAACAGATTCCACATATCGAGCAGCCGGTTCTCAACCGGGGTGCCCGTGCAGGCGATACTAAAGTCAGGCTTCAGTGCCTTCATCGCGTGCGAAATCTTGGAATTCGGGGTTTTGTATTCCTGAGCCTCGTCCGTTACCACAACGGACCAGAGCGACTTTCCATTTGGGCAGTAAGCAAAGCTAAATTCGTAGTCCCGCACCACTTCATAGTTCGTAATGACGACACGATTTCGCTGGATGCGATCGAGATTCAAAATCGGCTTCGCGACAATGTCTTCTCTACCCTCCGCATCCTTCCTTATGTAACCTCTTAGCTCCGGACCATAGAGCGGCAACACATTTCCAAAGACCTCTCCTTTGTCCGCAAAAAACTGCTGCATCTCCTTCTGCCATACTTCGGTTTCAAGAAGAATGAGCGGAGCAACAATCAGTATCGGTCGAAACGGGGGTTTAGCGGAGGAAAGATCAGGAAACCGATCAGACTCAATAGCCCACGCCAAGAACGAGAGAATCTGAAGGGTCTTTCCAACCCCCATGTCATCTGCAAGTAACACACCTCCCCGGTCGGCAATCTTCGTACATGTCTGTAGCCACTGCACGCCATCACGCTGATGAGGCTTAAGGTCGTATTTTTGGGATAGCGACGCAGGTCTCTCGTAAGGCTCGACAGACGTACCGATCCGCGCATGCTCGGATTCGTCCATGTACTCTTGGCCAACATTTTCGGTGTGGTCCTTGATGATGAGCGACTTCTTCGCGATTTTGTCCGGGTCAATCTTGTCTTCAGGCTCTTGACGATCTCCGGACGGCCCGGCGGCACCGAATAGCTCGGACATAGATTCCTCGCCTGGCTGCGCTTTTGGCACTGGATCGTAAGTGACGCTGCCAATTCCGATAACGCGATCCCCGTACGGCAGTTCTACGTCGCCGGTGACGCCGTCGAATATCTGAGCTGGATCCGCCTTTAGCTTCTCTTTGGATTCCCCCGTAACCCGTTGGACACGCTTCATCCGATCCAGCACCGTTTTCTGCTTGTCGGTCAGAACTATGCGAAGCTTGCCCATCCCTGGACGATCAAGGGAATAGAACCCTTCGGCATTCCTGTTCCGCTCGAAGACAGCGCGGAAGCTCTCGCTCTCCAACTCTGGACACGTCGGAATGAAACTCAGAGACCCGGCCTCGTCTTCGTACAGATCGAGTCCTATGGAAGACGGGACGATTACGTCGTTCATCAGCAGCGTCGCATCAAGTGTTGCATTGATCTCAACAGCCCAACGCTTAATATTCGCAAAGTCTAGCCAACTTCTTTGCGCTCCCTTTTCTTCGGGCGTCAGTGCGTTGAATGTGTCCATTGCTTCAAGCAGCGAATACATGCGGTCATCGAGCCGATATATTTCCTGCGTGGCGGAGCGTCTCAGATAAAATCCATACCGGTCCACTGACACGGCGGAAGCGCCGAGAATATATTGGTATTTGTATCGAAATTCTGGGCGTCCGATGTCGCCGACTCGATCAATCTTGAGGAGGAACGGGCTAGGCAGAGCAAATGCTGTAGTGAGTCGAAACTCTTCACTTTCCACGTCGGGAAAGTTTCTGTAGGGGATCGACACCGAGATGGAATTGTCTATGGCGAGTCCCATCTCTAATAGGGATGCCACCTCATATGCCGTTCGCCTTCCCGAACCTTGCTCTAGCGTCTCCGTAGGCCAAGATTCTGGTCGCGTCCAATCGATTGGGGCTGAGCTGGTGATGCCGAGCTCGTCCTTCCCAGCGGCAAGGACCACGGACGTTCCGAATCGTTTCAGCTCCAGGGTCATGGTCGAATTCCCAATTCCGAAAGTGTTCTGCGAGCCTTCGGCTCCCAGTTTCCAATGTGAATGATTCGATCTGTTGCGGAACCTCTTTGCTTAAGTACATCGGTCAAGTGAAATGAATTAGAGCGAAGCTTTATCCTGCCAGACTCGAATTCCGTTCTTGCATATATGTAGGCAGCATTGCCAGTTTCGCTGAATTCAATGATGACGTATTCCGTTCCATACCCTTCGAACACCATCAAGAAGGCGCTTGTCTTCCCGCCGGTCACTCGTGAGTAGGAGGGGATCGTCTTGGCCCTGCTGGCCCTGATTCTGTAGATGTCGTCATCCGACACTGCAACTTGGAAATCCTTCACTTTCCCTTGCTTCTTTGCATACTCCAGCCAGAATCTTGCCCTGCGTCTGTTCTCGTCATTGTTGGGGACGAGGGTGTCAAAGAAAAACTGGAGCGTCTCTCTCGCCAACCATGCAAGAAACCGTTCCCTGGCTTCCTGCGGCATAGTTCTCCAACCCGGAGCGTTTCCCGCAAGTCGTGGATCGCCAAGCCGAACATCGCCATGTATGACTTCCACAAGGGATATCTGGAAGTTCGGCACACGATCAGGCAACTTGCTGGTGATCAGGTCAGCCATAACGGAGCGATATGTGAGCGCGTCTAGGCCTGTTCCCAAAAAACGTTCGACAATCCATCGGAACTCATTAACAGCTTCGGTCTCGCTTATGAAGCTCTGCTTGTCAATGAGTTTCTTGACAGCGACGGTCGCTGCATACTTCTGGGCCTGCCCCGCGAAGCCCGTAGAAGGGTCGATATAAAGCTCCTCGCAGGCTTGCTTTATTGCCTTTCTGTTGCGTACGGTCGCTTCCGCCAATTGCTGCGCCGCTTCAGCGGAAAAGAGGAACAAAGCGTCTCTCCAAGCCTCAACTACTCTGCTCTTTCTTGGTATCCGCCCAGGCTCAAGCAATCTCTTGATCAGCGTCTCCACGGCATCTGGATTCTGCATTTCGCGCCAACTGTTGAAGTATGCGTGGACAAATCCGTTGAAGGTGGTCAGTCGTTTCAACGGATCCGGAAAGCTGCCAAGACTTTGCACGAGCTTCGGGCGCATTGCTGTTTGGGGGCTCACACAGAGAGTCCTCTTCTCTCTACTATCGAGCTTCCCGAAGTCGTACTGTTCCGCACGCCACTTCTCCCATACTCGCTCAGGATCAAGCGGCGGCTTGGGCGCTGCCCCAATATCGATCTTCTTCTCTAGCGCCTCCACGGTCTTCTGTAGGTTGTGCAGATATGGTTCCACGTCCAGAGGGCGGTATGCGGTTGACTCCCGGCATTCGCCGAGGTCTAGCCGTAGACGATCAAGTGCCTGTGCGATGAGGTTCACTTCTTCACCTGCTGCTCGATTGTGACCTCATCCTTTGCCTTTACGTGAATCTTGAAGAT
>Ga0182027_10015088_pt1 | contig 10655 bp, 10 predicted proteins | sample 712E1DmetaG_FD_121300 | JGI IMG/M metagenome (GOLD analysis project Ga0182027, IMG submission 121300) | Permafrost microbial communities from Stordalen Mire, Sweden - 712E1D metaG (Illumina Assembly) | ecosystem: Environmental > Terrestrial > Soil > Wetlands > Permafrost | place: Sweden... | reverse complement strand
AGATGATTGTACGAATCCGCTATGGGAATTCTCCAAGTGAACTTTGTTCAGTGGTGATTGAGACCCGATCGTCGGGAACCGTTGGAAGCGCAGTGATCTTAATCTATCTGAAACAAAGAAAAGCATGAATACCAAATTATACGTCGGGAACCTTTCCTTCGATACCACCGAAAACGACCTGCAGGACCTTTTTGCGGCCTGCGGCCCCGTCTCGGAAGTCAACTTGGTGATGGACCGTTCCACCAACCGCCCCCGCGGCTTCGCCTTCGTCACGATGGCCACCCCGGAAGGCGCGCAGGCTGCGATCGCGCAGGTCAATGGCAAGAACGTCCAGGGCCGTGATCTCACGGTCAACGAAGCCCGTCCCCGCGAAGAGCGTTCCGGCGGCGGCGGCGGCGGTTCCCGCGGCGGTTATGGCGGCGGCGGCGGCGGTCGCAATCGTCAGTACTCGCGTTAATTCCTCGCCATCTCAATTTTGGCGAATCTCCTTTCGCTCAAATCGCCGGGCGGAATCCCATGGGTTCCGCCCCTTTCTTTGCCCGCCTGGCGTCGAAATAATGGAATTCCGGCGCCCCTTCGGCATTTGCTGGGGAGCGCGGGCGTCCACGCCCGCCGTGCCCGGCGTCCCGCCGGGCACATCCTTCACAATTTTCGCGTCCCAGTGTCAGAACTTCATATTCCACTCCTCCCCCGCGTACTTTCTTTCCAGCCCCGGGGGGATGGCTGGCGGGACCTGGCAGGATTCCCCGGCCAGCCAGGCTTCCCGCAACGCGCCTTTGATGACGGCCGCGGGCACGTCCAGGTTGGTGAGGAATTGGCCGTGCGGCCGGCCTTGCCGGTAATCGGGATGGCGCGAGGGCATGGGCAGGAACTCTTGCATCAGGGCGATGTTGAAGCGCAGCAGAAACGCGCCGTGAAAAAGCAGCGCCCGGCGTTTGCGCCGTTGCGCGTTGCCGCAGAATTTTTGGCCGCCCAAAGTCAAATCGGTGATTCCCGCCACGCTCACCTCCCGCCCCAAAACGCCCGCCAGCGCCTGCCGCTGCCGCTCCATGATATGACGGTTGGCCGAGCCGATGCTGCGCAGCGCCGGATCGCCGGCGATGTTGAGAATGAGCGAATAGTTCAGGCAGCCCGGCCCTTGCAAAACAGTTCCGCCCCCGCTGCACCGGCGATAGACCCCAATGTTTCCTTCCCGGCACGCCGCCAGGTTGACTTCCAACTCCGCCCGGTTGCCGTAACCGAGCACCACGAAATACTGGCGCGGCTCCCAGAAACGCAGCATTTCCGCCCCGGGGCTGTCCTCGCACGCGTCCAGCAACGCCTCATCGCACGCCAGATTGGCGGACGGGGCGGGCAGTGTCAGGTCAAGGCATTTCATGGCCAGTCAATCTCAACCGGTGCTCGCGTGCGACAGCCTGTTTGGAGCGCGGGAAACCCGGTCCCGCTTTCCGAAAGCGGCGGCAAGCCGCCGCACTCCAAAACCTGAAAATAAGCATACATCCGCACGCCGGTCAATCACAGCGCCAAGGTGTTCGTTTCCGGGAACGCCCACACGAACGGGATTGAGTCGTTTTGGGCCTTGTTCAAGCGGGGATACCACGGTGTTTATCATCAAATGAGCAAGAAGCATTTGCAGAAGTACGTGGACGAATGCGCTTCTCGTTTGAACCGCAAGGGGCAACCCATGAAGGACGTTTTCGCCAGCGTGGTTCAGGGGACGACGGACGGAAAACGGTTGCCGTACAAGCAGCTTATCGCGTAAGGTAAGGGCGCAATGAACCAACTTTTTTACGGCGACAATCTGCCAGTAATGCGAGAATCTCTGGACAAGGAGACGGTTGACCTGATTTATCTCGACCCGCCGTTCAATTCGCAACGGGGATACAACCTGCTTTTCAAGACCCCAAAAGGGCAAGACAGCGAGGCGCAGATTGAAGCCTTTCAGGATACGTGGCATTGGGGAAAGGAAGCGGAACTGGAATTTCACGACATTTTACGCCAAGGAAACTCAGCACTCGCGCTGTTAATGAACTCGCTTCGCTCCTTTCTCGGCGACAACGACGTAATGGCATATTTGACCATGATGGCCTCACGCTTAATCGAATTGAAGCGTCTCTTGAAGCCATCAGGGAGCCTATATTTGCATTGTGACCCGACAGCCAGCCACTATTTGAAAATGGTTCTCGACGGCATTTTCGGAATTCAGAATTTTAGGAATGAGATCATCTGGGAAAGAACAAGCAGCCACAACGACAGCAAGAAATGGGCGGCGGTTCACGACACGATATTTTTCTACTCAAAAAGCGATGAGTGCGTCTGGAATCCGGTGTTCACCAGGCATGGTGAAAAGTATGTGGCGGATTTTTACCGCTTCAAAGATGAGCGAGGAGTCTATCGTTTGGATCATATCATTCGTTCTGCAAGCATGGGGCCGCGTCCTAACTTGGCTTACGAGTACAAAGGCTATACGCCCCAATGGGGGTGGCGAACCATCCGTGAAAAAGTGGAAGCACTGGACAAAGATGGGAGGATTGAATGGAGCAAGTCTGGACGGCCATATTTGAAGCGGTATCTGAACGAACAAAAAGGGACGCCGATTAAGTCAGTCATAACGGACATTCCGCCCATTGGGGCGCAAGCGCAAGAGAGGCTTGGATACCCCACACAGAAGCCGCAAGCCCTTTTGGAGCGCATCATTAGCGCCAGCAGCAACGAGGGCGACCTGGTGCTGGACCCGTTCTGCGGCTGCGGCACGGCGGTTCACGCCGCCCAAAAAATGAACCGAAAATGGATTGGCATAGATATTACCTGTCTGGCGATTTCATTGATCGAAGGCAGGCTCAAGAAAGCGTTTGGGCCAGCTTGCGAATTTGAAGTGCATGGCCTTCCAAAGGACTTGGAATCGGCGAAAGACCTTGCCCGACGCGACAAGTATCAATTCCAGTGGTGGGCGGTTTCGCTGGTGGAGGCGCAGCCATTCCAGGGCAAGAAGAAAGGGGCGGACACCGGCATTGACGGTTTGAAATTCTTCCAGGACATTGACCAGAAAGAGGCGCGGAAAATCATTGTGAGCGTGAAGGGCGGCGAGAACTTGAAGCTGGATGATATTCGCTCCCTCATGGCCGTTCGTGACCGCGAAGGGGCGGAGTTCGGCCTCTTGATTTCACTGGCGGAGCCGACAACGATTATGATTGCCGAAGCGGCCAGCGCCGGGTTCTACGAGAGTCCAAACGGCAAGAAGTATGCGCGGGTCCAGTTGTTGACCATTGAAGGGTTGCTGAACAAAACGCATCGGGCGGAGCATCCCGATTATGAGCCGGATTTGAACTTCAAAAAACCAAAGGCAGAATCCATGACGAACCAGCAAGGATTGAAGATATGAAAAAAGCCAAAGCACAGGCAAAGGCGGAACTCCGCGAGCCTGGTTTTCTGCTGTGGCTGACACAATTTGCACAAGCCACTCAAAGGCACGTTCAACGAGATTCTTGCCGTCCCCTTGGGCGGCGGCAGAAAAGAGAAGTTCATGGCGAATGAGGCGCAGCGTCCGGCCAAGTCTGCGACCCCGCCGCCAGTCAAGAAATCGTGACTGGACGGGCCATGAACGACGCCGGAAAATCATGCCGCAAGGGTAACGATGTATATAATTCCCCTATGGGGTGAACATGCTATGCAAGTGGCTAATGCTAAGGACATTGCAACAATCCGCGAAAATCCGCATTTTTTCCTTGACGATTCTCGCTTACATGCTATAATTTCCACAGTATGGTAAGAGCCAAATGGTTGAATGGCAGGGGAGGAAGAACCCGGACAGCCGGGACTCTTCCGGCGTTTGCGTTTTTCCCGCATCACCGCACCACTCCATCACTCCACCACTCCATCACTCCACCACTCCATCACTCCACCACTCCACCACTCCACCACTCCGTTTGGCGTCTGCCAATTCCACTTAATTCCACTTGGTTCCACTTGGTTCCACTTAATTCCACTTAATTCCACTTCCCGGACGGGGGGGGGGAGCCAAATCCGGCAATTCCAGTGCCTTTCCATGAGCCATGGACACGCCGCGCTGAGTTTTCGCGCTCAAACCCGGTCCATCCCAGTCAAACCACTTCCTTGAACCCTGACGATGACCGGACCATCCGCCATCCCAATCCAACCCAAGCCAAAAGCCGGCCGAAGATTCGCCGAAAAAACAATTTGAACTTTGGACGTTTGACTTTACAGTTCGTGCAGGGCATGAACGCAGCCCATGTTGAATTCTGAACCTGATCCGTTGAACTTGCAAAGCAGACCTACATCCCAACGGCCCGCCACCGCGGCCCAGCCCGGCGCGATGCCGCCCGGCGCTTCGGATTACAGTTTGGTCAACTCCCTGGAGGGAGTGATCGAAGCCGCCCTCAAGAATTGCGGTCCGGAACAGGCCGGTTTGCTCCGCCACGACCTGATCGCGCGCCTGCGCTCGGCGGGGCGGGCCGCCGCGCAACCGGTTAACACTCCCTATGTCAACACCATCCCGCCCGCCGCCGAGCCGCATTATCCCGGCAACCGGGACTTGGAGCGGCGCATCAAGAGTCTGGCCCGCTGGAACGCCATGGCCATGGTGGTCAACGCCCAGCGCGAGGGCGCCGAGGTGGGCGGCCATATTTCCAGCTATGCCTCCATGGCCACGCTTTACGAAGTGGCCTACAATCATTTCTTCCGCGGCGGCGACCAGGAATGGCCCGCCGATCTGGTTTATTTTCAGGGCCACACCGCGCCCGGCAATTATGCGCGGGCCTTTTTGGAGTATCGCCTGGAGGAGCGGGATTTGCACAATTTCCGCCGCGAACTGGCGGAGGGCGGCGGCCTTTCCTCCTACCCGCATCCCTATCTCATGCCCGATTTCTGGCAGTTCCCCACCGTCTCCATGGGGCTGGGGCCTATCCTTTCCATCTATCAAGCGCGCTTTGTCCGCTATCTCAAAGCGCGCGGCCTGCTCAAAACGGAGCAGGAACCGCGCGTGTGGGCCTTCGTGGGTGACGGCGAATGCGATGAGCCGGAAACCCTCGGCGCGCTCACCCTGGCCGTGCGGGAGGGGCTGGACAACCTCACCTGGGTTGTCAACTGCAATTTACAGCGCCTCGACGGCCCGGTCCGCGGCAACGGCAAAATCATCCAGGAATTGGAGGGCATTTTCCACGGCGCGGGCTGGAATGTCATCAAGGTCATCTGGGGTTCCTCCTGGGATGAACTGTTCGCCCGGGACGAATGGGGCCTGCTGCAAAAGCGCATGGACGAGGCGCTGGACGGCGATTTCCAAAAATACACCGTCGCCCCCGGCAGCTACATCCGCCGCCATTTCTTCGGCAAATATCCCGGCCTGCTCCGCCTGGTGGACCATTTGTCCGACGACGACCTGACCCGCCTGGTGCGCGGCGGCCACGATCCCGTCAAAGTCTATGCCGCCTACAAAGCCGCCGTGGAACATCAGGGCGGCCCGACAGCCATTCTGGCCAAAACGGTCAAGGGTTACGGCTTGGGCGAAGCCGGCGAGGGGCGCAACATTTCCCATCAGCAGAAGAAGATGAACGAAAAGGAACTGCGCGAGTTCCGGGCGCGCTTCGACGTGCCGATCAGCGATGAAGATATTGTTGATACACCGTTTTTCCGCCCCGCCAAAACCTCCCGCGAAACCAAGTACTTGTTGGAGCGCCGGAGGAAGCTGGGCGGTTTCGTCCCCAAGCGCGAGGTCAAAGCCGCGCCGCTCCGCACGCCGCGATTGGAGGCGTTCCAGGAATTGCTCAAGGGATCCGGCGCCGGGGAGGCTTCCACCACCAAGAGTTTTGTCCGCCTCCTCAGCGTGCTGGCGCGGGACCCGGAGATAGGCCGGCTGATTGTCCCGATTATTCCCGACGAAGCGCGCACCTTCGGCATAGACCCGCTGTTCAGCCAGATCGGCATTTACTCCTCCAAGGGACAGCTTTACGAACCGGTGGACAAGGAGGCCGGCTTCAGCTTCTACCGCGAAACCGAGGACGGCCAGATTCTGGAGGAAGGCATCACCGAAGCCGGCGCGATGGCGTCGTTTGTCGCCACGGGAACGGCCTACGCCACCCATGGCGTCAATTTGATTCCCTTCTATATTTACTACTCCATGTTCGGCCCGCAGCGCGTCGGCGACCTGCTCTGGCTGGCGGGCGACAGCCGCGCCAAAGGCTTCCTGCTCGGCGCCACTTCCGGCCGCACCACCCTCAACGGCGAAGGGCTTCAACACCAGGACGGCCATTCGCCCCTCTACGCCTCGACCGTCCCGACCCTTTACGTCTATGACCCCGCCTTCGCCTACGAGGTGGCGGCCATCATCTGCGACGGCATGAAACGCATGTTCGAGGACGGCGAGGAAATCTTCTACTACCTTTGCCTTTACAACGAAGGCTATCCCCAGCCGCCCATGCCCCCCGGCTGCGCCGACGGAATCATCAAAGGATTGTACAAGCTCAAGCCCGGCCCCGGCGGCAAGACCCACCGGGCGCACCTCCTGGGCAGCGGCAGCATCATCCGTTCCGCCCTGCGCGCCCAGGAAATCCTGGCCGCGCGCTACGATGTCTCCGCCGACGTTTGGAGCGCCACCTCCTACAAGAACCTCCGCAATGAAGCCCTGCTGGCCGAGCGTTGGAACCTGCTTCATCCGGCCCAGCCCGCCCGGAAGCCCTACGTCCGGCAACTGCTCGAAACGGAAACCGGCCCCTTCGTTGCCGTTTCCGACTACATGAAAATCATTCCCGACCAGATTGCCAAATGGGTTCCGGGCGGCTTGACCACCCTGGGCACCGATGGTTTTGGCCGCAGTGAAACCCGCGCCAACCTGCGCCGCTTTTTCGAAAACGACGCCGAATGCGTTGTTCTCGCCGTGTTGCACGCCCTGGCCCAGCGCGGCGCGATCTCCCGCGACCTCGTCGCCCAGGCCATCCGCGACCTGAACATTGATCCCGAAAAGAATTTCCCCAAGATCGCCGCGTTTTAAGCGGAAAGCAAACCATTGACACAAATTTAACAATATTATCAAAGTGAGCACTGACACAGACAGACTCTATATTTTCTTCCATCTGGACCACCTTGAGCGAGAGAAATAAATTTTTGTAACGATACATAAAATGCACAAGTCCAACAAGCCACAGGAAACGCCTGCAAGGCGTGATGTCACATGTGCCGCCCGCGCGTATTACACGGCGGTAAGTTCCGACGTCCGGTTGTTTCACTTTCTCATTAACAGCGTTTTAGCAGGAGACTACGTTGTCTTCACAGCACAACGCGCATTAGACGGTGCTGCCCTCGCCCCCGAGATGACACCTGAGAATCTCACCCAGACCAAGCCCGGCGCGAACACAAAGTTTCTCCGGATGCACAGACAAGCGTTTTTACAGATGTTTGTTGGTCGCTTCGTAGATACGTTTCAGAAGTACCTCGTCGACGTAATCCGTGAGGTGTTGCGCAGGAAGCCGGAAATACTTCGTAGCAGGAAGGAGGTGCTCACTGTCGAAAAATTGTTACGATTCAAGACCATCGACGAATTGGTTCAGACGATAGTAGAACGCAAGGTGACAGGCTTGTCATACGAAGGCTTTGAGAGGCTCCGCGAGTGGTGTGTCGAAAAAGGCATACCTCTTGTGGTCACGCCCGACGACCTGCCCATCGTCATTGAGTTAATAGCCTGTAGAAACATCATCGCGCATAACCGAGGTATCGTTGACGAGCGATATTTAGAAGCAGTTCACAAAACCGAATGCACGATCGGAGGGGCACGTAATCTTTCCGTCGATGATATTGAATCAGCAATAAGAGTGCTTAGCAAGGTCGTCGAGAACTTGGATGTCGCGGCGACAGTTAAATTTGGTTTAGCCACCCAGCCAATTACGGACCCCTTGATAATCGATACTTAGCCGAAAAGAGAAAGAGCAATCAATTCAATGGGGCCACAGCTTAACATTTAACATTTGCCATGAGAAACATAACCTTCTCCGGCCTGAGGCCGGAGGAAATCAATTTCGTGGAGGAGTCGGGCAAATGAGGACTGTGGCGGACACCAATGTTCTGCTGGCGGGACTGCGCTCCCGGTGTGGCGCGTCGCACGAGCTTCTTCGCCTGTTGAGCGAAGGCCGATGGATTTTGGTTCTGAGCAACACGCTGCTCACAGAATACCAGGAAATCCTGCATCGCGAACAGGCCATGCTCCCCTACACCCATGAGGAAATCGAACGTCTGCTGGATGGGTTGGCCTCCCGGAGTGAGAACAGGCGGCTTTGCACCCGCTGGTGGCCGGTGTTAGAGGATGCCGACGATGAGATGATGGTTCATCTGGCGGTGGATAGCCGGGCGGATTACCTTATTACGCACAACGTGCGGCATTTGCAGCCTGCGGGCCGGCTCGGGGTTTCCGTCGTGACACCGCGCGAATTTCTGCGAGAATTAAGAAAGCAAATATGACGACTATTGAAGCAAAAGTGCCTGATTACCTGGCCCGGCTGACGGCCGAGGTTGCTGAACGGGAAAAGGTGACCGTGGATCAAATCGTTGCGCTTGCCCTGTCCGCGCAAGTGGAATGCTGGCGGATTCGCGATGATTTGGAAACGCGGGCGCGCCGGGCCAATCGCGCGGATTTTGACGCATTGCTGGACAAAGTGCCGGATGTGCCTCCGATGTCCGGCGATGAGTTGCCGGACGGCTACGAACGACCGCGTTGATGCCACGCAGCATTGCATAACTGAATCGTTACAAAGACTCGCTCGAAAGCACCCCTTGAGCATTCGGTCAAATCGGTTAAATTGATGGGCATGAAGAAATGGATCGTCGCTGACCCGGAACACTTGGGCGGAACTCCGCGTGTGCTCTTGTACCGGCTTTTCATGCCAGCCGCCGGAATTCAGCCGGGGTCAGGCCCGCATCGCGGGCAATGCTGCCCATGGTGTAAGGATCTATCGGATTTGCCCGGGGGATTATCAGCCGCGTCTCACCGTTGGACATGACGATATGCCCGCCTTGCCGGATGATACGATAGTGGAGCTTCTCAAATACGCGGATGGCGTCTTGATGTCGAATGCCGGAAAGTTTCGGCATATCAAACCATGACTTCGGCTTCGCTCACCTTGAAGATTTTCGACTCCTCCGCTTCCGCCGCGAGCCATTCCTGAATCGCCTCTCGAATGTTCTGCAAGGCCTCCTCGCGCGTCCGTCCCTGGGAATGGCAGCCTTTGAGCGCCGGACAACTTACGGAAAAACCGTCTTCATGTTCAATCAAGGTGACGCGATAATTGCTCATGGCAGAATAGTACACCTGGGATTAGCAGAAATCAAGCAGGCAGCCTTGGAGGTGGCACAAACCTCGGTCAACGGGTCACCGCAGTTTTGGCCATGCCGGTGCCGACCGCCGACAATGAGGTCGCTTTCGAGCTTCGAGGCGAGGGCAGGATCGTAGGGTTGGACAACGGAAACCCGGCGAGCTATGAGGATTTCAAGGGCGAGCTCCGGAAGGCGTTCCATGGGATGTGCGTGGCCATCGTGCAATCCACGGCCAAACCGGGCCGGATTCAACTGACCGCGACTTCGTCCAGGCTCAAGTCAAGTAGCGTCTCCATCACTTCTTCCGAGGCATAATTACAAGAGGACAGACTGAAAAGAAAGACTTGCAAAACTGTGGAGCAGGAAGAAAATCACGAAAAAGGCCTGCGCTGGTCGTGGGCAAGAAGCCAAATGGGAAATGTCAGAATACACCCAATCGCCATCACGGCTGAGAATCCCATGAGAAGAATCATCTCAACAAGTTTGTTCGCAAGTTTGTTCGCATTGGCGCTGTCCGCTTGCCCGTTGCAGGCGGAGGTAAAACTCGCCAGCCCGTTCACCAGCCACATGGTCTTGCAACGCGAGAAACCCGTGCCGGTCTGGGGCACGGCGGAGGCAGGGGAAAAAGTGACGGTTGATTTTGCCGGGCAAAAGGTCTCTGCGACGGCGGGTGCGGACGGCAAATGGCGCGTTGACCTTCAGCCGATGAATGCGTCGGCGGAGAGCCGGACGTTCGCCGTCAACGGATCGAGAACCGCGCAGCCTATCGCGCTGGACGACGTGCTGGTCGGGGAAGTCTGGCTCGCGTCCGGGCAGTCGAACATGGTGTTTCCCGTCGCGGGACAGGGCGGGCCTTACGGTTTGCTCAATGAAGAACAGGAAATCGCCGCCGCCCATTACCCGCTGGTCCGCATGTTCACGGGACGCGACGCCAAGGTGTATGAGCCGCAAGCCACCGTTGCCAGCGCCGGCTGGCTTGTGTGCAGCACGAACACGGCGGGGGGATTTTCCGCCGTTGGCTATCTCTTCGCGCGCAATCTCCAGAAGGAACTCAACGTGCCCGTCGGCATCCTCACGGAGGCGTCGGGGGCGAGTTGCGCGGAGGCGTGGATCTCGCGCGAGGCGCTCGCCGGCGATGCGCAGCTCAAGTTCATGCTCGATTCGCTGGACGCGTGTGAGAGTTATTTTCGCGCCTCCCCGACAAACCGTCCCGCCGTTGCGCCACTTCACCCGACGCCGATCAACAAACCCCGCGCCGCCGGCGGCCGTGGCGAGGGCGGCGACCCGGCGCGCGACCAGCATTTCGCAACCGTGCTGTTCAACGGCATGATCAATCCGGT
>Ga0182027_10015087_pt1 | contig 10656 bp, 7 predicted proteins | sample 712E1DmetaG_FD_121300 | JGI IMG/M metagenome (GOLD analysis project Ga0182027, IMG submission 121300) | Permafrost microbial communities from Stordalen Mire, Sweden - 712E1D metaG (Illumina Assembly) | ecosystem: Environmental > Terrestrial > Soil > Wetlands > Permafrost | place: Sweden... | reverse complement strand
TGATACAGGTTTGACATCAGCGAAGTGCCCGCATAATGCAAGCTAGGCACCAGGATCACGGCCCAGCGCTGCGGGGCAATCGAAAACCGGAATCGATATCCCTCCCGCCACAGAAACGTCCAACCAATCAGGCTCGTCAAAAGCGCCGAACCCAGGATGCTGACGGGCACCCAAATCACATCCTTGGGAGATCGAACCATCGTGAAAATGCCGACAGCATAAAGACATTGCTGCGCGATCGAAATGAATGATTGCGCATGGAACAGTTCCAGCGAAGACAATAGATAGTCCAACGACAGACTGCCGGTTACTACCGAGGCCACGCCGTACAACTTAAGAAGGAAGCGGACATCCTGCCGGACTTCAAAACTTGCAACCACCAGAACCGCAACCGCCGCAACTCCACCCGCCAGAACGCGCAGGACCAGAACATCGGAAATGGTCTGAAAAGCTGCCTCGCGCCGAGCCGCCAGTTGCTGGGCGGCATACGTGGTAAGCCCTGGATTCGCCACCAGCCCGGTGAAACCACATACCGCAACCACATAGCTCCACAGTCCATAAGTATCGACACCGAGGCGCCGCACCAGGAAGGGAAAGGTGGCAGCCGTAAGTATGGTGCCCACAACGCGGGCGGTTGTTACAGAGAGTACAAACCCTCCGTAACGCAACAGCGACTTAGAAACGCTCAATAACCCATCCTATGTTCTACTTACTCTTCGGAGTGGAGAGCCGGGCGTCCCCGCCCGGCGAGGGGCGAGACACCCGTCCCTCCACCATGCGCCGCGTAACCATGGTACTAGTTGAGGACGGCCTCGTGGCAACGACGTGCAAGAACCATCCAACGAAACAACGAGTTGCTGTGATCAAAACCCGCCAGGTGTTGACGGAAAAGTTCTCTTGCCGGCGACGGATTCAGCAGGCGTCTAAGTTCCCCCAGGTCTCCGTCGAGAGTCCTTCCCATTTTCTCCTTAAGTTCGCCGCGAAGCCACGCGCTTAGCGGGGGAGTGAATCCGCGTTTCTGCCGCCAGCGAATTTCGCGAGGAACCCAGGCCGGGAGCGCATCCCTGAGGATTGCCTTGCCCATGCCCGCGGCAAAGTGATACTCGATCGGCAAACTCGTCGCGAAGTGCATCAGATCCGGATTCAAGAAAGGTGCGCGGCATTCCAGCGACGCGCGCATGCTCGCGCGATCAACCTTGACCATAATCTGTTCCGGCAAATAGGAAGACGCCGTGGCTTCGAACGCGGAGAGCGGATAGGGAAGACGCGCATGTTCCAGCGCGCGCACCTCAAGTTCCCGCAATCCGAGCTCCGCCGCACTACGCGAATCGGGCAGAAAATACGAAGTGATCGCATACCGGCGCTCCGCCGGATACAACAGTTCCCAATCGCTCTTCGATAAGAAGCCCAGCAACCCGACGCCTCTCCAGTCCCGTCCCCAGAAACGCACAAGGCGCTTGGCTGCGGCGCTTGCCCAAGCTATCCGCCGCACTCCGTGCCAACGATGATAGCCAAACATCTCTGAATATCCTCCGAAGCACTCGTCGCCTCCGTCACCGGAAAGCATCACTTTGCAGACTTGCCGCGCGGCCCGACAAACCGCAAAGGTCGGGAACATCGATACATCGCCAAAGGGCTCATCGTAATGATCGATCAGCTCATCGAAGATCGCCAGAAAATCGCCCGAGGAGAAATGCACTTCGTGGTGATCCGTTGCCAGATGGTCGGCCACCAGACGCGCGTAAGGCGCTTCGTCTAACTGCTGGTCGTCAAATGAAGCACAGAAAGTGCTCAACCTGGCTGCTGGCTGTAACTCACGAACCGCAGCTGCGATGTAAGTCGAGTCCACGCCCCCGGAGAGAAATGCTCCGATCGGCACATCACTCCTAAGTCGCAAACGAACGGACTGCAAAATACGGGCGCGGACGCTTTCCACGGCAGCTTCCCGGCTCGGAGGTTTTGTTCCAAGCTCGATTCTCGGCTGCCAATAGCGCCAAGTCCGCGGCACCTCGCCCGGCGCCAGTAAAAGTGCCTCTCCCGCCATGAGTTTGCGCACACCTTGAAGGTGGGTTCGCGGCGCCGGCACATATCCCAGAGCCAGAAATTGCGCGATGGCAGGCACATCGAGGCGGTGATCCAGACCGGGGAAGGGAAGCAGCGCCTTCATCTCAGAAGCGAACACCAAGCCTCTGCCTTCATTCAGGGGCGCGTAATACAAGGGCTTCTCGCCGTATCGATCGCGGGCCATGAATAGTTGCTGGTTTTTCTCATCCACAATGGCAAATGCAAACATGCCATCCAGGTCGTCAAGAAGAGACAGCCCCTTCTCTTCGTAGAGATGCACCAGCACTTCGGTGTCACTTTGCGTGCGAAAGCGGTGTCCTTTCGCAATCAATTTTTCGCGGATCTCGATGTAGTTGTAGATCTCGCCATTCAGAATCACCCAAATCGTTTCATCTTCATTGCCAATCGGCTGCGCGCCACCCTCAAGATCGATGATCGCAAGACGGCAATGGCCAAGCAGGCAGCGTCCGCCCATGCATGTCAAACACGCACTTCCGTCGGGGCCGCGATGCCGTAGAAGCCAGTTCGCTTCTTCCAACCACGGCCTATACTGCGCGGCACCGCCGGGACCACCGTATACTCCATAGATTCCGCACATTAGTGTCTTTTGCGACGTTTGCCGGCCGCCTCCACAAACACACTTTCCCAATCTCGCGCAACTTTGTCCCAGTCGAATTGCAAGGCATGCCGAGCGGCGGCGGCAGACATCTTGAGCCGCAAATCCTCGTCGGCCAGCAACACACCCAGCTTTTGTGAGAGTTCGATGTCCGATTTTACCAAGTACCCGGTTTCACCGTTGACAACGTAGTCCGGCCGATACTTCTCCATGGCCAACGCCGGCAGTCCGCAGGCTGCTGCCTGTCCCAGCACCTGTGGATGACCTTCGAGCACACTGGGGAAGAAAAATACGTCGGCCTTTCGCATTTCTTCCGCTAACCCTGGCTGCGAAAGATGGCCAACGAAGGTCACGTTACGACATTCCAACTGGTTCACCAAAGACCGGCAACTCTCTTCCTCTTCGCCCTTTCCCGCCAGTCGAAATTCAACGGATGGCCAGTTCGCTGCCTCGCGAATGACGACATCCACTCGCTTCCGAGCCTGGAATGATCCGGCATAAAGCACCGTGAGCTTTGATCCAGGCTGGCGAGCTTGCACCAGCGGATGGAACAACTCCCGTTTGATCCCGCTGTGAATTGTCCCAGTCGCAACTCCGAAGCGGTCCTGGACCGTCTGCGCCACGTATCGCGAGTTCCCAAAAACAAGGTCGGCCTCGCGAATCGATCTTGTCATGGTTGGCTCGACAGCGGTTTCATCGAGAGCCATCGCGATATAGGTCACTAGCGCAACCGGAAGCCCCAGCGAACGCCTGAAGAACAGGAACAAGGTATCCAGGGGCCCCACGCGCGGGAAAAAGTAGATGTCGACTTTCGAGAGCAACACACGAGTGAGCCATCGTGCCGTATTTCCATGTCGGGTCCACCGCAGGATTTCCGTGTTTTCGCGAGCCAGAATCCGCGGATCGGGAGGCCCGTCGCCGAGCAGCACGACCCTGAACCGATCCGCCGGAAGACGGCTTACGATCTCTTTTGCGGTCAGGTTTTGTGCGTTCGTGTTCGCTTCATCCGCGAACGATGGAGTGAATACTGTAATCATGAGGATTCTTGTGGGCTACGCCCTCGTTTCGCCGCTCTTGAGCATCGCACTCTTGCATACTGATCTCAAAACGCTGATCTCAAACCGCTCGCCTGTGGCTGGCAAAGAACTTCCGACAGCGCCTCCGGAGAAATCGCCTGTACCAGCCGGCGTGCGGTGTCTGAGTCGGGCATAACCGCGCGCAACATATCGGGAATGCGCAGCAGGTCATCCGGAAATTCGAGCATCCGTCCCACGCCGAAGCGCATATATTGCGGGGCATATCCGGCGTAAACGTGCCGCAACCATCCGCACAGAAAAGCGGGGATTCCAACCGATGCACATTCGAAAGCCGCCGTCGACTCGACCGTCACCGCGCACCATGTCTGCTGAAAAATCTCGAGAGACAGGGGCGCATCCGTCACGTTCACTAACTTCCGGTCGACCTCGCTCAAAACATCTTTCACCAACCTCAGCCTCTGCCGGGCGCTCTCAAACGGATGCAGCTTCAAAACCACAGTCTTGCCCGACCCGCGGGCGGCCGCACAGAGGCGTGGCAACACTTCGCGATAGATCGCCTCCACCCGCCACAAATCCGTTTCATACGGCTCGGTGAAAAACGTGATCCAGGGAGCGCGTTCATTCCACACGGAAGTATTCTCTCGCGGTGGAAACAACGCCGCGCCGATCCGAATCCGGCCCGCATCGACTCCGCAGATGCGTTCCAGATAGTCGCGCTCCATCTCGCCCTTGGCCAGATAATTCGAAAACCGCAGATTCTTGTATGCCATGCGGCAATCGAGCGCTCCGTGATGACACGCGACTGCCGGAATTCCCCGCTGCTCAGCCAGCAGCAGAGGAATCCGCGTGTAGGGATTCGAATCGTCGGCGCTCAGACAGCCCACCACCGGGCGCGTCTCCAGGACCCGGATCCAGGCATCGCGAACCGTGAGTCCCCAGCGCAGCCAGCGCGGCCCTTTTTTCAAGATTCCGAGCCGAGCCGGCAATCTGAAGGCCGGATGTTCTGCGAGCGACTGCGCCATCTGCTTCCAGTCAGCTTCGAGTTTCTGCAATTCATTCCGGTCGTAACTCTTGGTTGCGAAACCCGCCAGACTCGCCGTCTCAACATTCGACGGCACCGGCGAGACGGCTCCAGACTCGCGGGCGAGAACCAGGAGAAATTTTTGCTCGGGCAGGATTTCGGCATAACTGAGCGCGGTTTTCGTGACATTGGAATAGGCCGTCGGCAGCAGCACCACCGGCTCCGATTCCGATTTCGATTTCCTTGCCGACGACTGCGTCGGCGCCCCCGCCAGTTTCCTTCGCCAGCGGTAGTGCGGATCGTACTTGTCGTACACCACCTGCCGCAATTGTTCGAAGCTAAGGTTCGCTACCGCAGCGCCGCGCCGCAGAACGCTGCGCACCAAACGCTTCCGTAGTCCCCGGTGCATCACTTGCAGCGGTATTCCCAACTGAAGTCGCAAAGCTTCCGCCGTCACCGACGGCCGGCTTGCAACCAGCGTGCGACATACTTTGAGCTTCTCGGCCAACCGAAGCGCGAGCCGCACGTCCTGCAATTCCGGCTGCAGCACCAGACTGATCACGTCCCACCAGTCGATGCCAAAGCGGTCCACTACGCGTCCCATGCCAAGTCGAAGCAAGGGACGCCAGATCTGCAGATCCTCGACTTCGATGGCAAGATCGAAAACGCTGAAGACCGGACAGCCCAGCGCTGCACTCCATTCGTCATAAAAAGACTTTGGCGCTCGTCCCAAGTCGATCACCGAATCCCAATGCTGACGTGTCCACGAACTGAGGAAGTCATCGTCGGGATGTAAGAGGAGAACTCGCATAAAAACAGGTATCAGGTAGAAAATCTCAGGTCTCAGGTCTTGGAAAACTGACTCCCTGAGACCTAAGATCTCTCCACCAGCGCCCAACTCAGCGGCGTTCCCCGCTCCACGTCGCAGGCCGCGCGCTTTCCCAGAATTTGGGTGAGGTGCCGCGGGTGCAATCCATCCGCGGGACGAATCGAACGCACGTTCTGTTTCGTAAACAACTCGCCCTTCTTTATATCTTCGACCGCAAACAGCGAACGCCGGAACTTGAGGCTGTTGGCCTCGCGTTGTCCGCAGGAAAACTGGACCGAGCCGAGTGCTTTCTCGGCCGTGCGTACCGCCTCCACCATCGCTTTGAATTCCTCTGGTTCGAGTGAGAACGCGCCGTCCGGGCCCCCATCCGCCCGTCGCAGGCAAAGATGTTTCTCAATGATGCATGCTCCAAGCGTCACCGCGACGACTGGCACCGCGATTCCCATGGTGTGATCGGAAAGTCCCACCGGACAATCAAAACGGCGTGCCAACTCGGGGATCGTGAGCAGGTTTGCTTCCTCCGGCGCCGCCGGGTAGGCGCTCGTACACTTCAACAGCGCAATCTCAGTCGCCCCCGCCCCGCGTGCCGCCTGGACTGCTTCCGAGATTTCGTCTTCGCTGGCCATGCCCGTCGACATAATCAACGGCTTCCCGGTACGAGCCATCTTCTGGATCAGGCCGATGTCCACCAGTTCAGACGAAGCCACCTTGTGCACGGGAACATTCATCTGTTCGAGAAAGTCGACAGCGCTATCGTCAAACGCGCTCGAAAACAACTGCATCCCCAGTTCGTCTGCGATTTCTTTCAGTTTCGGCTGCCACTCCCAAGGCGTAAATGCCTCCTGGTAGAGGTCGTGAAGCGTGCGGCCATCCCACAGCGTGCCGCCCGTAATCCGAAAACATTCTTTGTCGCTGCGCAGCGTGATCGTATCTGCCGTGTAGGTCTGGAGCTTAACCGCATCCGCGCCAGCGTCCTTGGCGGCATGAATAATGCGGACCGCCTGATCAAAGTCCTGGCGATGATTCGCCGACAGCTCGGCCACAATGTAAACCGGATAATTACTTCCGACCTCCCGGCGTGCGAGCTTGAGGGACCGCGAAAACTTTGCTTCGATCAGAATTCACTCCCTGGCTGGGTTTTTCAACTTCAAGCTGGATGATAACGGCGGCCCGGAGCACTTGCAACACACCCTGTGCATCTTACGCATTGAATCGGTTATGCTCACAACATGTTCGATTCCTCCTCGCACTGGGACGAGCTCCACAAGAAACCCCGTTTCCGTCCCATCTATCCGAACGATCATGTCGTCCGTTTTCTGATGACCAATCGTGAACTGCTGGAGAAGCACCATCCGGCGCGGTTCCTCGATATTGGATTGGGGGCTGGCCGACATACGAAACTTGCTGCCGAGCTGGGTTTTCGAGCGTTTGGCATGGATATTTCCTTTGTCGGTCTGCAACACGCTCGCAAACAGCTGCTCACAGCGAGTTTGCAGGCGAGCCTGTCGCAAGCTTCGATGCTTGCTCTTCCCTATATGGATTGCACTTTTGTTGTCGTCTTAAGTTACGGAGTGTTCTACTACGGCACGGCAAATGAAATGAGACAAGCCCTTGCGGAAGTGCACAGAATCCTCGTTCCCGGAGGGAAAGCTTTTGTAGTGTTGAGGACTACCGACGACTACCGCTTTGGCAAGGGGTTACGACTCGAGCACAACACGTTCCAACTCAGCATCACCGAGACCAACGAACTTCACAGCACTCAGCACTTCCTGGCTGCGGATGAGGTGCCCGTGTACTTTGCCAGGTTTGCCCAGGTAAGCTTCGAGAAAACTGAGACGACCTTCGGAAACCGCAGCGGCATAAATTCTGACTGGCTGATCAAAGTCGAAAAGTAGTTCCGCCCGCGATGGAACTCTAGGCTGGGTTCTGCTGCAGCGTAACCTGCGCGGGCGATAACGGAATGCCCCGGCCACTACGGATAATTTCCAGCGACCGCGGCCCCTCATTGAAGATCAGGTCCAGAGCCGACGCGTACGGGCAAAAAGGCGGGAAGAGCTGCCTATATTCCGGGTGCGTATACTTTTGAAAACAGACTTCAATACCCTTACCCGCAAATAAATCTACATCCGACAAGAGGTAAACCGCGGAGCCAATGGCGGAATAGTATTTCGTGGCACAAAGCCGTTCACAGATAGCCAGGTTAAGAGCCGAGCGTTTGCCCTCAACCTTCAGGGTCGAGGACAGAACCAGTGGAACAGCAATGCCCAGAGACGCCATCAGCCACTCGATAAGACGACGGTTCAGTACGGCCAGCCCGCCCCGGCAGGATTCTTCCAGGATCTCCGAAAATTGCGGGAAAAAATCCTTGAAGTAACTTGTCGTTCGGTAGTGGGCGCGCACCAAATTGAGGTGCCTCTTGCAAAATTCTGGCTCCGCGATCTCAACTTCTTCGATGATCTGCGTCGAGCGGCCCTTGATCTTCACTGGTACGGTGAGCCACTCTAGCCCGGCGAGGGTCTTGATCCGGTTTCGCTGCTGCCACGATTGCTTCTCAAACTGCACCGTGTCCAGCAGAATAAACTTGTCCACCTGGTCGATCAGATCGAAATAGCCTAGCCATGGCAGATACGTCGGCTGCGCAATTGCGATCTTCACGGCCTACTCCCGAACAGCACGTAGCAGCCCGTAACTTTCCGAAATCCGAGCGACTCCCACAGCGCCGACGCTGCCTGCCGCCCTTCGATCACTTCGAGTTGTATTTTGGAGGGAGCATGTGTCCGGAGTTCACGAATCGCTTCGACGGCACACGCCGTGGCAACCCCGCGCCTGCGAAACTCCGGCAGAACATAGAGTTCGTAGATAACTCCCGTCATCCGTGGAAGAAACCGGTGCCTCTCCAGCCCGAAGAGAATGAATCCTGCCCGTTTCTCATCGCAGACAATCCAGCGAAGAAAGTACTGCGGGTTCGCCATGATGGTCTCAAAATAGTGCTCTTCCCAGTCATCCTGCGGCACAAAAGAAGGGTTCACTTCGGAAAAATGCTGCACCGCCATGCGCAGAAACTCTCCCTCCTCCGAAGATGCAATGGGCAGCATGCCAACCATGCATTGCGCTCCCGATCGCTGTGCCGCTTCGACTACCCGTGTTGATCCCAAACCGTCGACCAGCGTACGGCCCAGGGTTCTCATGCGCTCACGCGCCCGGCGCGAATCGGCCAGCTCTTTCACTGAAGCCACAAGCTTTGCCGGATCAAAGTGGCGAGTCTCACCCAGGTCCGCCACCACCCCGCGATGCGACAAAGCCTGTATTACGTGCGCTTGCATAATATTTCTGGAATAGCTCAATACCGCGCAACCCATGGAAAGAAGCTCCCACAGCGTTCCGCCCGCGACGATGATCGCCTGGTCGGAGTCCTTCATGAACTGCGCCATGTTTGGCGGGTTGAATACGATTCGGAGATTGCTCGCCCTCACCTTTCGCAGCTCATCTCCTTTGTCGTAGCCAGCTCCCGCGATCACCGTAACTTCAAGATCGGAGCAGTGCGCCAGAGCGTTCGCAATTTTCGGCGTCAGATTCTCCGGATCGCTTCCGCCGAGGGTCACGAGAATCCGGTTGCCGGTTTGGCAAATCTCTTTGTCTTCGGTTTCCTGCCTGAACTCGCGGCGCAGCAAAACGTAAGACGGGCCCATCAACAGTCGTGCGGTCGCGCCTCGTTTTCGATAGGGCTCCCCATCGTCGTCAAGATCCGGATTCACGATCAGATCGGCAGGAAAAGACTCCCGGTCGGCGAAATCATCAATCAGCAGTACTCGAAAGCCTGCGGCGCGAACCGTCTCCAGAAAATCACTGTCGAAGCGATCGCCGTCGATCACGACCCAATCGGCGCTCAACCGGTGAGCCTGCGCAACCGTCTCAGCGGCGTCCTCGGAACCCCCGGGGGTCGCATGAATCCGGCTTAGCGAGACCCCTTCCGCAATCACACGCGGCGAAAGCGCATCCGGCAGCTCCGCCACGGCGAGACTTACCGTGCCGCCGGCGTCCTGCCAGGTCTGGGCTAGGGCCAGGCAGCGCATCACGTGTCCCGTTCCTATCGCGAGACTGGCATCAGCCCGTATCAGAAGCGCGCCCGGTTTCATCGACTTCATTGAAGTTGCACCCGACTGAAGTTACATCCGATCGAAGTTCCATCCAACCGCCGCTCTGGATTCGCCTGCGGATCGTATCAGCGCACTCGGAACACCGGCTGAATCATCTCCCCTTCCAGATGCTCTTCCGGATGTGCTTCGCTCAGCCATTTCGACATTGTCTTGCACACTTCCGCATACACCCGCTGCGTCTGTTCAATCGCCAGCGGATCGTGCGCCGCGGTCATGTTATGCGTTGCCAGCAGCAGCACTCCGCGTTTCACGCATTCTTGCGTGAACAGACTTCGCACCAGAAAACTGTCTTTGCCGCCGGCATCGAGAAACTTGATCAACGACCAGAACGGATAGCCGATGCACTGGATGCGATCCTGCAATCCCGCCTCTTTTGCCAGCGCGTTCAATCCTTCCTGCAGCGTGAGCCCGTTCGCATAAATACGGGCTAGCGCGTCCGTGGTTTCCAGTACATCCAGCACCTTCATGGCCGCTGCCATCGACGCCACTTCACCTCCGAAGGTGAAGCTGAAAAAGATATCTTCGAACACCTTCATGACGTCCGCTCTCCCCACCACACACGAAATCGGAAATCCGTTGCCCATCGCTTTGCCAAAACAGGCGAGGTCGGGAGTCACTCCGAACCTTTTCTGCGCGCCCCCCAACCCGAAGTGAAAACCGCTGCAGATCTCGTCGAAAATGAGCAGCGCCCCGTGTTCATGCGCCAGTTTTTTCACGCCCTCCAGAAAACCCGCAGCGGGAGGCCAGAAGTTCACCGGTTCCATGATGACGGCGGCGAACTCGCCTTGGTGTTCGCTCAAAAGTTTTTGCAGCGATCCCAGGTCGTTGTACACGAATGGATGCGTCAAAGCCCGCACGGCTAGCGGAACGCCCGCATTTCGCGTCGTGCTCCCGATGAACCAATCCTGCCATCCGTGGTAACCACAGCAGGC
>Ga0182027_10015086_pt1 | contig 10656 bp, 6 predicted proteins | sample 712E1DmetaG_FD_121300 | JGI IMG/M metagenome (GOLD analysis project Ga0182027, IMG submission 121300) | Permafrost microbial communities from Stordalen Mire, Sweden - 712E1D metaG (Illumina Assembly) | ecosystem: Environmental > Terrestrial > Soil > Wetlands > Permafrost | place: Sweden... | reverse complement strand
GCACGGCGAAGGACAGGTCGCGCACGGCAGTGAATTCGCCGTAGCATTTGGTCAGGGCGCTGACTTCAATCATGGGCGGGGAGGCGGAAAGCCGGTTGAGGATGGCGTTGGAGAGTGGAGAGACGGCCGGTGCCAAGTCGAGCGCGGAGCAGCCGGGCGGACAAACCCGGGCGGACAGCCGTGGCAGACCTGCTCCCGCGCGCAGCGGGCGGCGATTTTAATCACACCCGACCCATTGTCATCTAATAGATGACAATGGTTTTGGGGAAGCCGCTCGATTTCAGACGGAGGGCCACCGGCCTCGCCAACAGCCGTTTGTCATCTAATAGATGACAAACGTCATGGAATCCGTCCGATTTCCCACGGTGGATCGCCGTTTCCGCTGCCGATCCGTTGTCATCTAATGGATGACAATCGTTTTGGGGTGGGCGAGCCGGGCGCGCTCCGGCGACGGAGTCTCGCGACGCGACTGGTATCTAAATGCCCAGACAAACATAACAAGCGTGGTAGGTTAGGTACCAGCTCCATAAATGGCGGGAAATAATCTGCGCATGCCGAAGGGTGAATAAATTATTGTGAAATAAAATATATTTGACCTTTTTTGGAATGTTGTTTTTCTGCTCGCGCTCCGATCCGTCATGCTCAAGCCAACATCAGCTCCCGATGTCTTAAGCCTCGTGCTCACGCTGCGCGGCAGGCGGGTGTTGCTCGATTCCGATCTGGCGCGCCTCTACGGTGTGGCGACCAAACGCCTTAACGAGCAGGTGAGGCGCAATGCCGATAAGTTCCCGGCCGACTTCGCGTTTCAGCTTACTGACGAAGAATTTGAGGCTTTGAGGTCGCAAAATGCGACCTCAAACATCGGTCGCGGTGGACGCCGTTATCGACCTTACGTTTTCACGGACTACGGCGCGATTCAAGCCGCCAACGTGCTCAATAGCCCGGCGGCTACCGCCATGAGCATTTACGTGGTCCGCTCTTTCGCGCAGATGCGTGAAACGCTTTTGAACAGTACGACGATCCTGAAGCGGCTCGCTGAGATCGACCGGACGCTGATCGAGCACGACGGCGCCTTGCGCGCCATCTGGCACCAACTTCAGCCGCTTTTGCAGCCACCGCCCGAACCGCCTAAGCGACGGATCGGTTTCCTTTCTTAACGTCTCATGCCGAAAAAAATCCCCACCCCTGACGTGCAAAGTCTCATGCTGACGCTACGGGGTCTTCCCGATAACCATGAAGAGTTTGAACCTTTGACATCGCAATTCGCGATGTCAAATTCAGAAGAACCTTGTCGAGAAGAGATAACAAACTTGATGTCGCAATTTGCGACCTCAAGTTTAGAAAAGCTTAGTAATAGGGCTATCGACACGGACTCGTCGCAAATTGCGACCAGTTCGGTGCGCCCAAGGGAGGCGCGATACGACTTTGAGTCTCAACTTAACTATATTGAGATTGGGACGATTATGCGTTCAAGGTCGCAAAATGCGACCTTGAAGAGCGGCCAATGGCCTAATCCGTCGTTTCGGCTGAACGGTTTCCCCTCGTAAATTTCCATGCCGAAAAGAATCCCCATCCCCGACGTTCAAAGTCTCGTGCTGACGCTGCGCGGCAAACGGGTGTTGCTCGATTCGGATCTTGCACGGCTCTACGGCTTGCCGACGAAAATCTTTAATCAGGCCATAACCCGAAACGCTGCTAGGTTCCCTGGCGATTTCCTGTTTCAGATTACGCGGGAAGAACTAGCAAACTTGAAGTCACAATTTGTGACTTCAAGTTCAGAAATTAAAGCCCGGCAACAGTTAATCGGTTCCGAGCACGGTGGGCGCCGCAAGCTCCCTTGGGTTTTTACCGAGCATGGTGCAATCATGGCTGCGATGCTTCTGCGTAGCGAACGAACCAGTCGCATGAGCGTATTTGTCATCCGTGCGTTCGTGCAGATGCGCGAGACGATCGCGGCGAACGCGACCATCCTGAAGCGCCTGGCCGAGATCGACCGGACGCTCCTTGAGCACGACGCCGCCCTGTGCGCGATCTGGCACGAGCTGCAACCCCTTTTGCTTCCTCCCCCCCAACCGCCGAAACGCCGGATCGGATTCCCCTCTTAGCTACTCCCGCCTCCCGCCATGCCCTCCTACCTCCGGTTTAGCTCGACGCTGCTTGCCGCCGGGCTGGGCATTATCCTGACGCTGCCGGCGCGGGCGACCGACCCCTACGCCGACAATCCGTTTCCGGTGCCGTACAAGCAAGCACCGGCCGATCCCGCGTTGCGTTGGGCCGGCTTTCAGAGCCGCGTCGGCTCGTACCTGCCGACCGATCCGTACCACTTCTGGCGGTTCGACGTGACCAACCGCGCCGAAATGCAGGACGTTTACTGGCGCGAGGAAATGGTCGCCGAAACAGTTCCGCTCGGCTGGAACGGCTCCTTCACGACGCTTGAGCCCGGCAAGACGACGCAGGCCTGGCGCAACGCCGTGCTGCGCGAGGTCAACCTGCAACGCTACGCCTACGGCAACGGCTCGAACTACGTCGTAGAAACTCCGAGCTACAATCCCATCCTGCAAGCCGCTGCGTTCGTCGGCGCGTGGCGGGAAGACATCACCCACAACCTGACGGTCGCCATGATGCCGCCCGGCTTCGCCTACACCGATCAGGCGATCACGGGCGCGTATAACAATAACCTTGGCCTCGGCTTCATGTTGGCCGGCGACAGCACAATGGAATTCCTCAACGAAGGCACAGGCAACCCCGATGCCGGGCACCGGGCTATCCTCACGTACCCTGCTTCGGACATTGCCGGAACCGGGGACGTGCCACGAAAAAACGGCGATAGCCCAACCGAGTCCTTTGCGACGGCGATGAATGTCAACGTGGCAGTCCCCAATTACACGCCTCCCCCTCTTCCGGTCGGCGATCCGTTCGCGCAGTATCTCACTTGGCCGCGCAAGGACGCGTACATTTCACTTGATCTTTTCAACGCGATTTCGACGCCCCTCTCCCTCGATGTTTACGCCGGCGGGCTGACGTTCGACGCGTCCAACGTGAAAATCTCCGTCACGATCAACGGCGTGCCGCTGGTCGCCGACAACAATTTTCACCAAGGCCCGTATAACATCACCGCCAGCGGTGCCGGCGGCGGCCGACAATGGCTGACGTTCTTGATCGACCACATGCTGGCCCAAAATTTTACGTACGACAACGGCATTGGCGGCGTGGTTTTAACCAACGACTACGTTTTCGAGGTCACGGTCGAAAACCTGCGCATGAGCCGCACGTTCTCGTTTCTCTCCCCTGCGCAGCTCACGCAGATCGACCCGCGCGCCTATCAGAACCACACGCTCACTTGGAGCTTCACCGTTTACGATCCGTTGATCGTCAAATCCGCCTCCTACACCAACCACTCGAACACCACCGGCCTTTCCACCCGCGCCGCCATCGGCAGCGGCAATAATGTCCTCATTGCCGGCGTCATGGTGTCCGGCACCGATCCGCTCAAAGTCGCGTTCCGCGCCCAAGGCCCGTCACTCGCCCAAGCCGGTATTCAGCATCCGGCGACCAATCCCAAGATCGACATTTACCAGAGCATCACAGGCGGTTCGACCCTGCTCGGCAGTAACAACGGTTGGAAGAATGGCGTCAACTGGCGGCTGGTGCAGAGCTATGCCCTCGCCCCCGCGAACGACCTCGAAAGCGTCGCGGTGGCCACGCTCGCCCCCGGCCTCTACACGGCCGTCGTCAGCGACACCGGCGCCGGCGGCGTCGGCATTGTCGAAGCCTACGCCATCGATTCGCAATCCGCGAGCCAGTTAACCGCCGTCTCTACCCGCGGCATCCTCGGCACGGGCGAAAACGTGATGATCGCCGGCATCATCACACAGCAGACGCAGACCCTCATAGTCCGCACGCAAGGCCCCGCGCTGGCCGCTCTCGGCGTCGCCGACACGGTGTACTCCACGCGGCTCAGCATCTACCGCCAGAGTGACGGCAAGTTGCTCTATCAAAATTCCGGCTGGGATGCGCCGGGTAATGAGCGTTTTCACACCGACCTCGTCAGTTGGGTTGCGGGCCTGAGCCCCACGCGCGAAGCCGCGCTGGTGCTCACGCTCCCCGTCGGCGCTTACACCGCCGTCGTCGAAACGCCCAATGGCACGCCCGGCGTCGGCCTCGTCGAGATTTACCAAATCAACTGACCCCGCCATGCCCAAGCCAACGCCCGTTCCCGATGTGCAAAACCTCGTGCTGACGCTCCGCGGCAAGCGGGTGTTGCTCGACTCCGATCTGGCGAAGCTCTACGGCGTGCCGACCAAAGTTTTCAATCAGACGATCCAGCGCAATGCTGAGCGATTCCCTGCCGATTTTCTGTTTCATATTACCGAAGAAGAACTTGGGTTTTTGAGGTCACAAATTGTGACCTCAAAGGCAGGTCGTGGCGGGCGCCGTTATCTACCGTATGTTTTCACTGAGCACGGTGCGATCATGGCCGCAACGCTTCTGCGAAGCGAACGAGCCATCCGCATGAGCGTATTCGTCATCCGTGCGTTCGTGCAGATGCGCGAGACGATCGCGGCGAACGCGACCATCCTGAAGCGCCTCGCCGAGATCGACAAGACGCTGATCGAGCACGACGGCGCCCTGCGCGCCATCTGGCGCCAACTGCAACCCCTCTTACAGCCTCCGGCCGAGCCGCCCAAACGACGGATCGGTTTCCTTTCGTAATTATTCCCGCCCTTACCCTCCTGCCGATGAAAACTCGAACGCTGCTTACCTCGCTTGCTCTTCTGGCTGTCGCTTCCTGCTTCCCCCTGCCCGCCGGGGCCGCGTCCATAAGTTGCACCGCCAACAACAGCGGCATCTCTTGGAGCGGCACCACCGCTTCCGGCACCGCCCAAATCCAAATCTACGGCAGCGGAGATGACCACAACGTCAGTTACAACATTTGGATCGTTGCGAACGGCTCGTACATCGCCTCCACCGGGGGGAGCGAAAACTACAACATGACCGGGAACATCGGCAGGGTCACAACCATAAACGTTCCATGGAGCAGCAGCACGGGCGTCACCATCACAGTCAATGCCAACGCGTCTTTCGACGTCAGCACGACGGCGAATGGCATCGCCAGCTATACCCCGACCATGCCCAAGAGCAGCCGTACCTTGACCGTCAGCGGCCCTGCGAGCGCCGTAGTCAACACGAACAATACCTTCTACGCCACTCCTTCAGCCGGCAGTGGCACGATCACTTGGGACAATGGCCCCACTGGCCCTAGCGCAACCTACAACTGGAGTACAACCGGCACCAAAACCGTTACCGCGACAATTTCTGGCGACCCCGCCTATTACGACGCCACCGGCAACACAAGTTGCGTTATCTCGGCTCCTGTTACCTATTCGGTCAGCGTAACCGTTTTTCCGGCGACGGCTGCCGCCGCCGGATGCTCAGCGTCGGCGAGTCCGCCGAGCGGCATCCCGGCACACGAATCTTCGAGTTTGACCGCTACCGCTGCGTCCGGCTGGCAATTCGTCAACTTCACCGGCCCGGCAAATCTCTCAGGCAGCACGCTCACCAACATCCAAAGCGACTGCTACGTCACCGCGAATTTCTCCGCCATCCCGCCCGTCACCGGCTCCATTTCCGCCAGCCCATCCAGCCTCAATGAGCCCGGAGCAGCCACAGTAAGTTGGTCCACGGCCAACGCTACCTCCGTCGCCGTTTCCGGCTCAGGCCTCAGCAGTACGGTCGCCAGCGGCAGCCAATCCGTCAGCGGCCTCGCCGCCGGCACGTACACCTACACGCTCACGGCCCAAGGGCAGGGTGGTCCCATTACGCGAACGGCCAGCTTCACCGTCGTCGCCGCCGCTAGCGTCAACGGCTCGATTTCCGTCAGTCCTTCCAGCGCGACCGACCCCGGAGCTACTACCGTCAGTTGGAGCACCAGCAACGCCACGTCGGTTTCCGTGTCCGGCAACGGCGTGGGCAGCACGGCCGCCAGCGGCAGTCAGGCCGTCACCGGCCTCGCCGCCGGCACCTACACGTACACGCTAACCGCCCAAGGACCGGGCGGCCCCATCACACAGACCGCCACCTTCACCGTTTCCTCTGCTGTCGGCGTTTCCGGCTCCATAACCGCGAGCCCCGCCAGCGCGACCGCACCCGGCTCGACGACAATCAGTTGGAGTACGAGCAATGCCACGTCGGTTTCCGTGTCCGGCAACGGCGTGAGCAGCACGGCCGCCAGCGGTAGCCAGGCCGTCGGCGGACTCTCGGCCGGCACGTACACCTACACTTTGACCGCGCAAGGACCGGGCGGCCCCATCACACAAAGTGCCACCTTTACTGTCTCAGCGGCTGGCGGCGGGAACGTCACCGGCTCCATAACCGCGAGCCCCACCACCGCGACCGCACCGGGCGCAACGACCGTCAGTTGGAGCACGAGCAACGCCACGTCCGTTTCCGTGTCCGGCAACGGCGTGAGCAGTACGGCCGCCAGCGGCAGCCAATACGTCAGCGGCCTCGCCGCCGGGACCTACACGTACACGCTGACCGCCCAAGGACCGGGCGGACCCATTACGCAGAGCGCCACCTTCACCGTTTCCGCCTCCGGTGGCCCGTTGCCAGTCGTCAACATCACCGCCTCTCCGCAGACCGGCCCCGCTCCCTTAATCACGACGGTTTCTTGGACCGCATCCAACTTCGGCAGCATAACTTTCTCAGGCCCCGGCTGGAGCACAAATAACCCCAATTATCACACTCAAACCGACACACTTACACAAGCCGGTTCCTACACCTACGGCATAAGCGCCACCAACTCCAATGGAACCGCATCCAAAACGGTCACGGTGACCGTTAACCCCAGCACCGGGCTGCCCGTCGTCACCCTGCCCCCCGCGCCCACTGAGTCGGGGATGCCAGGCACGAATTCCGACAGCTATTACTTCCATATCCTTTCCCCCACCTATGGCAGCTTTACTTTTAGCGTCATCACACCCCAAGGCACTGCGGCCCCTTCCCCTAAAATCTATTGCCTATATCAAGGCAACAATATGTGGGACGGCTACGGCGGCGACAGCTTCCCTCCTAATCGCGACAACGTTTACGACTTTATGATACCAAGCTTTTCCGCCTCTGGACCCTATACAATCAAAGTCCACGCGACCAACACTGCCGGCTCGGTTGACGCACAAGTTACCGGTCAGGCTATTATCACCACGCAAGTAAATGCTTGTTTCAACGTCATCAACGGTAATTACATTAACACCGACACCGGCACCACCGACGGCGACGGCAACGAAATATACTTGAGCAGCCCCGAAGACTACGGCTGGTCGATGAGCCCCCCGGGCACCATCTACCCCGGCGTGGGCGGCCAGGTAACCTATACAGTCACGCCCGGCAGCATGTATCGTTTCGCCCATTGGGCGGACCAAGCCGGCAGTATTATATCCAGCAACCCGAATTTCGCCTATACCGTAACCGGTCCAAACAATCTCACGGCTTGGCTTGCGGGCGACCCGCCAATATCGCTCACCATCAACCTTGCCGGCAGCAAGTCTTACGACGGAACCACCACCGCGACCGGTGCCACCGCCACTATCACCAGCGGCTCCGTCATCGGCGACGTAATCCAGTTTGCCTACGCCCCTACACCAAGCGCCAACACCGGCACCTATCCCGGCCTCGTAACGGCCACCTTTCTTAACGGCGCCAACGACGTAACATGGAAATATTCCGTTTCCTACACCGGTTCTTATACGATCAACAAAACGGCGCAGCCCGCGTTGACGTTAAACGCGTTGACGCCGCAGACCTACGGCGCGACGCAGACGCTCGCGACCACGGGCGGCGGCAGCACCGGCGCGGTGAGCTACGCGATCGCGGGCCAGTCGGGCGCAGGCGTCGCCACGCTCGTCGGGGCGAGCCTCACGGCCAACGCCGGCACCGGCTGGGTCGATCTCCAGGCGACCAAGGCTAGCGACGCCCGCTATCTATCCGCCACGAGCGCAACGGTACGGGTGAACCTCCAGCCCAGAACTCTCACGCCGGGCGTGACAGCGGCGGACAAGATCTATGACGGCACGACGGCTGCGACGCTCACCGGGTGGTCCCTGACCGGCGTCTTGGGCGCGGACGGCGTGAGCCTGACGGGCGGCGCCGCCGTCTTTGCCAGCAAAACCGTCGGCACCGGCAAGACCGTCACCGCGACCGGACTTGCGCTCACGGGAGCCAAAGCCAGCTACTACACACTCGCTACGACCACGGCCACGACCACGGCGAACATTAACCCGGCGACGCCGACGATTACTTGGGCGACGCCAGCGGCGATTTCCTACGGCATCGCTTTGAGCGTCACCCAACTCAACGCCACAGCCAGCGTGCCGGGTTCCTTCGTTTACACGCCGGCCGCCAACACGCTCTTGAACGCCGGCGCCGGCCAAGCGTTGACCGTCGCCTTTACGCCGACCGACGCGACCGACTACACGACGGCCAGCGGCGCCACGACCATTACGGTCAGCAAAGCCAGCCAGATCGTGACCGTGACGCCGCTGGCCAGCACCGTGCCGCCCGGCACTCCGATCGCCTACACGGCCGCGGGCAGCTCCACCGGGCTATATGTCTGGGGCGGCACCGCGGGCGCCTCTGGTAGCGGCGTGACCCAGACCGTAATCCCTGGGGGCGGGCCCGGTGACTACACCGTGACGGTGTATGCGTCCGGCAACAGCAATTACAGCGACTCGCCGCCAGTTACCGCGACGCTCGCTGTGCAGGCGCCGACTCTCACGCTTTCCCTCACGCCGCTCGTCTCGAACTACACGGTGAACGACGCGAGCAGCCCGCTGAATGGGAGGACCTACAAGCGGGCCTGGCAGGATGGCGGCACCTGGCACGCCTACCTCGGCCGCAGTGGAGTGCGGTTCCAGATCGTCGGTCTGGCGACGACGGCCGTGCAGGCTTTCGAGTTGCAGGCGCTCGAACCCAACGCCGATCCGTCCGCGTGGTACTCGCTCACGACGATCGCACCGCCCACAGGCGCGCCCAACGGGCCGGGCATCAGCGTGACCGGTACATTCAGCGTCAGTCTCGATACGGGGTCCACCGCCGCGGCGCTGGTGCCGAAATCCTATGCGCAGGGAAACCCCATGACCGGGGTCTGGAAGTTGCGCGCCCGCACACAGGATAGTTCGGGCGCTTGGAGCGATTGGTCGAACATCGTGGCGGAGACCGCGGACCTTCCACTCACCACCACGGCGATCCCCGCGCAAAGTCTGCCACCCGCCGGACCGATCGGTGGCTGGTTCACCGCGTCTGACCAGACGACTTTCAACCTCCCGGTATGGATTCCGTGAAGAATCAAACTCGGATGCAGAAACCACGAATGGACACGAATCGACGCTGATGAACGGCATAGGCCACAGGCTCTCTCCCTTGCAGCTTCACCCCACGGGTGGCTGCTCACCTGTAGCGGCGGTCTGTGACCGCCGAAACGGCGCTGTCGCGAGAAGTAGCGCAGGCTTCCAGCCTGCCTTGACAATGGAAGCAGGCAGGGATGCCTGCGCTACAAAGATCCGGATTTCTGTAGCGGCGGTCTATGACCGCCGAAACGGCGCTGTCGCGAGAAGTAGCGCAGGCTTCCAGCCTGCCTTGACAATGGAAGCAGGCAGGGATGCCTGCGCTACAAATATCCGGATTTTAGGAGTTCCCTCTATCGGCCAGGTCGGCGAACTCGTCTACAACGGCGGTCATAGACCGCCGCGACAGAGTTCTGTCTGGGCTCAGCGTCCTGGTGGCTACTCAACCTCAACCCCACCCCAACCTCAACCCCTGCGCGGCTTCTGCCTGGCTCTGAAGGGTCGGGTTCCCGCTGCGTCTCTCTAATGGACTTTTTCCCCCTTCACGAAGTGCTCGGCCAACTCACGAGCGAGCCCGGTACGACAGACATCACGTTCACCAGTCGCGGCGAGGTCGGCGTGCGACAGAACATGCGCATGGCGGTGCAGACCATGGACCCCGTGCGACTCTTGTGGCCCGGCACAGTGGAGCATTTCTTCCCCAACCGGCCGCAAGACCGGCGCGTCGGCCAGACGATCATGTTGGCCGATGGTCCGCGCCGCTACCGGGCAACGCTCACGATGGAGGAGGGGGGCGAGGCGATTGCCATCCGGCCGCTGCCCCTGCGCATCCGCACCGCGAAGGAGCTGCGCCTGCCGGAATTCCTGGTCCCGTATGTGCTCGGACTGAAAGGCGGAATGTTCCTGATCGGCGGCGTCACTGGCTCGGGCAAATCGTCCACCCTGGCTTCGCTGGTCAACGCGTTTTGCGAAGGCGTCGGCGGGACGGTGGTCACGCTGGAAAAACCAATCGAGGTCCTGCACTCTGGCAACGAGAAGACGATCGTGCACCAGCGGGAAGTCGGGCGCGATGTTGTGTCTTACGCCGACGGGCTGCATGAAGCGATGCACCAGAACCCGGATTGGATCGTCGTGCAGGAGATCCGGCATCCGGCGGAAGCCGAAACTGCGTTGGCGGCGGCGCTTAGCGGACATCTGGTGCTGGCTTCGATTCACGCCTTCACGGCCGCCACCACGCCCCAGCGGTATTTGTCGATCATCAATCCGACCATGGAGGATGTGGGCGCGCGCGACGCCCTGGCCTCCTGTTTGGAGG
>Ga0182027_10015085_pt1 | contig 10656 bp, 8 predicted proteins | sample 712E1DmetaG_FD_121300 | JGI IMG/M metagenome (GOLD analysis project Ga0182027, IMG submission 121300) | Permafrost microbial communities from Stordalen Mire, Sweden - 712E1D metaG (Illumina Assembly) | ecosystem: Environmental > Terrestrial > Soil > Wetlands > Permafrost | place: Sweden... | reverse complement strand
GGGGTAAACGGGCGGATGACCGAAACGTAGACGTACTTGTCGATGGCGGCGGAGATGAGGGCGCCGCCATGGTTGCGATAGTACGAGGGGAGATCGGTTCCCCCACCCCCGAGGGTTATGCGCAATGGACTTCTCACGATGATCATGATCGGGATACCTCGTAGATTCGCTCTACCACCCTGAGCGCGGCCATGGCATCCGAAAGCCCCGGCGCAGGCTGCCGCCCCAAAGCCACGTCCTGGTAGAAATCCGCCAGCTCGGCTGCCCAGGATTCATCGCCGCGCGGAAATTCCCACGCCACCGTGTCGGGCGGCCCCATTTCCGGCAGCATGCGGTAGTGAGTGAGCCGCTCCACCCCGTAACTGCCGCCCAGTCCCTGCACCTCCAGTTTCCCGTCCCGCCCGAACACCTCGAACGAGAACAGGTTCTTCCACTCGGAACAACTGCAGTGCATGAAGGCCACCTTCTGCTCTGCGGTTCGCAGCAGGAGAAAGGCGTTGTCCTCCACCGGCATGTCCCAGAACCAGCGCCCCGCCAGGCCCTGCACCTGCACGAACTCGCCCGCAAACCAGCGGGCCAGATCGATGAGGTGCATGCCCTGATCGATGAGCTCGCCTCCCCCGGACACCTCGGGCCGCGCCCGCCATTCCTTTTCGTAGCCAACCCGCGCCCCATGCCCGTAGCGGGCGCGCACATACATCAGCGGTCCCACCGCTCCTTCGAGAAACATCTGGTGGGCCTTGTGCAGGGCGGGATGAAAGCGATGGTTGAAGCCCACCCGCACCAGCACCCCGCGGGCGCGCGCCGCCTGCAGCACCGGCTCCAGCTCGCTCGCGCGACGGGCAGCCGGCTTCTCGACCAGAACATGCTTGCCCGCCTCGACTGCGGCCAGGGTCACCGGGGCCAGCCAATCGTGAGTGGTCGCCACCACCACCGCCTGCACCTCCGGCCGGCTGACCAAATCGCGCCAGTCCGGGACCGCCTGCGCCCCGTACGCGGCCGCCAGCGCCTGGGCGCGCGAAAAGACCGCATCGGCGCACGCCACGAGTTTGCCCGGGCCAAGCGCCTGCGCCCGCTTGCGCCCGATCAGGCCGCAGCCCACGATTCCCAGGTTCAGCATTTCTCCCACTTCTTGCCGCGGTCCTTGGGCACAATTCGACGGAGGGTGTAGAGGTCAGAGTTTTCGATCTCGCCGACATGATCGGCCAAGCTCTGCCACGGATCCCACACCGCGCTGAGCAGGCGTCCGGTCAAGCCCGCGCTGTCGTCCGAGGCGAGAAACAGGCACAGCTCGGCCGCCCTCTGCGCAGTCGCACCACTGTCGTTCTGGGTGGTCTCCAAGGCACGCTGGTAGTCCGCACCTGCGCGCGGTCCGGCACTCACCGTCTCGCGCATCATCGAGGTATTCATGGCACCCGGGGCCAGCGCGTTCACTCGGATTCCGTGCGACTTGACTTCAACCGCCAGGTTTTCTGTGAAACGCACGAGCGCGGTCTTGGCGCACGCATAGGCCGAGAAATTCTCCCGCGGCCCGGCCGCACCGCCCCCGGACAGGTTGATGATGCTTCCCCTCCCGCGCCGAAGCATGGCGGGCACGGCCGCTCGGCACAGTTGCGCCGGCGCGAAGAGGTCGAGCTTCACTGTCGCTTCCCACGCCCTCCAGTCGCATTCCCAAACCTTGCCGATGGGCCCCTGCATGGCGGCGTTGTTCACCATAACCTCGACCCCACCCCGGCGCTCCATCTGCTCGATCACGGACTGCAGACCGGCCTCGCTGCTCAGATCCGCGCAGACTGCGTCGAAGATCTGACCAGGTACCGGCGGCAGCGTGTCGTGCAACCGGTCGAGTTCCTGCGCGTCGCGAGCCACCGCGATCAGGCTCGCGCCCTCGCGCCAGAAGAGACGGGAAATCTCCAGTCCCAGCCCGCGTGTGCCACCGGTGACAAGCGTCTGCCTCCCAGCCAAGCGCATGGCTACGCCCGATCCAGGACCCATGGGTTGCCTTGCAAGAACTGCAGGGTGCGCTCGATGCCTTGCTTGATGGTGAGCTTCGGTGCCCAGCCCAGTTGACGGACCTTGCCACAGTCGAGGAAGATGAACGGGCTATCGCCAATCCAGCCGCGCTCGCCGCCCGCGTAGCACAGGACGGGACGCAGTCCCAGATGGCCGGTGATCCAGCCGATCGAGTCGTTGACCTTGCAGAACTCATCAGTGCCCAGGTTGAACACGTCGACCGGGCCATTGGACTTGTCCATGGCAAGAAGGATGGCATCCAAGCAGTCGTGCACATACAGGTAGGATTTGCGTTGCTGGCCGTTGCCCAGCACGTGCAAGCGGTCGGGATGCTCGCGCAGTTGCTTGTAGAAATCGAAGACATGTCCGTGCGAGTAGCGTTCGCCCAGGATTGAGACGAAGCGGAAGATGCAGGCCCGCATCCCGAATCCGAAGCAGTAGGCGGCGATCAATGCCTCGCCCGCGGCCTTGGAGGCCCCGTAGAGCGACGTCTGCACGGGGAAAGGCGCATCCTCGGGGGTGGGGAATACCTGGGGCTCGCCGTAGACCGACCCGGTCGACGAGAAGGCAAGTCGTTTCACGCCGCCTTGTCGCATCGCCTCGAGCACGTTCCAGGTCGCAATGGTGTTCTGTTCCAGATCCCGGCGCGGATGATCGGTTCCGAAACGCACATCAGCGTTGGCGGCCAGGTGCATGACCACATCGGCGCCGGCCACGGCCGCGGTCAAGGTGGGAAGGTCCAAAAGATCCCCGCGCAGCAAGCGGAATCGCTTGCAGTCGAGCGCCTGGGACAAGAACTCCATCCGTCCGGTCGAGAAGTTGTCATAGCCAACCACCTCATGACCGTCGGCAAGCAATCGATCCGCAAGGTTGCTGCCCACGAACCCCGCGCAACCTGTCACAACGTATTTCATCAGAAATCTCTGCTGTCCTCCGGGCCGATCGCTTGCGATCCCCGCGCTGGTTCGGTTTCGTTCAACCGCCGCACCGACTCGGACAACCCGAGCGATTCGTCGACGATGAACTTGGGCCGTCGTTTGGCCTCGTCATAGATGCGGCCGATGTACGCGCCCAGCACGCCCATGCCCATGAGCTGAACCCCCCCAAGAAACAACATCAGAATGCAGGCCGTGGCCAGACCCTGGGCAAACAGGTAGAGCCCCTTGGCCTTGAGGAACGCCACCAGGGGCACCGCCAGCAAGGCCAGGATCGACATGGCCATCCCAGCCACGACCATCAGGCTCAGCAACGCGTCCGAGAAAGCGATGATGCCGTTGAACCCAATGCGCAGACTGCCGGTGAGGCGATTGTACTTGCCCTCGCCCGCCACGCGCGCCTCGCGATCAAACGGCAGCAGGATGGTCTTGAATCCGACCACGCTGGTCAGCCCACGCAGAAACCCGTGGCTCTCCTTGAGCTTGACGATCTCGTCAACCACACGCCGGTCCATCAGGCGAAAATCCCCGGTGTTGCGCGGGATCGGCACGGTGGACATGCGATTGATCACCCAGTAGCCGGTGTACGCCACGATGCGCTTGAAGATGGTTTCACCCTGGCGCGACCGGCGCTGGGGGACCACGACCTTGTAGCCCTGCCGCCACAGGCGCACCATCTCCTCGATGAGCTGCGGGGGATCCTGCAGGTCGCAGTCGATCACAACCACGGCCTGGCCGCGGGAATAGGCCAGGCCGCCCAGGGTCGAGGCGGGCTGGCCAAAACGGCGCGAGAACAGCAGCAGCTTGATCCGCGGGTCGCGCGCGTGTTCCTGCCGAATCAGATCCACGGTGCCGTCGCTCCCCGGATCTGCCGCGAAGATGATCTCGTAATTCTGCGTCACGGACGCCAGCGCCGCCCGCATTCTTTCCAAGAATCGCGGCAGCGTCTGCTGCTCGTTGTACACGGGCACGACGATCGAGAGGAAGCAAGGCATGGGAGTTCAGGTGGGGCGGGTCAAGGTCAGATGATAGGGGGCGGGTACTCCGTCGGTCAATCGGTGAATGCACATCTGGAGCAGGGGCCGGGCAGACCTTTCCGGATTCACCGTCGCCGGGCGCGTCCCGACTTGCTCAGTGAGGGTTTCTTCGCCACCGGGGTTGCCAACCAGGCCGGTGATCCCGATCACATCTGCGGCCGATAGCGAGCCCGCCACTACCCCTGACGTCGTCGCCGCGCCACCCAAGAGTGGCGACAAGCCTGGTGCTCTTCGCGTATGCTTCTGGCCATGACCAAGCACAACACCTTCTTCGACGGCAAGGTTCAAAGTCTGGGCTTCGAGCGCAACGGACGCCGCGCCACCGCGGGCGTGGTGCAACCGGGGGAATTCCACTTCGACACCGGCGGCGCCGAACGAATGATCGTGGTGAGCGGCGAACTTGCCGCGCGCCTGCCGGGCGGCGAGTGGAAGCACTACCCGGTCGGTACGGCGTTCGAGATTCCCGCGAAAACCGGATTCGATATTCGCGCGGAACAGCCAGCCGCGTACGTGTGCGAGTTCATCTGACCTTCACATCATCGCCCTTGCGGCCGCAGGGTTGCCGAGACCAACACCGCGAACGCCAGCTGTCGTCGCGGGTCCCTTGAGCGCAAGGAGGCGGTATATGCGCATGCGAATGAAACTGCATACGATCTTCCTAGTCTTGCGACGCGCCTTCGACCGCGCCCGCCCCTACTTCCTCGCCGCGTCCCTGTTCGCCGGCGTCTCGATGCTATTGGTCGCGACCAACCAGCACGAACGGGTTGCCAATTGGATCTTCTGGAAATATGCGGCGCTCTGGCTCTGGACGTTGGTCTTCACCTGTTCCAGCCTGTTTGCAGGTCACGCCCTGCTCAGTCATGTCCCTGGGCTGAATCTGCGACTGCGCGAACGCCTGCTGTTCGACTTCGCCGTCGGGGTATTCGTGTTCGGCACCGGGATCTTCCTTTGCGGCGTCTGCCGCCTTCTGCGCGGCCCGTTCTACTTTCTATACCCGGCAGTCCTGACCGCCGCGGGTGCTTCCACCTTCGTGCCCTACCTGCGGCGGGCCTTTCGGCACGCCCGCCATGTTCCCCGACGCGCGGCCTCGTTTTCGGCCTTGCGCATCGGCGCCGGCGTACTCGGCACGCTGGGGATCACCCTGATCTACCTGTGCGTGATGACGCCGCAGAACCTCTCTTTCGACGCCTGCACGTACCACATCCCGCTGGCGGAACACTATGGGGCCGCGCACGCCATCCGATCTTTTCCCGAGGGGTCATATTCCGGGGCGCTACCGCACTTCGCATCTTGGCTCTACACATGGGCGTTCACCATCACGCCGAGTGACGAGTTCTTCCGGGTCGAACTGGTCGCACACCTGGAATTCCTCTTGTTCTTGGCGACGCTCGCAGGGGTGCCGTTGCTGGTGGAGACGCTGGTGCCGCGCATGCGGGCGGGCATGTCTTGGGTCATGTTCTTCCTATTTCCCGGACTGTTCCTTTACGATTCAAGCCTGGGAGGCGCGGCTGACCACGTGCTTGGCTTCTGGGCCATTCCCTTGGCGCTCGCTGCGGTTCGTGTGCTGCGTGGCTGGTCCGTCGGAAGGTGCGTGGTGCTTGGCTTGATGATCGCTGGCTCCGCCCTCACGAAGTACCAAGCTCTGAACCTCTTGCTGCCTGTGGCGCTGTTTCTACTGGTGGGAATTGCCCGTGCCATTCCACAATACCGGGGTCGGATCTTGAGGTTCCTCGTGAGCGGACCGGGCCTCGTGGCCGCGGTGGTCCTAGTCGCGACAGCCTCGCACTGGCTCGCCAACCTGATCTGGTACGGCAACCCGGTGTACCCGCTGCTCGGCAAATTGTTTCCCTCCCACCCGTGGGTTCACGGTTGGAAGGGGCCGGTTCTGGACGGGGGCTGGCAGCCCACCGGAACACTGATAGAGCGCCTCCGCGAAACCTTCCTTGCGATGTTCACCTTCTCCTTTCTTCCCCACGACTGGCACCCTTTCCACCGCGACGTACCGGTGTTTGGGTTCCTGTTCACCCTCAGCCTGCCAGTCCTGCTGTTTGTCCGACGCAGCGGACGAACTTGGGTGCTCGCCATAGGCACGATGATCGGCGTCTTCGTGTGGTACTGGACCTACCATCAAGACCGCTATTTGCAGGCGCTGCTCCCCTGGATGGTGGCGTCCACCAGCGCCACGCTTGCGCTCTCCTGGTCCAGCGGCCGTCTCGCGCGCCTCGGCGTTGCGGCCCTGGTTGGCGCTCAGCTCGTGTGGGGCGGGGATGTCCCTTTCCTGCCCACCCACGCGATGGCCGGCGACGTACCAATCAAGCGGACCATTGAGCTGCTATCAGCGTCTTTCCGCAAAGACACCAACGCGCTCAAAGTGCACACAGGATACGAAGAAATCGCGGCCTCGCTGCCGGCCGACGCCGTCGTACTTGTGCATGAAGAATACCTGCGGCTCGGAATCCAGAGGAGATTCGTAGGCGACAGCCAGCGGTGGCAAGGCGCGATCGACTATGCCTACCTTGGGAGTCCAGGCGACGTTTTCGATCAACTGACGAGATTGGGCGTCACCCACCTACTGTGGAAACGCAGCCAGAGCGTGAACCGCGAGATCACGGTCGCAAGCGAGCTCGTGTTCTTCGACTTCGCTTTGCACGAAACCAGGAATCGGAAGGACTTCGACGACAAGACGGTCGCCGAGATGCCCAGGAAACGTCCCCGTGACCGTTTCCTCGGAATGGTCGCGTACCTCGGGTGCAGCGCAAAGCGCTTGCTGTCCATCAGGGACGTGAACGCCATGGTGGACGCGGACTCGCCAGATAGGCGCTCCGGCGACATGCCTGCCGATGCCGTGGCCGCGTTGGTCTCCCAGGCCGACTTCGTTGTGGCGGACCAACGGTGTCCCGCGAACGTCTCGTTCGCGGGCTTTGCCGAGGCACCCCGCTGGGGTGACCTGCATCTGTGGGTCAGGGACAGGTGAGCCAGACGGCAGGGGCAGCAGAAACCCTATTCAAAATGACTATGGCCTGCAAAGCGTTGGGCGGCCGGAACTGGCTCCTGTGAGCTGAGTCAAATGACACTAGTCTTTCTCATAGGAATAACCATCCTTGCCGTTTCAAGCGGTGCGCTTTCTATGCTCCCAGCGAGTGCATCTTCGTGGCGCAGGCAGTCGAAGCTCGCCAGACTCCTCATCGGCCTGGTCGCAGGCCTGGTCGTTGCCTATTTGTATGTCTTCTTCGCCAGCGCTGGCCGCCTGTATCCCTGGAACTATGCGACCAGCTATTACAACCTGCTCGCTGATGGTCTGCGCGCTGGACATCTTCACCTGTCCGTCGAACCACGCCCGGAGCTGCTCGCAATGGCCGACCCGATGGACCCCAAACACGAACCGCTGTGGTTGTGGGACGCCACTCTTTACCAAGGGCATTACTATCTCTACTGGGGTCCCGTTCCAGGCATCCTTCTCGCCATCATCAAGTCGATTCTTAGAATGAACAGGGAAGTCCAGGATGCGTTCATCGTGGCGCCCTTCGTGTTCGCTCGCTTCCTTGTAGGTGCGGCGCTTTTTCGCGCCATGGCTTCGCACTTCTCTGCGCGAGCCTCTTCCTGGACCACGATGTTGGCGATTGCGGTGTGGGCCTTTGCGAATCCAACCCCATACTTCCTGGCGCGTAGTGCGGTGTACGAGGTCGCGATCGCATCCGGGCAGTTCTTCCTGGTCGCCGGCGTGTTCTGCGCCTTCCGAGGCCTCTGCGCGTCCGGGCTCCGATCGTCCCGGCTATGGCTGGCCCTGGCAGGCGCATCCTGGGGCCTGAGCCTCGGCTCACGTCTGTCGCTCGCGTCCGCCATTGCTCCGCTTGTCGTCCTCAGTGCCTTCGCTTGCTGGCGCATTCGAGAGCAACGCCTGTCAAGCTCCGCAGGCTCGTGGCTTCGAGGCCTCAAGGATCTGGCATCCACGGGCGCCCCCGTTCTGGCAAGTCTCTTTCTCCTCGGCTGGTACAACCACGCCCGATTCGGTTCTTGGACCAACGCCGGAATCGATCACCAGCTTACTTGGGGGAGGTTCAGTTGGAGCAGGTCATTCATCGTCGCGAACCTGTACAGCTACTTCATTCGTCCCCTCAAGCTCACGTGCGGTTTTCCTTTTCTGGATGCACCTGAAGACTGGACCAGTGATCTTCCGAAATGGATTGATTTTCCGCCGGGCTATTCGTGGCATGAATCCTCGGCGGGTATCTTTTTCACTGCGCCGTGGGCTTGCCTGGGCGCGCTCGTGTTGGTCTACCTGGCTATTCTGCCCATTCGACGGATGGTGCTGCGAGCGAAGGGGCGTTTTGTCGGAGGCTCTGTGAATTGGACAATTCTGTTCTGCATTGCGGCGGCGCTGGTTCTTGCCATGGCTCCCTTCGCAGCCATTCTCGGAATGTGGCTAGCCACGATGCGATATCAGGCTGACATTGGCTCCGGCATCATGCTCCTCGGCACCATCGGCTGTTGGATTTGGGTACACCGCACTCCCTGGCGAAGCGTGCGCTCTGTCGGCGTCGCGGCCTGCGCGCTTCTTGGCGTAGCGACCATCATCATGGGCCTGCTGATGGGGTTTCGGGGCTACTACAATCAATTCGAACGCAACAACCCTCGCCTCTACGAAAAGCTCGCCCGGTTCAACGTCTGCACACCCAAGCAGTAGCCCACCGTCGGGAAAAGTCGTCGTGTTTCAAACAGTAGTGTTAGGCTGTCATGCACACCGTCCATATGAAACAGTACTTTCGCATCAAGGAGGGTCCATGCGTCGAAACAAGCGTGTTTGGGTGCTGTCTTCACCCCCCCGAATCGTGGCCGCTGTACTCTTGGCTTGTTCCGCATCCTGTGACGGATGCGGCGACGGCGGAAGCGGAGGCGCTGACGCAAGCGCTGGTGGCGCTGACGCAAGCGCGGTGTGCGTGGGCGAGGATCCACCCGCGCTTGATGCTGGGATCGCTGGCCTTGTGCTTGGCCCGGATTTCAGCGATCACTATCGGGTTTTCGATCTGGGCCCTGTGCCCGGATTGTCAGACAAACGTCTAGGGGGCTGTGTCATCAAGCGGGACGACTTCAACACTCTGCTCATCGCTGGAGATTCAGAGGCGGAAGAGGGTGCCATCTACGCCGTGCCCGTGAAGCGTAACAACTGCGGGCACATCGTTGGCTTCAACGGTTCGGCCAGTATCGTCGTGCAGGCCCCGTACATCGATGCCAACTTGCTCTACGAGGCGAACGGTGTGCTGATCTTCACCCAGTGGAACAGCAATCAGATCAGTCAACTTGCTCCTGACTCGGTAAGTATCGGGGTCACGACGGACATGGCCACACTCGGGGTGCCGGTCAGCGTCTCTGGTCTCGCTTTCGTTCCACCGAGCTTGCCTGCGGCGGGTGCATTGAGGACTGTGACCTTTCCCAGCGGCGACTGGTTCCACTTGGCGACCCATGCGGCGGGGCCGTTCTGCTCCATCGATTCGGCCACCGAGACAACCCAGTTGCCAAACGGTCCCGGCGGTCTCGCGTACGTGCCGCAGGGCTCACCGGGCTTCCCGAATCAAAGCTTGATCGCAGCGGAGTGGAGTACCGATACGGTCGGTGTGTACGAAGTCGATGAACAGGGCGATCCGTTGGTGGCCACCCGTCGCGACTTCTTCTCCTGGTTTGAAAAGCCCTGGGGGGCCTACTATGATCCGCAGACGGGCGACTATCTGTTCCTGTCGTGGGGCACCGATGTGGATCGCGTGATCATCGTGCAGGGTTTTGCCGTTCCGCCCCCTGCGCCACCCCCGCCCCCAACCGGCGACGCCGGAGGTCTGGGGGATGCCGTTGCCCCGTCGAGCGAGGATGCCAGCCCCGATGGCAACCAACCCAACGCGACGGCCCTGACCGGCGACGCCGGAGGTCTGGGGGATGCCGTCGCCCCGTCGAGCAACGATGGCACATGCAAGCCGAGCTCCGTCCCGTGTGGCGCTGGCGACACGTGCTGCAACGGCCTCGACTGCGCCGACGGAATCTGCGGCGGCTGCCATCCTGCTGACACACAATGCGCGACTGACTCGCAGTGCTGCACGAAGTCTTGCTTTTTGGAAAAGTGTGCGTGCTTCCGCCTGAGGGACACCTGCGTCACTCAGGCCGACTGCTGCGACAAGAACACGTCCTGCCTCATGAGTGGCAGCTCCATCAGCGGGCGCGGCTCGTGCTGCCTCGGTATCAATGCCGGTTGCGCGAGTAACACCGACTGCTGCAGTGGCGCATGCGATAACGGAGAATGCGACTGCGGGGGAGTCAACCAATTCTGCGACGTCGACGATCAATGCTGTTCGGGCACCTGCTGCGCTGGTAAGTGCATGCAATGTTCGCTCGCCGGCGAGAGCTGCAAGTTGGACTGTGAATGCTGCAGCAATAAGTGCACCTCCGGACAGTGCGAGAGCACGTTCGACTGCACCTGCACCGACACAGTTTACTGCAAGAATGACCGTTGCGTGACTGGGTGCAATGTGACTCTCGGTTGCTTCAGCGGCAACATCTGCGGCACCGGCACCACTCGCCGCCGGTGCGAGCGGCCGGGCCTGCCCTCGGGTTCAGACTGCACGACGAACAAAGAGTGCTACAGCGGCCGTTGCCAGAGCAGTGTGGGCACGTGCCGCTGAGCGCAG
>Ga0182027_10015084_pt1 | contig 10656 bp, 5 predicted proteins | sample 712E1DmetaG_FD_121300 | JGI IMG/M metagenome (GOLD analysis project Ga0182027, IMG submission 121300) | Permafrost microbial communities from Stordalen Mire, Sweden - 712E1D metaG (Illumina Assembly) | ecosystem: Environmental > Terrestrial > Soil > Wetlands > Permafrost | place: Sweden... | reverse complement strand
TGGATCCGAAGCTCTTCGTGTCACCGAACGTAGCCAGTTGCGCATCCTGGGCGCCTAGCCCGCTAAAGCCTGGGACATTATCCTCGGCGTAGGGGTTATTCAGGCTGTTTTTGTCATAGTAATAGTAGCCCGAAAGCATCCCCCATCTGGACTGCCCATCCACTCGGTAGGAGGTTTCGCTGTCGTCGAACGTTTGCTTGTTGGCGGATGTCGAAAAGAAATTCCCGGCCAGGTTGGGCGTGGGGATATAGCCCATAAGTTTCGAGGCCGGCGTGTCCCATGCCGTCATGGGGATGATCGCGCCCGGGAACACGCACTGCGTCGTGCAGCCCGGAGTGTAATACGCCTCTCCGTCGGTGACGGTGTAGCCGAGCCGCTGGGAGAGGACGCCGGCCCACGCTGCACCATTTACCGTCCCTTTAAGCGAGCTGGCGATGTCAGAAAGGTTGCCAGTTCGGTCTTGCACGGAGGGAACTGCAATTTCCCCGGTGTCCACACCGATCACTTGTCGCGTTCCCTGATAGTCCCCGAAGAAAAACAGCTTGTCATGCAGAATGGGCCCTCCGAAAGTGCCTCCATACTGGTTCTGGTGGTAGGGGCCGATCGCCGATCCGGGAATTACCGCTCCCGTAAGGGGATTGGTTTGGTTGTAGGAGTAGAAGTTCCTGCTGTCCAAGGAAGTATTGCGCACGAACTCGAAAGCATCGCCATGAAACTGGTTGGTGCCGCTCTTTGTGACGATATTGATCTGCCCGCCGCCGTAATTTCCATATTGCGCTTCATAACCGTTCGTCAGGATCCGGAACTCAGCGATGGAGTCCAGGTTGGGGACGATTGTCGTTCCCTGCTGCACCACGTCATCCACGAGAGCTCCATTTACCATGAAGGCGTTCGACGTCTCCTGATTGCCGTTGATCGCCAAGTTGCCGGCGGCGCTAACGCTGCTGCTCTGGAACGGGGCGCTGGTCTCACCGTACCCCGCAACCTCACCGAACTCCGGAGATCCTTGAGTCGAAGCCTCCGGCGTCACCCCCGGCTGGAGAGCCAGCAAGTCAACGTAGCTACGTCCGTTCAGGGGCACCGCGGTCATCGTCGCTCCGGTAATCACTTCTCCCATTCGGGTGCTCGTGGTGTCGACATGGACAGCCGTACTGGAGACGCTTACCTGCTGCCTGATCTCTCCCACCTCCAGCCGGGCGTCCACGACCAAGGCCGAATTGACGTTCACCACAAGCCCGGTTTCCCGATACCCTTTAAACCCTGCCTTCTTCACATCCACCTCATAGGTTCCCAAGGGGAGCGCCTCAAACAAATAAAAACCTTGCGCATTGGTTGAAACGGTCCGCTTGATGCCCGTCCCCGTGTTCAGAGCCACCACCTCACATCCAGGGACGGCCGCATCGCTGGGATCACGCACCACGCCGGAAATGTTGCCGGTGGCGGTAGACCAGGCTAGCTGAGCACAGACAAGAATCATCGCCCCGCCGACGAAAAAGGGTATCCTCAAATCTCGGAAGAATGACATTCGGGCCCTGCTCGTCCCCTTTAGGCTCATATAATCCTCCTTGAAAACTCTGAGTGTTAAATGGGGGTCATCCATCTTCTGAACACCGCAATCCGGTTAATAACTGCAAGCCCGACTGATTTGGCTTTCTCCTGCTCGAATGCATCAACATTTATCTGCGCATCAGGGATGGCCGCTAACGGTCGCACCAGTAGACCCGCCAAGTGAGCCCATAACCTGAGCACTCTTGAAAGCGTCTGAGTACTTTCGCTTCGATTGATTTGCTACCCTTGCGTATTTTCTCGCGCAGACTTTACGTAAGTGTTGCCATGAAGTTAAATTAAAGTCGGAAAGAGGCGAAACATCGCGGGTAGGCTTGGCGAGGGGGACAAGACGCTGGACTGCTGAAGCTGTGCTTTCAAGATGCCACAATTCATCCGGCAACGCCGGCCCACTGGCCTTGGAGGTATTTTCCGTTTGGTCGCAGAGGAAATATTGGCTGGTTTCGCTGCAAGCTGCGGCAGCTAAGATATTTCCTCCGATTTTATGGATCCGGCCCGAAAAGTCGCCATCACGGAAAATGGCCACCGGCCAATATAGATCCCGTGTAACGGCGAAGGGTTTACCGATCACCATCGGTAGATCAGTTCGAATCCCCACCCCGGCGTTCGTAAACACTTGGCGACACGGCAGGACCTATTTCTACCGCAGCGCGCTCGGGACGCTGGTCAGATCAGTGGTGATAAGGGCTGTCGACAAGTATGCGTAAACCCTTGCCGACTACTCGTTAGTAATGCCAAAAGCAATGGGAGTCTGGCCTGTTTTTAAGGCGCCGTCTTCCCGCTTTCTGGGTAGGGCGTTCATAGTTCCCAATCCGGTATAGCGCGTCAGCTTGGACAAGAAAGAACTATCGCCCTGAGGGGCGCCGCTACGAAAACCATCTTCGGCAGCGTGCAATTATACAAGCCGACTGAGACAAGCCGCGACCTACCTCCCTCCGGGAAATCGCCGACCCCCAAAAACCGGGGTCGGATGACGGGGCCGTGCGGGCAGGATGCCCGCGCTCGTGCGCCTGAGAGCGCACACGATCCGAGAGGTGGAAGTCCTCTCCGAGTTAACGTAACTCGTAATCAGCCTGCAACTGCGTCGTGGTGACACGGGCTGGAGAGCAGCAGGAGGTGAACGGCCAGTCCGTACGATAAGAAACTCGATTCGGCCGGCGTGGTGTGGCGAGTCTGCTAGCGAAAGATGAAGCCCGAGTTCCCGTTGGGAGAAGACCCGTGGGGAAGTTCTCTCGGTTCGATCCGCCGATAGGTAACGTGCCTTGGCGAGACGGAGCACGCGCAGGTGGTTGGAGACAGAATGGCCGGAAGGTCGTGTGAGTGAATCAGGGAGACCTGTTCGCCGTGGAGACGGTGTTCATGTCTGCGGAGGGCCGAAGAGCCGGGCGAGCAGGAGTCAGAGCGTCCGTAAGAGCGACGAAGGGCCTGTAATGGGCCTGGAGCAAAGGGACGCAGGAAGGTGGATGAGTAAGGATGAACAGCAGCGTACCATCCTTCTGCCCAGTGCCTTCGTGCTGTGCCGGCGGAGGGTTCGGTTCGTCGTCGACGGAATCGAGGCGCTGATCTGGACGCGTACTCATGGTGATGACTCGGATACTGAGGCGGCCCTGCCGCCGGTCTCCTGCCGTACTCTTTGCTGCGACGGGGCGATCGTTCATCATTCCTCTTTGAGGTAAAACCACCGACTGGAGAGCCGGATGCGGGAGTTCCTAGAGGCTTCTCATTACAATCGGCTTGCTATATAGATGTGGGTAGCCGGGGTACTCTAGTCGCTCGCAAAAATTAATCGACGAAAGCACTTGTGGGTGTCGCCAATTCTTCGCTCCAGTTTCATGGGCACGTAACATAACGGCCCGAAGATGCATTGGGGAAGACGCGCTCCCATTCATAAATACGGCTCTATCTGGAGTTGCTTTCGCCGCTTGGTTTCGTGGGAGGAAGCCCGCGGGGGAAGAGTTTTCCCGGGGGAACAGTTGCTGACCGGGTAGTCGCTAGCCTTGATCGGAAATGCCTTGGCCCAAGCGGGTGACTTTTGGGACCGGCAGGGTGCTGACGGGCCGAGGCATTTTCGATCAAGGAGACTAGGAGGAAGGCGCTGGCTTTTGCGGCGGACGCGCCCCCCGTAACCTTAATATATGGAGATTGAATGGCATTTTCGCCATTTCTTCGCTTTAGGCTAGTTTGGAACAATGCTTTTGCATGAGGTAGGGTCGGCATGGCAACGTCCTATTATGCCCCAGGTTGGACTGCGAAAGGAAAGTAAATCGGTCCAGTGCCGAACACGCGAAGCGTCCGCCGCGCAGCGGCTTCGTCCTAGTCCTCTTAAGGGACACTGGGGCATTGAAAAACTTTCAGTCAGAGGAGGGATGTCATATGATTTTACAGCCCCCATTTACGAGCCACTCAAGCGCCTTCAGCATGAGAAGCGCTATGGTCTTTGGGCCGGGGCGGGCGAGCGCAAAGCCTCTCACGCTTATCCTTTCCCTCGGACTCTTGCTTTTGTGCTACATCACCCCGATGGCAGGTCAAAGCACCTTTGGGACAATCACCGGCACCGTGACCGATCAGACCGGCGCGGTGGTGCCGGGAGCGAAGGTTACGGTAACGAATGAGGGCACGGGGATCCAGCGGAATGTGACCACCATGGGATCTGGCGTTTATGTTGTGCCGGACCTTGACGTAGGCAGTTATCGCGTGCGCGCTGAAAAGACCGGCTTCGGCGCGTATGAAAAGACCGAAGTCCACCTCAACGCCGACCGAACGGTTAATGTAGATGCCCGGCTCGTTGTGGCCTCCACGGCCACCACCGTTGAGGTGACAAGCGCGGCGCAACCCCTCAATACTCAGACCCCGACGCTCAGTAACGTAACGCTTCCGGCACAGTTGGAGGAATTACCAGTCATCACGAGGCAAAAGGGAGACGAGGCCTTGTATGGCTACGAATTGTACAACGTTGGCGTCAGTGAGCAGCTTTGCGCCGGATGCGGTATTGTGGCCAACGGCGATAGAAGCGGGGGTTTTCACGAGCAAGCCACCGTCGACGGCATTACCGTGATGTCCGGGCTGGATGGGGTGGGCGGCAGCACCGTGCAAACCGGCGTCGAAGCCACCGGGGAAGTCAGCGTACAGCTTGCCAATGCCCCCGCCGAGTTCAGCCAGCCCGTACAGATGACCATGGTCAGCAAATCCGGCACCAACCAGTTCCGGGGCAGCGTTTTCGAGGACTACAACGGAAACAGCCTCAACACCCGAAACTTTTTCTCGAGCAGCGTTCCGTTCCGCGTCTACAATGATTTCGGCGCCAGCCTGGGAGGCCCGATCAAGAAAGACAAGACGTTCTTTTTTGGCGATTACGAAGGTTCGAGGGAATCAACGCAGGTGATCGATACGCTCAATGTCCCGCTCCCCGCGTGGCGCACAGGGGATTTCAGCGGTTTGTCCACGGTGGTGACCAACCCCTACACCGGGCAGCCGTTCCTGGGCAACATGATTCCCTCCGGTATGATCAGCCCGGTTTCTCAGAAAATTCAATCCCTTTACTTCCTGCAACCCAATTATGGTCCCGCCGGATTACAGGCGGGCAATTACCGTGCCCTGTTCACGCCGGGCAACAATGGGCTGACTGTCTACGATAAATTCGATACTCGGCTCGACCATAACATCGGCCCCAAGGATGCCCTGTTTGGACGCTTCAGCTATCAGCACGCGCCCATCGATGCCTATGTCGCTCACGCCATTCCGCCCTTCGGTCTTCGCACCTCTTTGCGCACGTCCAATTCGGCGGTAATCTCTTGGACGCACACGTTTACGCCGAGCGTGTTGAATGAGTTTCGAGTCGGGTACGCCCGGGACAACAACGAGATTAAAACCCCAGTGGTGGGGAGCCAAATTATTCAGCAGGTTGGCATCCAGGGAGTCCTCACGCAAGGTATAGCCACCTACCCATCCTTCAGCGTATCCGGGCTCACCTCGCCGGGCGGAGTGCCGGCCGACGCCGGCATCACCACGAATTTTGAGTGGACGGATAACCTAAGCTGGGTGCACGGATCGCATTCCTTGAAGTTCGGGGGCGACGTCATTCGTGACCGCGACGGCGGCTTCTATTACGGAGGCAGCGTTTATGGCACGTACGGTTTCACAGGCGCCTTCACGGGGTCTGCCTATGCGGACTTTTTGCTCGGACTTCCCCAATCTACAAGCAATACCATCCCCACGCCGGTCTCTCACCAGTTTGGTAATTGGTGGAGCGCTTATGCGCAGGATCAATATAAAGTCACGCGCAATTTGACGCTCAACCTTGGTCTGCGGTGGGAAGCTCAGGAACCGTATTACGACAACCGAGGCTTGCTTTATAACTTTGATCCCACCACCGGCGCCCTGGTCGTTACCAATCAAGGCCTGACCCACATCAATCCCCAGTTCCCCACCAACATTCCTATCGTGACGGCAAGCAAGGCAGGCTATCCTTCGCCGACGCTGCTCAGTGGCCACCATGCATATTTCTACCCGCGTCTGGGCTTTGCTTACCGGCCCTTTTCCAACGATAAAACCGTCATTCGCGGCGCTTATGGGATTTACGGATTGGCCGTCTACGGGGGCGCTACCGGCGATATGGAGGGCGGGCCGTTTTCCGGGGGGGAGTCCTTTACGAACAGAATCGTTGACGGGGTTCCTCTCTTCAGCTTTCCCGACCCTTTTGGGACATCCGGACAAACGCCGGCGGAGTCCGTTGATGGCTTTAATTTTCACATGGGCGTGCCGTATATGCAGCAATGGAATATGACCGTGGAGCATGAAATGGCTGGGTTCGCGCTGAGCGCCAGTTACGTCGGAACGCACACCGTCAATCTCCCGTACTACTACAACCTCGATCAGCCGGTGCCGAGCACGACACCTTTTTCACCCGCGGAACTTCCCTATCCCGCCTACATTTCGGTCTACTGGGCCGCTAACGGCGCGACTGACAAGTACAATGGCCTGCAGCTTTCCGCTCGAAGGTCCTACGGCAAGACCTTGTTCGTTAACGCAGGATTTACCTGGGCTAAGGACCTCACCGATTTCCAGGACTCCTCATGCTTTGAGTGTCAAGCTAACATTCAGAATGCCTACAACCGCGCCGCGGATTATGGGAACAACTCGACCTATCCAGGAAAGAGCTTTTTCGCGCAAGTGGTTTACGCACTGCCTGTAGGACGAGGGCAGCATTTTCTGAGCGGTGCATCCAGGCCGGCCGATTTGCTTCTCGGCGGATGGCGGATGGCTTGGATGGTGGATGCCCACTCCGGTCTCTACTTCACCCCCAGCTTTGACGGGGTTGACACCTCGAACACCAACAATCCCGGCGGCAGACCCGACGTGGTTGCCGGTGTGCCCGTTTACGCCCCGAACAAATCCATCAACAATTGGCTCAATCCGGCCGCCTTTAAGATACCCGGCTGCCCCGACAATAACACGCTGTGCACCAAGCCCGCGGACATCGGAAGGTTCGGAAATGCGGGTGTAAACACTCTGGCAGGTCCAGGATTAACGGATTTTGACCTCTCCCTAATGAAGGACTTCCACCTCACAGAGCGATTCACTTTGCAGTTTCGCGCTACCGCCAGCGATGTTTTTAATCATCCAAACTTTGGCACACCGGCATCGGACATCAGCGCTTCGGGAAGCTACGGCGTCATCACCAGCACGGCGTTTGATTTGTACGGTCAACAATCGCGGTTCATTGATTTCATGATGCGGTTGCGCTTCTAGTCGTCCGTCGAAGAATCCTGCCAACCTCGAGGGAGGGCACGAGGATATTGCTCTCCCTTGGGGATGGGTCGCAACTCCTTGAAAGGTTGCTCATTGCGCTCGAGGGGCCTAACGGAGCCGGCCTGCATCCTCCGTAAGAGTGGCCCTATCCACCGTCGGAGTCGAACTAGCGGTGCCGTGCCCTTTCTTGCCCACGTGAACGGACGGCGTTCAGGATCGCGAGACGCACGATATGGGCTAATCCGTATCCCGCTCCGCAGAAATCCAATGGCTCGCCCAAGCCCCCGTTCTGTGGGCGGGACAGCTTGACGCAGCACTGGGGCGAGACCTACTCGATGCGTCTTACCTGCGTGGGATGTCAGGTGGTAGTATGCGAATAACCTTTGCCGTTATTATTTCGTTAGGGGTAGCAGGGCTGGCGATGGCTTCTCCCGCTTCGAACGCAAGCCTGAAAGACATACTTCAAGAGATTCGCCCCGAAATCCAGCCCGACGAGGCAATGGATTTCGTGCGGCACATCTATTCGACCGACCGGTGGTTCACTTTTCAAAAATTTATGGAGACTACGGAATATCTTCGGAGCACGATGGTGGGGATCGGACTTGAGAGAGTGGAACAGCTGGGGGTGCCTGCGGATGGCACGAGCCAGTTCGGTTACTGGACGGAACCTCTCGCATGGGACGCCACGGAAGCCCGCCTCGAAATCATCGATCCCGGCGTTTCTGACGAAGAGTGCGTCCTCGCCGACCACCAAAAAGTTCCGTGTTCACTGTGCATGTGGAGCGGTCCCACACCCCCGCAAGGTGTAACGGCGCAGGTCGTCGAGCTGAAAGAAACGAAACCCGAAGCAATAGCCAGCTTGGACCTGCGGGGAAAGCTGGTGCTCACAGCTCAAGTTCCTTCAGACATCATGTGGGCGCTCGCCAAGGCCGGTGCGCTCGGCGCCATCAACACGTACACCGAAAACCCCAGTTTGCTCGATGGCCGCCAGTGGATCAATGCCTGGGGTGACAACGGCTGAGCCTTCACCAAGAATAGCGCTACGCTACTTTGCTTTTTCCATCTCCCCACGGGAGGCAGCTCTCGTCCGCAGGCTCCTGGCTACACACGGATCGGTGCGCGTGAGGGCGATTGTGAAGAGCCGCTATTTTCAAGGAGTTTATCCTTACGTGACAGGCGTGATTCCCGGAACGGGCCAGGAAGAAGTGCTCACCCTCGGCCATAACTCCGAACAGGGAGCGGAGGACAACGCCACCGGCGTCTCCGCCATGCTGGAAGCAGCCGCGCCGCTGAACCGGCTGATTGCCTCGGATCGGCTGCCCCGACTGAAGCGCAGCATTCGCATTCTCACCATGCCGGAAATGTACGGCTCCATGCATTACATCGCCACCCACCCGGATCGAATGCGTCGCACCATAGCGGGCATTACCGTGGATCCGCCTGCCGGGCCTTACGAACAAGCCCTGACGGATTACACGTTCTCGGTGGACCCGCAAGTGGCGAGCTCTTATGTTGACGCCTTCATTCTAAAGGTTGCAGAAGATTATTTCCCATCCATTGACCTCGGTTTTCACGATTATTGTATCGGCAAGGTGGGCCGGCCCTGGCATGGGCATCGCTACATGGCTTGGTCGGACGGTTACCTGAGTGACCCGGCGATCGGCGTCGCCGATGTAGCAATATCCAGCGACAGCGGCGTTGAGACGCACCACAATAGCGAAGATACACCAAACCGCATTGATCCCCGCTCGCTTCGGGACCTCTCGGTCGTTGACGCAACCTTTCTCTACTATCTTGCAAACGCGGGAGAGGATGAAGCCGCATGGCTATACATCCGCGCATAATTAAAGGGACATGATGACTAACAAAAAGGGCTCTGCGCAGGAATTTAGAAGAGAGGGCGATTGACGGGGTTTTCAGCGATCGGGGTTTCTCGATAGACTGGGCGGTGTGAGAGACAACGACTGGACGAAGATTCTGGGGTGGCCGGGTTACCGCGTTTACCGAACGGAGATCGACGAGGGGGCCAAGGCGCTGAAGCTGTGGGTGCGGCGCAAGTCGGGCAACCAGAAGGTGGTGTGTTCGAGCTGCGGGCGTCGGGTGAGCGAAATCTGTGAGGTGTATGAGCGGGAGGTACGGGACTTGGCGTGCTTTGAGTACCAAACCACGGTGGTGCTGGAACTGTACCGGGTGCGGTGCCCGCAGTGCGGGGTGAAGACCGAGAAGGTCGAGCAACTGCCGAGTAAGGCACCGTTTAGCAAGCGGTTCGAAGAAGCGGTAGGACAGGCGTGCGAAAGTGCGGCGGCGCGGCAAGTGGCCAAGCGCATGGGCTTGGCGGCGAGCACGGCGCGGGCCATCGACCTACGCTATTTGGAGCGGTGGTCGGCAGGGAGGCGGAAGCCGGCCCTGCGACAGATGGGCGTGGATGAGATTTATCTGGGAAAGAAGCAAAAGTTCATGACGGTGGTGAGCAACCTGGAGACGGTCGAGCCCTTGTGGATGGGGCCGGAGAGAAAGAAAGAGACGCTGGACGAGTTCTTCCGTACCCAACTCAGGGAAAGGCAGCGGCGGGAGATCGAGGCGATCTGCGTGGACATGTGGAAACCCTATCGGCTGAGCCTGGAGCAATGGGCACCGCAAGGCCGCATCATCTATGACAAATTTCACGTTCTGCAGCACGCCCAGCAAGCCGTCGACGAGGTGCGGCGAGCCGAGTTTTTCCGCCAAGGGGGGCGGAAGCGGAAGTTGGTGAAGGGGAAGCGCTGGTTGTTGCTGAGCCGCGGGGTGAATCTGGACACGGGCCAGAAGCGGCAACTCAACCAACTCTTCCGCCTGAATCGAAGAGTGATGAAAGCTTACCTGCTCAAAGAGAGTCTGGATCGGCTTTGGAACTATCGCTATGAAGGGGCGATGCTGAGGTACCTACAGAGTTGGGTCGATCAACTTCGCTGGCAGCGCTTGCAACCGTTCGAAAAGCTGGCCGGGATGCTCCTAGACCACCTGGAGGGCATCCTCAACTACTGCCGCACGAAGGTCCCGCTGGGAGTGGTCCAAGCCGTGAACGGAAACATCAAGTCACTGCTACGACGCGGTCGGGGCTACAAGAATCTGCGCTATCTGCTCCTGAAGGCGCAGCGGATGGCGGTAACCAAGACGGAATTCATCACTCTCCAGAAAGCAGCCTAAAATGCGCCTTTCACCAAATCCTTGCGCAGAACCACAAAAAGGTAGCAGCCGGGGTCGGATCAGCTCCGGGTAGGATTGCATATCCTCGAAGACGCGGGTCAAAGTGGCGACCAATTCACCTTGACTGGCGAAGTAACGATCATGAGTTCCAGTTTT
>Ga0182027_10015082_pt1 | contig 10657 bp, 12 predicted proteins | sample 712E1DmetaG_FD_121300 | JGI IMG/M metagenome (GOLD analysis project Ga0182027, IMG submission 121300) | Permafrost microbial communities from Stordalen Mire, Sweden - 712E1D metaG (Illumina Assembly) | ecosystem: Environmental > Terrestrial > Soil > Wetlands > Permafrost | place: Sweden... | reverse complement strand
TCAGAACATTGTCGCCGGGCTGAATCTCATCGAGCGGGACGATGGTCTGAACACCGTCGCGGATGCGGCGGGCGGTGGACGGCTTCAGTCTGGATAGCGAGTCGAGCGCGGCCAGGGCGTGGCGTTTGGCTCGCGCTTCCAGCGTTTTACCCAAAAGGAGGAAACCAACAATCAAGAGGACCGCGTCGAAGTAAACCTGCCGTCCGGGCGAGGGCCAGATCGTGGCATACGCAGAATAAGCAAAGGCCACGCCTGTTCCCAGGCTGACCAGCGTGTTCATATTCGTGGTTCCGTGGCGCAGACCGCGCGCCGCGCTCAGGTAGATGCCGCGGCCCGCCCAGGCCATGAGGCCCGCCGTAAGAATCAGCAGAAACCAGCGCAATAGATTCGGCGGCAGCGCAAAAAGCCAGGGAAAGAGGCCGACCAGCGCGTGGTCCAGAGAGCCCTCATTCATTCCCAGCGGCATGGACAGCAGCATGGCGGCTGCGCCGGCGATCAGAGTGGCAAGAGCCTTGTGCTCGGCTCCTTTTGTGAGCGAGTCAGAGGAGGTTTGCGAAGACGCATCGGAGCGGGGAAGCACGGCGTCGTAGCCGACCGCGCGAATGGCTTCGACCAGTTGCGCAGGCGTGGCGATCACGGGATCGTAATCCACATGGGCGCGATTGGCGATCAGGTCTACGTGTGCGGATTTGACTCCGGCTGTGGAGCGCAGAGCCTCTTCCACGTGATGCTGGCAGGAGGCACAAGTCATGCCCAGAACGGGCAGCGTAAGGGATTCTGTGGCGGACGTGGGCATGGGTTGAGTCATGCATCCAGATGCGCCGTGAAACCGGCTTTGGCCAGGGCCGCAACGGCAAGATCGATGGGAGCGGGGTTCTGGCTGGAAGTAAGCCGTGCCGCTCCCACGCGCACCTCGTTGACCACCACCCCTTCGACCGCAGCCAGAGCCTGCGTGACGCGCTTGACACAGGAGCCGCAGTGCATTCCATCGATTCGAAGCATGAACTCCGCCATCTGTCTCTCCTATTCCATTTTGATGATACGCCGGGTGAAAAGTTGCGCTATCGTAGAGGATTACAGCATTTGGAGGATCATGCAGAGAGAGTTTCCATTGGCGCCGATGGTAGGCGTGGGTGCGGTGATAGTGGAGGCTGGCCGGGTGTTGCTGGTGCGGCGCGGAAACGAGCCGCTTAAAGGCCATTGGACGCTGCCCGGCGGGTTGCTGGAGCTGGGCGAATCGCTTACTGCCGGCGTGATTCGCGAGGTGCGAGAAGAGACTGGGCTGACCGTTGAAGTTTTGCAGCTGATCGAACTGGTGGACCGCATTCATCGCCTGAGTGAGGATCAGGCCGAGCGAGTCCATTACCATTACGTCATTGCGGATTATTTGTGCCGTGTCGTGGGCGGCCAGTTGCAGGCGGCCTCCGACGCCGATGCGGCGCGGTGGGTGGAACGGGAAGAGTGGAATAGGCCGGACACGGCTCTGGGCGCGCTACGGCTCGATCCGATTACCGCGCGAGTCATTGAGGCCGGCTGGCTAAGAACGCAAGAGTTGGAGGGAAGATGAAATACATGAGGTGGCTGTTGGGTGTTGTGGTCGGGCTGCTTGTGGCTGCCGGGATCGGCTTCTGGGCGCGCCCGGTCAGTTACTACAACGAAGCGGTGTATCTGCGCGAGTACGTTTCAGAGGTGGAAAACCGCTCGGTTCAGGTTGCGGGTCATCGCGTGCATTACCTTGCACAGGGGCCAGACGGCGGGCCGGTGGTGGTGCTGGTGCATGGACTGGGCGGACATAGTGAAGAGTGGCTCAATCTGTCGGCGTATCTTGTCAAGGCCGGTTATCGCGTTTATCTGCCCGATTTGCCCGGCTATGGACGCAGCGAAAAGCCAGCAGATTTCTCCTACTCGGTGCGCGACGAGGCCGAGGCGGTGGTTGGCTTCCTCGATGTGCTGGGGCTGAAACAGGTGGACCTGGGCGGCTGGTCGATGGGTGGCGGAATCGTGCAGCACGTCGCCTTCAGGCATCCCGAGCGGGTGCGCCGGCTGATGCTCTTCGATAGCATCGGCATCGACCGGATGCCCACGTTTGATGTGCGGCTGTTTACGCCCACCACGCCGGAGGAACTGGCCCAACTGGACGCGCTGCTGATGCCCAACCCGCCCAAGGTGCCGGGCTTCGTCGCGCAAGACCTTCTGCGCCACTCAAAGAAGAATGCCTGGGTGATTCATCGCGCGCTCGATTCCATGCGCACCGGCCAGGACGCCACTGACAACATGTTGCCGCAGCTAAAAATGCCGGTGCTGATTGTGTGGGGAGATGCGGACCGGATTATCCCTCTCGACCAGGGCCAGACGATGCACAGGCTGGTCCCGCAGTCTGTGCTGGTGGTTATTCCCGGCTGCGGTCACCTGGCTCCCGTTCAGTGCTCCGCCCAGATTGGACCTAAGATGGTGGAGTTTGTGAAGCGATGATTTCACCCTTGGGTCGTATATTCTCAGCCCATGGGTGGACAAAAAAGAAAGGGCCGCTCGCGGGCGGCCCTTTGTTCATGCTAGATGTTTGAACCTTCTACCGTTACCTTCTCACCCTCAGGTTCAAGTCGTTCGGGCTGCACGTGGCACCCTTCCATCGGTAGTCCGTTATCGAAGTTGTGTGGGTAGTGGTTCCGTTCATGGTCATATCGATCATACCCTTGCCGGTCATGTGCTCCATGCCGTCGAAGGTCACCACGACCTTGCCATTCATCCGATACAACTTCATATCACAGACCAGAGTGTAGCTATAGCCATTGGATGTCATGGTGAAGTTTTGAATGGTGCAGGAGGGCATCTGATTGAATGACTTTTGCCACGTTTCGTCATTCAGGCAGTAGGGAAGAACCGTAGCTGTATCCTGCGCGTTGATCGCAGGCACCGTCGCCTCCCATTCGCCCGACCGCAAGGGGAACTTCTGCTGCGCCGAGCAGAAGGATGTTGCCATGAGAACCAATACGCACAGTCCTGTCCATTTGAAAAAAGTCATTTCACCCTTTCATTTCTGGATGCAGGACTCGAAGTTGCCGTTTACCTTGTGTTCTTGTCAACGAAAACGGCATCCGAAAGCCCAGGTTATTGAGTCCGTTGACTACACGCCGATAACGTCGCAGAGTTCCTTGACGGCGGCTGCGCTTTTCATCAGGGCTGCTCGTTCTTCATCGCTAAGCTGGATCTCGACAATCTGTTCCAGGCCGGCCGCGCCCAGCTTGCAGAGCACGCCCATGAAGTAGCCGTTGATGCCGTACTCGCCTTCGAGATAAGCCGCGCAGGGAAGAATCTTCTTTTTGTCCTTGAGAATGGCCTCGGCCATCTCCACCGCCGCCGCCGAGGGCGCGTAGTAAGCGCTGCCGGTCTTGAGGTGCTTTACAATCTCGCCGCCGCCTTCGCGGGTGCGCTGGATGATGGCGTCGATGCGCTCTTTGGAAAGCAACTCGGTGATGGGGATACTGGCTACGGTGGTGTAACGGACGAGCGGAACCATCAGGTCGCCATGACCGCCAAGAACCAGACAGCTCATGTTCTCCACGCTGACCTTCAATTCCTGGGCGATGAAGCTCTTGAAGCGGCCTGAATCCAAGATGCCGGCCATGCCCAGAACGCGTTCGCGGTTGAAGCCGGAGAGGCGATATGCGGCCTGCACCATCGCGTCCAGCGGGTTGGAGACGACGATAAGAATCGACTCGGGTGAATATGCGACCACATTTTTGACAACATCGGTCATGATCTTGAAATTGGTTTGCAGCAGGTCGTCGCGGCTCATGCCGGGTTTGCGTGCAATGCCGGCGGTGATGATCACGACGTCGCTGTTGGCCGTGTCGGCGTAATCGTTGGAGCCGGTGATGTGGACGTCGGAGCGTTCGATGGGCAGTGCTTGCTGCAGGTCGAGCGCCTTGCCCTGCGGCACGCCCTCCACCACGTCGATCATCACCACATCGGCCAATTCCTTGGCCATCAGCCAGTGTGCTGCTGTTGAGCCGACGTTGCCGGCGCCGATAATACTTACCTTCTTGCGCATTGCATCCCTCCTTGGGGAATGGGTTGAAACAGGGAATAGGGAACAGGGAACAGAAAAAGCTGACCACGATCACTGAGCACTGACCACTGTCGTCACATGTTGCCGATGATGCGGGTGGCAAATTCGCTGGTGCCCACCTTGGTTGCGCCGGCGGTCTGGCGTTCAAAATCGTAGGTGACAAATTTTTGCAGGATGGTTTTTTCGAGCGACTGCTCGATCAGTTGGGCTGCTTCTTTCCAGCCGATAAACTCCAACAGCATAACGCCGGAGAGAATCACCGAGCCGGGATTGATGACGTCCTTATCGGCATACTTGGGCGCGGTTCCATGCGTGGCCTCGAAGACGGCATAGCCGTCGCCGATGTTGGCGCCGGGCGCGATGCCCAGGCCGCCTACCTGCGCTGCGGCGGCGTCGGAGATGTAGTCGCCGTTGAGGTTGGTGGTGGCCAGAACGCTGTAGTCCTCCGGGCGGAGGATGATTTGCTGGAAGATGGAGTCGGCGATGCGGTCGTTGATGAGCAGCTTCGACTTCCATGCGCCGTTGCCGTGACTGTGGCCGAGGGAATCGAGGACGGTTTTGACTTCCGCGTAGACGGCGTTCTGGTAGTCAGGAGAAGCCATGTCGAGGCCGGGCTCGATGAGAGCGGCGTTGTCCTCGACGGTGATGCCGGGGTGGGCATCGTTGTTACCCAGAATCCAGCTCTCGCGCTCGGTGACGGTCTCGAAGCGGAACTCTTGTTGGGCAACTTCATAGCCCCACTCGCGGAAAGCGCCCTCGGTGAACTTCTGGATGTTGCCCTTGTGGACGAGCGTGACGGTCTTGCGGCCGGATTCGAGGGCGAAGCGAATTGCGGCGCGCACCAGCCGCTTGCTGCCGAAGATAGAGATGGGCTTGATGCCTACGCCGGAGTCGGCGCGGAGTTTTTTCTTGTCGCCTTTGAGGAGGTCGTTATTCAAGAAGTCAATCAGCCGGGTGGCCTCCGCCGAGCCTTCCTTGAACTCGATGCCCGCATAAACGTCTTCGGTGTTTTCGCGGAAGATGACGATGTCGAGCTTCTCCGGGTGCTTCACCGGGCTGGGAACGCCCTGGTAATACTTGACCGGGCGCACGCAAGCATAAAGATCAAGAACCTGGCGCAGAGCCACGTTGAGCGAGCGGATGCCGCCGCCGACCGGCGTTGTCAGAGGCCCCTTGATGGAGACTCTCAGGTCGCGCGCGGCGGCCACCGAGTCGTCGGGCAGCCAGTTGCCGAAGCGTCGAAAGGCCTTTTCGCCGGCAAAGATCTCAAACCAGCGAATGGCCCGCCGGCCGCCGTAGGCCTTTTCCACCGCGGCGTCGAAGACCCGCTGGGATGCCTTCCAGATGTCGCGCCCCGTGCCGTCACCCTCAATGTAGGGGATGATGGGGTGGTCAGGCACCTCAAACTGCCCGTTCTGGTAGTGGATCGGCTGGCCGTTTTTGGGCAGTTCCAGCCCGTTATAGGTGGTTTGCATCGATTTTGTGATTCTCCTCACATATTGTAAGTTTAGAGGCTACCATCTGCAAATTGGAGGTGGCAATGGCGGGGAGGGGGGCGCAGGGTTGGTGGCGCTGATGGCGTTCTGCGGACTAATGCGATGTTCCGGAAAAGGGCAGGTTCTGAGAGAGAAAGCTCTAGAAAAAACACCTGTCATTCGGAGGATAAAAGTTGGCGATCCATGGTAACTGGACAAGAGCTTGAGTGCTAAAATAAAACGCTCGGCTGGTTGTGAATCCTGAGACGAATAGAAATCCCGGCATCTGGCCGCCTCTCATGTTTGATCACGATCACGCGTATCAATTGCGGGCTGCCTGGACAAAGGGAGGAATGATTCATGGGGTTTGTGGGGCTATCCAAATTATCACGGAGTGTGTTGCAGGTTTGGATCTGCATCACCCTCCTGTTTGCAGGCGCATACGCACAACAGAGCGCAGTGCAAGTGCCCAGTTTGGCCCAATGCGAGGAGTGGTTCAAGTCCGATAGCATCGATTACCATTTACTGGCTGTGGACCAAGCAATGAACCATCAGGGCGACCAGAGGCAAGAAGTGTTATCCCTACTCCACCACGCGCTACGCGACAAACAGAGCGTCGTCAGGATTGTCGCTGAAAGGAACATTCAACGCCTCCATGACAAGTCATCTATCGTTCCTTTGATCGAGGCATTGGGGGATGATGATGCGTCGATTGACGACAACTACGGCGGCATTTTCGCAGGATCCATCCCACCGTATATTCGGATGTTCTGGCGGGCAGAGGTGATCAGTGTACTCCGCGAATATGGGACTGAAGCGGCGGCAGCCTTGCCACTTGTGCGCCGATACATCAAAGGTGATTTTGCATACTCGGGTCCTCGTTGTGAAGCAATCAGTTTCGTCGGAGTCCTTCGCGACAGGACATCTATCAGTCTTCTTATTCCCCTGGTTACCGGCGAAACCAAGACAATGAACGACTACATCGAGTGCGCGGTAGAGGCGCTTGGACAAATTGGCGATCCCAAAGCAGTGCCTGCACTTGAGAAATATGCACTGAATAGCGACGTACCAAAGATCCGTGAGGCCGCCGTTATAGCACTAGCTAATATCCGGTCCACAAACTCGGACTTACAAAAGTAGCCGGCCAGGATCTATAGCGGTCCCAGGATTTCAGATCAGGCAATAAATAGAGATTTCGACTTGGCGAGCGACAGGCAAACCGGAATTTAGCCATTTTCAGGTATCTGAGACGCTTGACATCATGATGCCTTCCGTCGTAGCATCATGATGTGCGAACCACTCTGACCATTGACGACGACATTGCCGTGCTCGTAGAGCAGGAGCAGCGACGGACGGGCGAATCATTCAAGGGGACGGTCAACCGGCTGCTCCGCCATGGACTGATGAACGCCAAGGAGAAAACGGTAACGAAGCCCTTTGAAGTGACGCCCTTTCCGCTTGGGGTCGGCGAAATGCTGGACAGGCATGACGGATGTGTCTCAGCCTTGCTTGATGAGCTGGAAGGGCCGTACCACCGTTGATTGTCCCGGACGCAAATCTGCTGATTTACGCCTATGACTCCGAGGCAGTTCAGCACCATGCCGCACGGAATTGGCTGGGGAATGTTGTTTCCTCGACCGAGTTGGTTGGTCTGCCGTGGCAGACCGTCTCAGCTTTTATCCGAATTACCACCAACTCCCGGCTGACTGGAGATCGCTTTCCAACGAACAAGGCAATCGGCATTGTTCAACAGTGGATGGAGTTAAAAAATGTGCGCCTACTGGCTCCTGGAGAGCATCATTGGTCCCACTTTCAGAGGATGCTGGTTGAAGGACAGGTACGAGGACCGGACGCTACAGATGCACAGCTAGCGGCATTGACTATTGAATACGGCGGCGTGCTGCACACCACCGACCGCGATTTTGCCCGCTTTCCGGGGCTGCGCTGGATCAATCCGCTGCTGGAATCCTGAAAACCGCCCTCGAATTGCGGCGACTTGAAATGCTCCCGACCGGAGCAGTCACCGGCGGGCGGGATTGATCCGCACTATCGTAAGACAAATTCCCCGCAAAATCTGTTTTCACCCGTCCAGATGCGATAAACTCATGCGGGAACACTTTCCAAGATACCCATCTACAAACCCCAGGGAGGACACATCGAAATTGGGAAAAAGCATGGTCCCGAAGAAGCTGTTTTTCACCAAGGGCGTAGGCAGGCATAAGGAGCGTTTGACCTCCTTTGAGCTGGCCCTCAGGGATGCGGGGATCGCCTCGCAGAATCTGGTGCGCGTTTCCTCCATCTTTCCGCCCAACTGCAAGCTGATACCGCGCAAGGAAGGGCTTAAATTAGTGAGTCCCGGCGAGGTGGTTTTTGCGGTCATTGCGGAGAACTCGACGCGAGAGCCTCACCGGCTGCTGGTTTCCAGCATTGGCGTGGCCATTCCCGCGGATAAAAACACCTACGGCTACCTGAGCGAGCATCACAGCTTTGGCGAGACCGAGGAGCAGGCCGGCGAGTACGCCGAGGAACTGGCGGCGGAGATGCTGGCCACCACCCTGGACGTGGAGTTCGATCCGGACAAAAGCTGGGACGAGAAAAAGGAGATTTACCGCATCTCCAACAAGATCGTCCGCACCAGCAACGTGACGCAGTCGGCCGTGGGCGACAAGCGGGAAAAGTGGACCACCACCATTGCCGCTGCCGTCCTGATTCTGGAAGAGTAGCGATTGCATCCGGCAGAGCTTTGAGGCCAATCCCGCTGACAGGATTGGCCTTGCCGCATGATTGCGGAGGAGTGTACAGCGATTCATGGCAAAGACGCGAAAATACAACGTGGGGCTGGTGCAAATGCGCATGGGCGCGGAGCCGGAGGCCAACTTCGCCTCGGCTGTTGGCCATACCCGCGAGGCGGCGCGGCTGGGCGCCAACGTCGTCTGCCTGCCGGAGCTTTTCCGCACGCAGTATTTTTGCCAGCGCGAAGAGCTTGCGCACTTTGACCTTGCGGAGGAGATTCCCGGCCCGTCCACAACGAAGCTGGCCGAGGTGGCGCGCGAACTGAAGGTTGCGATTGTCGCTTCGCTCTTTGAGCGGCGCGCGCCGGGGCTTTATCACAACACGGCTGTCACCTTGAATGCCGATGGAGCCATCGCCGGCGTCTATCGCAAGATGCACATTCCCGACGACCCGCTTTATCACGAGAAATATTACTTCGCGCCCGGCGACCTGGGTTTTCAGGCGGTGGACACCGCCTTTGGCCGCGTGGGCACGCTGGTTTGCTGGGACCAGTGGTATCCGGAGGCCGCGAGGCTCACGGCTTTGCAAGGCGCCGAGGTGATCTTCTATCCGACAGCGATTGGCTGGCACCCGGCGGAGAAGGCTGAGTTTGGCGCGGCGCAATTTGACGCCTGGCAGACCATTCAGCGCGGCCACGCCATCGCCAACGGGGTTTACGTGGCTGGCGTGAACCGTGTCGGCATGGAGTACGGCGACGTTCAGGGCAATCGCGTTGAAGGGAAAGGAATCGAGTTCTGGGGCGGCAGCTTCTTGTCCGATCCCTTTGGCCGCGTGATCGCCAAGGCTTCGCACGACGCCGAGGAGATTTTGCTGGGCGAGATTGACTTGGGGCTGATTGAAGAGACGCGACGCAACTGGCCCTTCCTGCGCGACCGTCGCATCGACGCCTACGAGCCGATTGCCAACCGCTTTACTGATCCCGTGAACGCGTGGACGGCGGGCGGAGATGCCAAGTAGAAATGCCTGATTCATTGCCAGAAAAAACGCCGCGTGAGTTGGGCTACCACATGCCCGCCGAGTGGGAGCCGCACGAGGCCACCTGGCTGGCCTGGCCGCATAATCCAGACGACTGGCCGGGAAAGTTTCAGGCCATCCCCGCAGTTTACGCGGAGATTGTGCGGCTGCTCGCCGCGCATGAGCGCGTACATATTCTTGTTGAACAGGTTAAGGCCGTTAAGAGCGTGGAGCGAATCCTGGAGCGCGCGGGAGCGAATCTCGACCGCGTGAGTTTCCATCCATGGTCCACAGACCGCAGTTGGACGCGCGACTCAGGGCCGATATTTGTGCGCAACGCCGAAGGCAAGATTGGTCTGACGAACTGGCGTTTCAACGCCTGGGCCAAGTACTCCGACTGGAAGCTCGACGATAAGGTGCCGGGGCGCGTGGCGAAACTGCTCGGACTGCCGGAGTGGCAGCCAACCATCAAATTGAAAGACGATCGCGCACACCGCATTGTTCTCGAAGGCGGCTCCATCGATGTGAACGGCGCGGGGACGCTGCTCACCACCGAGGAGTGCCAGTTGAGCGAGGTGCAGCAGCGCAATCCCGGCGTAAGCCGCGCCCAACTGGAGCAGGCCTTTCACGATTATCTCGGCATCGATCAAACCCTCTGGCTGAATCGCGGAATTATTGGCGACGATACCCATGGCCACATCGACGACATCGCGCGCTTCGTTGGACCCACGACGATTGTGACCGCCGTCGAGCCGGATACACGCGCCCCCAACCACGCGCCGCTGGCTGAAAACCTCTCCCGTCTCAAGGCAGCGCGCACCCTTAACGGCAAGCAGTTCACGCTGGTCGAGTTGCCGATGCCGCGTCCAGTCGTCTTTCGTGGCCAGTGGGTTCCGGCCAGCTACGCCAACTTTTACATCGCCAACAATCTTGTCCTGGTCCCCACCTTCCACGATCCCAATGATCGTGTTGCGCTGAATACGCTTGCCGAAGTCTTTCCGGGCCGCGAAGTGATCGGCATCCACAGCGTAGACCTTGTCTGGGGCCTGGGCACACTGCACTGCATGACCCAGCAGCAGCCAGCCGCGCTACCATCAAAAACATGATTGACGATCGCGAAGCCATGCAAGCCGCGCTCGCCGAAGCCCGCCTCTCTGCGGAGGCCGGCGAGGTGCCGATTGGCGCGGTGGTGGTCAGCGAGGGCGCGATCATCGCGCGCGGGCAAAATCGCGTGCTGCGCGACCTGGACCCTACGGCCCACGCCGAGATGGTCGCCCTGCGCGCGGCGGCCGCGGTCATCGGTAACTACCGCCTGCCCGGCTGCACGCTCTATGTGACACTGGAGCCATGCTCGATGTGCGCCGGG
>Ga0182027_10015081_pt1 | contig 10657 bp, 8 predicted proteins | sample 712E1DmetaG_FD_121300 | JGI IMG/M metagenome (GOLD analysis project Ga0182027, IMG submission 121300) | Permafrost microbial communities from Stordalen Mire, Sweden - 712E1D metaG (Illumina Assembly) | ecosystem: Environmental > Terrestrial > Soil > Wetlands > Permafrost | place: Sweden... | reverse complement strand
CTCGAGCAGCCGTCGCCGCTCACGGTATTGCCGTCGTCGCAAGGCTCGCCGGGATCGAGTCGGCTGTTGCCGCACGTGACCGCGGGCTGGTAGCAGGGCTTGCCGGCCAAAACGCAGACATAGCCACCCTCGATCGTCTTGCAGTCCGCCGAGCAACCATCTCCACCGACCGTGTTGCCGTCGTCGCAGACCTCACCGGTTTCGACGATGCCGTTGCCACACGTGTTTGTCGGCGCGACTGGTTTTTTCGGCTTGGGTATGCTGACCTCGCCGGAACAGGTGCTCAGCATCACCCCCAGAGCAGCCAGGCCCCACAGTCGAAAATTTGAGCTCATCATCGCGTCTCCCGGGTTTACGGTGGGCAGATTTCCCTAAGTGTACCATATCCCCGGCAAATTACCGCCGGACATAACTATATTACCAACGTCCATTTTCTTGTTGCCACGAGAAGACTTTTTCCGGGTTTGGTGCTGGTCCGGCGTGCTTTCAGCTGTCGGCAATCAGCAGTCAGCAGTCAGCAGTCAGCTTAGGGCCCGGCTTCACACTGATATCGTCGAGGTCAAGCGCATGCTTTCTTCACTGCTTCAGAAGCTGAGAGCTGACCGCTGAAAGCTGAAAGCACTTCGGACATGCTGAACCGACTCAAAAAGCAATCCTGTTTGGTTGCGGCGAAACGCCGCGCTAGGCCATCCAGGTCGGTGGCGGAGGCGTTGGTTGCCGTACCCGCGCGCCGCGCCAGCGCCGCAATTGTTACCACCGAAGCTGTAGGCTTGAATGCCGGTTGCCCATTGTCCGGTCAATCCCTGGCTCGCGGTCGCGGACAACGACGTCTTTCCGGCCGAGCTGGCCACGTTCCTGGACCTGACTCCAGGGCCTCGGACAAAGTCCTCGGCTGGCTTTCGGCTCCAGACTCCGGACTACAGGAAAACGCGGGGTTGCGACGTCCTGAAGCGTGGAGTCCGAAGCCCGGTCCCGGCGACTTTGCCGGGACCCTGGGCCTGACTCACACATCCCACTGCAGCTCGACACCGAAGCTATCGGCGCGCGTGCGATCGAAGAATTGGCCCAAGGAACTGTAGCCGCCCATGTACGTCAGAAGGGCCCGCACGGGCGTGCGGCCGTCGTAGATCGCAGACTCGACCCCGGCCTTGATGGCATAGGTCAGGCCCCAGCGATTGTTCTGGTAGGCGGCAAGATCGGCGCCAATGACCGGGCGTATCTGGAGCCTCACCGCGCCAGGCCCCGAGTCCGGGGGCGCTCGCAGCTCGAAGCCGGCCTGGAGCTTGGTGCCTGGAGCCGGTTGAGGCTGGTGCAGAGCTGCGGCCGCCGCCAGGTAGATACGCCACCAGGGCTCTTGCGCCGCGACAACCAGCTCGATGGCTTCGTAGCTGACCACCGAGTGATTGGGCGCGTTCTGGTCGAGAACGAATTCGTCGCCGAGGTGGCTGCTCTGGTGAAAAAATTGCAGCCGTGCGGAGAACATGCCCCAGCGAGCCGTGATCGGCAAGCCGGCGGTGAAATCTCCGCTGATGAGTGTGACCATCGGCGGCGACGCGCGAAAGAGCGCAAAAGCGCACAGTGCCACGTCGACCTGAATCCGCAGAGCCTGAGAGCTGTCGGCAAAACCCCAGATCCCCACGGTGCCGCCCAAAGTGCCGGTCATCGCGGGAACCAGGCCTCTGGAGCGGAAAAAATTGTACGTATCGTTCCTGGTGCGCTGCAGAGAATAGGCGGCGGCAAAACGTGGCTGATGTGGGTCTGCGACCAGGGCATCGAACGGATCGCCGGTGGGAAACCAGCCGTCTTCGGCGGCGTGAGCCCCAATCGCCGCGGCCACCATGGTCGCAGTCAAAGCCAAGACTCTGCTCACCTGGAACACTGTGCGCACATCCATCATTCTTTTCGTCGTCAGGCCGTCGGCATACTGGCCAGCATTCCGCATGCGGCGTTCTGATCGCGGCCTCCCGAGTACCTGCGCACGACCGGCTGCCCCGGAATTTCCCGGGCCAGAGCGTCCCGGAATGCCCGCCACTCCTGTGGGCTCGGCGGCGCAAATTGCCCGGAAGCGTCGCTGACGTCAATGGGATTGAAGCGCACGGGAATTCCTCTGAGGAGCGAGCCCAGGGCCCGAGCGTCCTCATCTCCGACGTTGACGCCGGACATCATCACATAGCCGATCGTGACACGGCCGCGCGTAGCCGCGTGCTCGCGCACCGCATCAATGAGCTCGTCCAAAGGATAGGCCCGGCCGATCGGCATCAGCGCGCGCCGCTTTTCCGGTGTCGCCGCGTTGAGAGACACGGTGAGACGAAAACGGTGACCCTCTTCGGTGTAGCGCCGGATCATGGGAGTTACTCCGGCTGTGGAGATCGAGATCCGGCGCGAGTCGATGCGGCCGCCGGCCGGATCACACAGTGTGTACGCCGCCGCAAGGACGTTGTCGTAATTGAGCAAAGGCTCGCCCTGGCCCATAAAAACGACGCCCGTGATCGGCAATTGGCTGTCCGCACGAATCTCCAGCCATTGCGACACCATTTCCCAGGAGGCCAGCGAGCGCGTCAAACCCAAGCGGCCCGTGGCGCAAAACGTGCAGCCCATCGCGCAGCCAGACTGCGAGGAGACGCACAGGGTATGATGGGTGTCGTAGAGCGGAATGCGCACCGATTCGAGCTGCGCGCCGTCGGGTCCGGCAAATAGATAGCGGCGAAAACCGTCCTGTGCGTCGACCACAGCTTGCTGAACCAGGCGCTCGGTCGAAACCTGTGCCTGAACCTGATCCATGATCTCACGCCGCACGTTGCGCGCCTGCCTGAGCGGAACTGCGCGAGCCAGCACCGCGCCGAGAATTCGCCGGGCATCGTCGAGGTCCAGGCCCAACGCCTCCGCGAGCGCCTGGCTGTCTTGTCCGGCGAGGTGAATCATTCTGGCCGACTCAGGTCGGCAGTCCCACTTCGCGTGCTGCGGCCGTCTGGCGGGCATCCAAGCTGATGAATCGGTCGATGGGTTGTTGGCGGTGAAACCAAACAGCGGTGCGCAAATGTAGCAGGTCCATCGAGCGTGGCGTCGCTACCGCGGGCATGGTCGTGTCCCGGCAAATATCCAGGGTCGCATCGCGCAAGCCGAAGATCTCCAAGTCGTCGTGCATACGTCTCGTGAGCTCGTCATAGCGAGCCGGACTCAAAGCGCCTTCGCGCACGAGGCGAATGAGATTGCGCTCAGTCTCCAATGCGAGCACCACGCTGCTCAGCAACTCGGCCCCGTGCATGGCATGCTCGAGCTCTTTGGCCCCGTGCTCGCCCAGCAACACACAAAGATATGCCGATGTGTCTACGTAGAGCCGCTCAATCATGTGTCCTTCCGGGGTCCTAGCCTTCGCGGTCTTCGGCAAGAACCGCAAGGTATCGGCCATGGGAAGCCGAGTGAAAAGCCGACTTCAGCGAGCGCTTCCCGACCAAAGCCCCCCGATGCACATGCTCGGCAACGACAGGCCCGAGCACCGCGACTGGTCGTGAATGCCGGGTGATGACGACACGCTCTCCCGCCGCGCCGGCGCGCACCCACCGTGCCAGGTTCTTTTTGAGGTCATAAATAGGTACAGAATGCATTATGAATATTGTCCGTTTTATGACCCACATTGTCAACCGGCCGCGTGATGAAGCTTTCTGACGTCGCTCGCGTTCAATTCCTTCACGGATCTACACACGGATATTATCCGGCGGCCGAGTGCCGTGCATGCTTTTTCAGGACGAAACTGGAAGAATCAACCGGCCACGAATCGGCGCGGCTCAGCGGCCAAAGCGATTCAAGGCCTTCATGTAGTTGGCGCGCTCGAAAGCGGCCGGGGCGTCGTAGGACTTGCGACTCATCGAGCCCTTGAGCTGCTCGACCGAGGTGTACTCGTGCTCTTCCATCCACTTGGTAACACCGTGATGAACCTTGCGCAGGTGGGTGACGCCGTGCTGCAGCAGTGCGGAGGTCATCATGGTAACATCCGCCCCGACCATCAGCAGCTTGATGACGTCTTCGGCCGTGTGCACACCACTCGAGGCCGCCAGAGAGGATTTCACCAGGCCCTTCAAGATTGCGATCCAGCGCATCGGCAGCCGTGCCGAATTCGAGTCGCTCAAGGTGACGTTCGGCTCGACCTCGAGCTTTTCGAGGTTGATGTCGGGCTGGTAGAATCGATTGAACAGGACCAACCCGTCGGCGCCGGCAGTGGAGAGCCGCACGGCCATGTTGGAAAACGCGCTGAAATACGGGCTGAGCTTCAGCGCGACCGGAATCGTCACCGCGCGTTTCACATCGCCCAGCACGTTGAGATAGAGCTGCTCTACCTCGGTGCCGACCATGTCCGGGTCGGTGGGGATGTAGTAGATGTTGAGCTCGAGAGCGTCGGCACCCGCCTGTTGAATCTTCTTGGCAAAATCGATCCACCCACCAGTCGATACGCCGTTGAGGCTCGCGATGATGGGAATGCTCACGGCTTTTTTGGCCTTGGCGATGTGCTCGAGATAGGCCTCGGGCCCCATCTTGTAATCCTTGGGCTCGGGGAAGTAGCTCATCGCCTCCTGAAAGCTCTCGGCATCCTTGGTCAGAAAGTAGTCGAGCTCGAGCTGGTCGTGCACGAGCTCTTCCTCGAACAAGGAAAACAGCACCACGGCCGAGGCACCCGCATCTTCCATAGCGCGGATTTTGCCGAGGTCCTGTGACAACGGCGAAGCCGAAGGAACCAGGGGGTTTTTCAGTTTCAGGCCCAGATAGGTCGTACTCAAATCCATGGGTTAGTTCTCCGTATTTTCGGTGGTCGGAGCCGGCGTTGACGGCTCTACACTATAGGTAAGTCCCGCCAGGCCTTCGTACAAGCGCCAGCGGAACTCGACGTCGCTCTGGCCCTCCTTGAGAAGAAGAGCTGCGCGCTCCGGATCGGCCTTTTCCAGCATCTTGTAGCGGGTCTCTTTGTACGTGTAATCCTTGAGCGAGATCTTGGCCTTCTTGGAGTCGAGCTTGAACGGATGGCCGTCGGTGGCGTCGGGCTGGTAGCGGAACAACGGGAAGTGGCCGGACTCGACCGCCGCGCGTTGCTGCTGCATGCCGAGCTCCATCTCGATACCGTGATTGATGCAGTGGCTGTAAGCGATGATCAAGGACGGTCCGTCATAGGCTTCGGCTTCCAGCATCGCCTTCAACGTGTGTGCGTCGTTGGCGCCCATGGCAACTTTGGCCACGTAGACGTTGCCGTACATCATCGCCAACAGGGCCAGGTCCTTTTTGGCCAGGGGCTTGCCGCTGGCGGCGAACTTGGCCACGGCCCCGCGCGGGGTCGCCTTGGACATCTGGCCGCCGGTGTTCGAATACACCTCGGTATCGAGGACCAGGACGTTGACGTTCTTGCCGGAGGCCAGGACGTGGTCCAGGCCGCCGTAGCCGATGTCATAGGCCCAGCCGTCGCCGCCGATGATCCAGACGCTCTTTTGGGCCAGAAAGTCCGCCAGCGTCAGCAACCTCCGGCCTTCCGATGTTTTGAGGCCCTGGAGCTTGGCCTTCAATTGCTTGACTCGCTCGCGCTGGTCAAAGATACCGGTCTCATCGTCCTGCTTGGCTGTCAGCAGTCCCTGGACCAGGTTGTCACCGATTTCACTCGCGAGCTTGTGCACCAGCTCTTTGGCCTGGGCCATTTGCTTGTCCAGGGTCAGCCGGTAACCCAAGCCGAATTCGGCGTTGTCCTCGAACAGGGAGTTCGCCCAGGCCGGACCGCGACCGTCGCGGTTCTGTGAATACGGCGTCGTCGGCAAATTGGCACCGTAGATGGACGAGCAGCCGGTCGCATTTGCGATCACCGCGCGATCGCCAAAGAGCTGGGTGACGAGCTTGATATACGGAGTCTCACCGCAGCCGGCACAGGCGCCCGAGTACTCGAACAGAGGCTGTAAGAATTGCGAGCCCTTGATCGTGTCGATCTTGGCGGTGCGGCGATCGGCCTCGGGCAGATTCAGGAAGAACTCGTAGTTGGCCCGCTCCGGCTCGCGCAGCGGAAGCTGGGTTGCCATGTTGATGGCCTTCAACCGCACTTCTTTCTTGTTCTTGACCGGGCAATATTCCACGCACAGCTTGCAGCCGGTGCAATCCTCCGGTGCGACCTGCAGACTGTACTCCATGTTCGGGTACTCTTTGCCCTTATAAGGCACGTGCTTGAAGGTCGCCGGCTGCTTGCTGGCCAGCTCGGGCGCAAACACTTTCTGGCGAATGGCCGCGTGCGGGCAGACCATGGCGCACTTGCCGCATTGAATGCAGATCTCGGGATCCCAAACCGGGATCTCTAACGCGATGTTGCGCTTTTCCCACTGCGTGGTGCCGCTCGGGAACGTGCCGTCGACCGGAAACGCGCTGACCGGCAGTGAATCGCCCAGGCCGGCGATGATCGTGGCCGTGACTTCTTTGACAAACTTGGGCGCGCGATCGGAAACCACCGGCGGCCGGACGATGGTGCTGGTCGCCTTCGCGGGCACGGAGACCTCGTGCAGATTTGCCAGCGTCTGGTCGACGGCCTGGTAGTTGCGCTTGACCACTTCTTCGCCGCGCTTGCCATAGGTCTTCTTGATCGCGCGTTTGATGGCAGCAATCGACTCGTCGCGCGGCAGGATGTTGGAGATCGCAAAAAACGCTGTCTGCATGATCGTGTTGGTACGGCCACCCATGCCCGTCTCTTTGGCCACGGTGTGCGCATCGATCACGTAGAATTTGAGCTTCTTCTTGATGATGTGGTCCTGCACTTCGCGGGGCAAATGGTCCCAAACTTCCATCTTGCCGAAGGGACTATTCAGCAAGAACGTCGCCCCGGTATCCGCGGGTCCGAGAATGTCGAACTTCTCGAGAAATACCCATTGGTGGCAGGCAACGAAATTGGCCTTCCTCACCAGGTAGGTCGAGTGAATGGGCTTGGGCCCGAAGCGCAGATGGGACGTCGTCAGCGTTCCGGCCTTCTTGGAGTCATAGACGAAATAGCCCTGCGCCGAAAAATCGGTGTCTTCGCCGATGATCTTGATCGAGTTCTTGTTGGCGCCCACGGTGCCGTCCGACCCCAGCCCGTAGAAGATACCGCGAAAGACGCCCTCGCCTTCGGCGTCGAATTCCGGGTCGTAGGAGATGCTGGTGTGGGTCAGATCGTCGACGATGCCGACCGTGAAATGGTTCTTGGGCTTGCTGTTTTTGAGCTCGTCTAAAACGCCCTTGACCATGGCGGGCGTGAATTCCTTGGAGGACAGGCCGTAGCGGCCGCCGACGATCTTGGGCAGCGCCGTAAAGGGCGTTTTGCCTTCATTCATCTGCTCGCTGATGGCGGTGATGACGTCCTGGTACATCGGCTCACCGATGGCGCCGGGCTCTTTGGTGCGATCCAATACGGAGATGGCCTTGACGGTCTTGGGCAGCGCATTGACGAAGTCTTTGCTGGACCAGGGCCGGAACAGGCGCACCTTGAGCAGGCCGACTTTTTCGCCTGCGGCGTGGAGGACTTCGATCGCTTCCTGCGCCGCCTCGGCGCCCGAGCCCATCATGACGATGACGCGCTCGGCCTGGGGGGAGCCGACATAGTCGAACAGATGATAGTGCCGGCCGGTGAGCTTGGCGTAGGCGTCCATGCATCCCTGCACGATCCCGGGGCAGGCGTCATAATAGGAGTTGCAGGTCTCGCGGGCCTGGAAGAATACGTCCGGGTTCTGGGCCGTGCCGCGAATAGTCGGATGGTCGGGAGACAAGCCGCGTTCGCGGTATTGACGAATCGCTTCTTCGTCCATCATCGCCGCCAAGACTTCCTTGGTGGGCAGCTCCACCTTCATCAGCTCGTGCGAGGTCCGAAAGCCGTCGAAGAAATGCAGAAACGGCACGCGGGACTTGAGGGTCGAGGCGTGGGCAACGGTCGCCAGGTCCAGGATTTCCTGAATCGAGCAGGAAGACAGCTGCGCCCAGCCGGTCGAGCGCACCGACATGACGTCGCTGTGGTCGCCGAAGATCGACAGGGCATGCGTGGCTATGGCGCGGGCGGCGATGTGAAACACCGTCGGGGTCAGCTCGCCGGCGATCTTGAACATGTTCGGGATCATCAAGAGCAGACCCTGAGACGAGGTAAACGTCGTGGTCAATGCGCCGGTCGTCAATGCGCCGTGCACTGCTCCTGAAGCGCCACCTTCACTTTGCATCTCGACGACACTCGGGACCGTGCCCCAGAGGTTGGGCTTGCCTTCGGAAGCCCATTGGTCTGACGCCTCCCCCATATTTGAAGACGGTGTGATGGGGTAAATGGCAATGACCTCGCTCAGTTGATACGCGATGGTGGCTGCTGCTTCATTGCCGTCGATGATAACCCGTTCCTGGGCCATGATGAAAAAACCTCCAATGGATGACTGTCCGGGCGCACCTTAAGCAAAAAATGATCCAAACGTAAAGGGAGAGCGCGTCGCATCAACTGTCGGGAATGGGTTGGCGCTCGCTATGTGCGAACGGGCCTTTGCTCCCGGCCCAGTACCGGCATTTCTATTCTGCGCCTATTCCCCCGCCCTTGATCATGGCCCGAACGGCCTCTTTCTGCAGCCCCGCGGGAGCAACGGCCAGAAACTTTTTGAAGCTCTCTGCCTCCAGCTCCCTATTTCCGCTGCTTTGCGCAAAGATGGCCAGGTACAGCCAGCCCTCCGCATTGGCGGGATCCTTGGCGACCAGGGCACGCAGCTCCGTGATGGCCTGATCGACTTCGCCGCGCGCACCATCGAGTGCGGCCGTGTGCACGAGCGCTTCCTTATTGCCGCGGTCCAGATCCAGAGCGCGCCGGGTCACCATCTCGGCGCCGTCAAGCCGGCCCAGCCCCAACAGAGCGTGGCCCACGCCCACCAGGGTGCCGACGTCGTTGGGATTGTCGTGCATGCGCTGCATCAGGTCCCCAAGCTCTTCGGGCGTCGTCTGACTGCCGGGCCAGAATACGGGCATCTTGACGGCACCGGGGGACGTCCCCTCGCCCATAGCCCCACCGGAGGTGCCCGTGCCTGCGGCATCGGGAGTCTCGGCAGGCGGCGTGGTCACAACGAGAATCACGGCCACTAGCAGCACGCCGATCGCCAGGACGCCGCCGGCCATCTTCCAACTGAAATGCTCAACGTCGGTAACCCCGGCGTCGGCAGCCACGCCGGGACGCGTGCGGCGAACCGATTTACTCAACTGCTCACGCGAGCGCAGAGCCGCGACCGCTTGACCTTCGAGCTCCGTCTTTTGTTGCTCGTACTCGCTCGTCGTCAGCCGGTCCTTTTGTTGCTCGAGGTCCTTGAGCTGACCGACCAGATGAGCGCGCCGTTCTTCCAGATCCGCAAAGGCCGTGGCCGTATCTCCATGTAGGCGCTCACGGCGGCTCGCCCACAGCGCGCCCAACAGGCCGCCGGTAATTCCCACCAGCAAGGCGATGACCGCCGGAATCCAACTGGGTGATGTTTCGAGCATGCTATTTTTCCACCTCCCGGCGAATCTCGCGCAGATATTGCTCGTCGGCCGCACTGAACCGGGGCGCTTGGGCCGATGCACCGGGCGAGACGGGGCCCCCGGTGCGCTTGCGTAGCCACCACCACCAGATCGCCGCGCCGACGACCAAAGCAAGGGGTGGAGCGAGCCAGACCGTCAGGCTGAAACCCTCAGCTCGCGGAGAAAGCAAAACCCACTCGCCATAGCGGGCAACAAAATAATTGAAAATCTCTTCGCGGCTCTTGCCTTGAGCGTGCATGTCGCGCACACGCTGCATCATGTCTTGCGCCATGCTCGAAGGCGACTCGGCAATGGGCATGCCCTGACAGACTGGGCAGCGCAGCTGCTCGCCGATGGCAAATACTTCCGGAGACTGGGCCTCGACCGATGCCGGTGCAGGTGCCGCGTGAGACGCCGAAGCCGGAGGCGGAGGCGCTAGGCCAACCATGGCCGCAAAAAACAGCGTGTTCGTCATGGACGGCCTCCCTCGCCGAGGAGCCGGTCGAGGGTCCCCTCGATCACTTCCGCGCTCAACATGCCTGCCTCCTTGTGGCGGATGATCCCGGCCGCATCGATGATAAAGCTCTCCGGCACGCCGGCCACGCCGAAGTCGATGGCAGTCAGGGATTTCGGATCGATGAGCTGCATGTAGCCCAGGGGTCGTTCGGAGAGATACTGACGCACCCGGTCGGGCTCGTCCTCGTAGATGATGCCCACAAAGTGGACACGGCCACCGTAAGCAAGCGCCGCCTGGCGCAACAGCGGGGCTTCGGTCTTGCACGGCTCGCACCAGGTCGACCAGAAGTTGACTACGACCGGCTTGCCGCGCAGATCGGCCAAACGCACGGTTTGTCCCGTCAGCGACGTCAAGGTGAGCTCTGGAGCCGGATGGCCCGTCAGGACCGAGGGCACCTCGCGCGGGTCGTGCCCGAAACCCAGGGCCAGCAGAATCAACAGCGGCACGACCACCAATGCGGCAATCAAAGCGTTGCGCCAGTTCATGGGGAGGGCTCCTCGGCCGTCTCTATCGGTGTGCGGCTAGGGCGTTTGTGGGGCCAGAGAGAAATGACAGCGCCCAAGACCAACAGGAGCAAGCTCCACCAGATCCAGGACACGAGCGGTATCAAAAACGCCTTGATGGAAATGCGGCTACCGTCCG
>Ga0182027_10015080_pt1 | contig 10658 bp, 11 predicted proteins | sample 712E1DmetaG_FD_121300 | JGI IMG/M metagenome (GOLD analysis project Ga0182027, IMG submission 121300) | Permafrost microbial communities from Stordalen Mire, Sweden - 712E1D metaG (Illumina Assembly) | ecosystem: Environmental > Terrestrial > Soil > Wetlands > Permafrost | place: Sweden... | reverse complement strand
GACCCAGTTCGGAATCTTGAAGACTCGGCGCAGTTCTTCCGTCAATTCGTCGGTGTCCTTGATCCGGTAGCGTCCGCACATGCACTAACGCTACTCCATTCGGTTTTTGCCGCAACGGCTGCTATATGGCGATAGGTCTATTTCGAGCTGGAAGACTAGCCTGTGAAGAATAGGAGGTTACAAACCTAGAGCGGGTTCTGTGGCGACCATCGGCTGATATCACCGGATTCGAATCCCGGTGTGCTTGGGCCGCCGATCGACCGATGAAGGGCAGAAGAAGCCCGGACCCACAAAGGCCGGGCTTCAGTTGGACCGCACTGGTTGCCAGCGAAAGGCTCGTTAGCGCGCGAGCAATCCTCGAAGCCGTTTCTGTACCTCAGGCCACTCATCCCGTACAATCGAATAGAATGCCGAGTTGCGTACGGTCCCATCCTGGCCCGGCATATCTGCGCGCCGGATTCCCTCAAACCGAGCGCCAAGACGTTCAATGGCACGACGTGAACGCGCGTTGCGCTCATCGGTGCGCAAACAGACTCGGTAAACGTTCCAGCCATCGAATGCGTGTGTGAATAGCAGCCACTTGGCTTCCGTGTTACAGCGCGTTAGCTGTGCCGAAGCCGCAAGCCAGGTATAGCCTACTTCAACGGCGTCAGGCTGATTCAACCGCTGCATCAGGCTTGCTGCCGGCCATTCCCATGGCTGGAACTCCGAGTAGCTGGTTGAGCCAACCACCCGATTACGCCAAACCACCGTGAAAGGCATCCGCCGTCCATCGTCTCGCTGGCGGAAAGCCCGTTCAATGTACCGTCGGGCATCATCAAGCCCGTCGGGCACTGGGTTAAAATGGTAGTGTTCACGTGATTCCGCTGCGGCGGCGGCGAACGCTTCGGCATCAGCGATGGACATCGGGCGGAGAAGGACCTCCACCCCCTGCAGTTCTGTTGGTGTCGCAATACTCATGGTACCTGCAGTCTCGGGGCTCCTGCAGCGTGGATGCGAAAATCACCGGAGACAAGGCTTCGTCAGTCCGCGCCGACCTGGTCTCTGCGTTGACAGCAATTCGAGAAATGGAAATCATGGTTCTCGACGGTCAGCACCCCAAGAATGATCACCCCAACCCTTTTGCGTGCGCGCTCTCTTGACGAGCCCGGTGCGGGCATGCTGCTCGCCGGTATCTGCGAGGGGGTCGTCGGGGAACCGGCGCTCCTACTTTAATGGCACGAGAATTATGCGCAGCGAAAAAGAGATTTGGTTTCGAGCGAAAAAAATCGGATTCGGTTGGGGCCCTCCGGTGTGCTGGCAGGGTTGGATTGTGCTTTTGATCTACGGTTTGCTTATGAGCATTGGTATCGCGGTGCTCCAGCAGACAAGGTATCATGGTTTTGTCTTATCCTACATGACACTACTCACCTGCATTCTGATCGTCATCTGCATCTGGAAGGGTGGGCCCCCGCGGTGGCATTTGAACGACCAGTGAGTTGCTGACGCGAAGTAATGTAATTGGTGGGACCCATGAGAAACTCGTTCAGCCAGCTCCCAGAACCGACACAGGCCAGCGTCATTCCGGTTGCCAGCGTACCCGTCGCTCCGCCGTCCGGAGCCAGTGGTCCTTGAGCGCGGACTTAGGAACCATGCCTAGACTCCACGTCCTTTGCGGTCTCCCGGGATCCGGCAAAAGCACCTTCGCCAAGAAGCTGCTGACTCAAATCAGCGCAATCAGATTGGCGAACGACGATTGGATGATCGAGCTCTTTGGCACAAACCCTCCCGAAACTGAGTTCAGAGTCGCCGTTCGGAAGATCGAGACGCTGCAATGGCGGTTGGCTGAGGACCTTCTCCGACACGGCGTCGACGTGGTTTGGGACTACGGTGTTTGGTCAAAACAGGACCGCGCCGATCTGTTTCGCAAGTGCGCCGCCACCGGAGCGCAATTCTTGTTATACGATGTGCAGTGTAACTTTGAGGAAGCCGTCAGGCGCGTGCTCGCCCGAGCGACCAATAATCCTACCGCGGAGCTGTTCCTCAACCGAGAGGCGATGCTGGCCTTCAAGAGCAAGTATGAGGCCCCCTCTATAGATGAGGGCTATAAAATGAAAATCGTCAGAGGCTACCAGTCGGCTGGCTCGACACCATCCACTTGCGCTTCGCCATTGGAGCAACCCCGGGTGCCAAGTCCGACCGCGAGTCACCTTTGAGGAAAGCACAAAGGCCCATGACAATTCGCACCGCACTTGTTTCCGACGCGACTGACATTGCGGCGCTCACGACCCAACTCGGCTACGCTGCTGATGCAGTAATTGTCGCTGGACGGCTCGCGAAACTAAGTGGCCTCCTCGATCACATGGTACTGGTCGCGGTTCTGGAGGAGAAGGTCGCGGGTTGGTTGCACGCGCACGCGTCTGAGGCACTCGAATCCGGTTTCAGGGCCGAGATTGTTGGCCTCGTCGTTTCGGAAGGTCACCGCCGTCGGGGAGTGGGCCGCGTTCTCGTCCAGCATGCTGAGCAGTGGGCACGCGATATTGGAGCGGAAGCCATCGTTGTCCGCAGCAATACCAAGCGCGTTGAGAGCCACTCTTTCTATCCCGCAATCAGCTATTCGTTGTCGAAGACGCAAGCCGTCTATCGGAAATTATTGAAGAAAGCCCTGACCACGCCGCTGCCGACCCCGACCGATGGCACGTCTGCGACTTGCGAGCCCGGTGCGCCAGGGATTTCGACGTATCAAAAGATGGACGCTACCTTCACGGAAGACCTTTCGACAATCGATTGGGTGAGACTTGCCAAGATATTCGAGTTGGCGCCTCTAGGCGTTCGAGACCCTGTGAAGTTGCGGGAGACGTTCACGAATAGTTCCGTCCGGTGTTTCGCTTGGCACGAAGGTGAGCTGATCGGTGCCGGTCGGGCGATTACAGATGGCATCGCTTACGCCGCGATATTTGATGTGGTCCTGCTGCCGGAATGGCAAGGGAAGGGAATCGGAAGGCAGATGATGACATTCCTCGCCGAAAGGTCGAAGGCCGGGAATATCACCCTCCACTCAGTTCCCGGGAAAGAGGAGTTCTACCGCAAACTTGGCTACTGTAGGATGAAGACAGCGATGGGACGCTTTGCGAATCCGGAGAGGCAGCGCCTGCTCGGTTACATCGAATGAAGGGCCCTCATTTCTTAAGGAACCACGTGACACTTGATTACGACGCCATAGCTGATTCGTACGCGCGCAACCGTAAGGCGAGCGATCAGGTGATCGCAGAGTTGCGCGCGTTTAGTCCGCTAACTCGGGCCTCGCGGGTGCTGGAAGTGGGCTGTGGCACAGCTAACCACATTTCCGCACTTGTTGACCTAATCGGTTGCGGTGGCTGGGGAATCGATCCGTCCGAAGGGATGAGGGAGCATGCGCAGGCTCACGGCCAACTCTGCCTTTCTCACGGGACGGCCGAGTGCATCCCTTATGAGGATAGTTTCTTCGACCTACTTTTCTCGGTCGATGTGATCCATTATGTTTCCAACCCCACGCTCCATTTCAGGGAAAGCATACGTGTGCTCCGCCCTGGGGGATGGATCTGCACATTTACTGATTCGACTGAAATGATCCGAAGAAGGGAGCCCCTCTCGCGGTATTGGCCTGCATCCGCGAAGGCAGAGATCAGGCGGTACCACACTGTCGAGGCGCTGCTGGAAACCATGGACGGGGCTGGCCTAACGAACCTAACCCGGCGTGAGATCAAGAGAGAAGCGCGCGTCATCGATTTTTCACCGTACCGTGAGAAGGCGTACTCGTGTCTCCGACTTATCAGCGATGCAGAATACGAAGAGGGGCTCCGCCGGCTTGAAGACGACCTGAAGAAAGGCCCGGTATTGAAGACATCGGAGTATGTGTGCATTTGGGGAATGAAGCCTAAATAGGGGCTGGACGACGAGAACCCGCGATTTACTAAGACCTATGACCGAGGGAACCTATCTGCCTGACGGGACCACGGCGATAGCCGCTTTTCGGTCCCATTTCTCGGATCCAATCAGCTCGGTGACTCGCTTTCCTACTGGTCTGTGTCACCACGTTTACGAGATTCGAACCGAGACTGGTCAAGCCTATGTCGTCCGGATTGCATCGGCCGCAACTCGCCAGAGTCTCCAGGGTGGATTGTATTGGCATCCGCGATTAAAAGCCGCCGGTGTGCCAGTCCCTGCTCTTTATGCCAGTAGCTTGGACGATCCGTTTCCCTATATGCTGCTTGAGCGTTTGCCTGGCGCTGATCTTGGGCAGGTCTATCTCGGGTTGTCAGCCTCTGCGAAACAGGTGCTTGCAGGCCGCATGGCGGCGATCCAACGGGCGGTGGGCGTTCTGCCGATGGCTCAGGGATTCGGCTTCGCGTATTCGTACGAGCATGCCGATGCCGCAGGAAAGCGCTCGTGGGCCGAAGTGGTCGCTGGGGACATCGCGCAAAGTGAGGAGCGGATTCGCCGCCTGGGCCGGATCGCCCTTTCATATGTCGAACGTGTGCGTGCCGTGCTGGCCGACTACGAGCCCAACCTTCAGCGCGTGAAACCCGTTCCGTTCCTGGACGCCACGACAACCAAGAATGTCATCATTTATCAAAGCGCGCTGTCGGGCATCGTCGACACCGACGTTGTGTGCTTTGGCGACCCGATCTTCACCTTGGGCCTCACGAACACTGCGCTGCTTTCAATGGGAGCCGACACGGACTACATTGAATACTGGCTGGACGCGATGGGTGCGAACCGGGAGCAACGGGTGATGGTCGTTGTTTACTCGTTGGTGTTATGCCTGAACTTTCTCGGGGAGCTGGGGCAGATCTTCAATCAACCGGTGGAATACAGTGAGGCGCGGGCCGAGACTCTGCGCAGCATCTTTGAGCGACTTGTCGGCACACTGGCAAAAGTCGGTTGACGGACCCACATGAACAGCACGTCTGATGAAGATCCTGAGCAGGCGCGTGAGAGGTATGAGCCGTTGGCGCCTATTGATGGAATTCGCCGTGAACGAACTGGTTTTGCCTGGCTGGAGCAGAGTCTAAAGGAGGCGGGCTTCGCCGGGCGCTCGCTGGGCCGCGCGCGCGGCTTTACCCTAACCGTTTTGGCGATGTTGGTCTTGGGCATTGGCGTAGGTACTTTTGTATTCGATCTGACCGCGTGGATTCTCGTTTTTTCTCAACCCTACCCGCACCCCGAACAGCTCTATCTGCTTGGTTTCAAGGACAAACACAGCTCATCGAATCCCTATCAGTGCGCCGTCCAGTTTCAGGCTTATCAGGATCAGACCAACGTCTTCTCAGAATTCGCAGCAGTAACCCACGCTCCCGCCAATGCCGTCGTGGAGGGCGAACCGGTCGTGGTCAATCTCACGGGCGTCTCCGTCGATTGCTTCCGCACGTTGGGCATTAGGCCCGTGCTGGGCCGAGGATTTCTCGCCGAGGAATTCCGCCCGGGCGCTAACAACGTCGTGATTATCTCCGATCTTTTCTGGCGGCATAACTTCCACGCTTCTCCGGATGTCCTCGGCAGGAATCTGCTCGTCGATCAACAACCCTGTAAGGTGGTCGGCGTCCTGGCGGTGGCGCAGTCGTTTCCTCCGGGCTTTGATGGCGACGTTTTTCAGCCCGGGGATTTTAGGTTTGATCCGAAGAATCTGCTCGTGGGTGTCACGATCATCGGCCAGTTGAAGCCCGGAGTATCGACGGAACAGGCCCGCGCGGCGTTAGCCGCGGTCAAGTTGCCGACACTTCCTCCCTGGGCAGCGGCGTTTTTCGCAGATTGGCAGCCAATCTTGATTAGACCCACGGATCTGGCCCGGCCGGAAACGTTTTGGGTGATGGCAGTCGCGGCGGCGCTGCTCTACTCGATCGCCTGCCTTAATGCCATGAACTTGATGATCGTACGATTGGTGGGAAGGCGCCAGGAGTTGAGCATCCGCCTTGCGCTGGGCGCTTCGCGCTGGCAGATCGCCCGATTGTTGTCGATCGAGAGCGCGGGGCTGGTGCTGGTAGCGAGCTTTTCCGTGTTGTTTGCAGCAAGGTTCCTGTTCGGGCCGCTGTTCATGTTCATTCTGAATGCGGAAGCCGCGCGCTATGAATCATATTGGGACGCGCGAACGCTGGCCTGCATTGCCGTTCTTAGCCTGCTGGCATGTTTCGCCGTTGTGACCGCTCCAATCCTGCGTTTGTGGAAGACCGAGATAAATCCCGGCCTTAAGGATGGCAGCGCCGCAGCGGGGACAAGTCGCGCGGTTGGGCGGGTGCGAGCTTCGCTGGTCATTTTCCAGGCCGCGTTTGCCGTCGTGCTGCTCGCCGGAGCAGGCCTAATGGTGCAGTCATTCGCCAAACTGCGCCACACCGATCTGGGTTTCGACCCGACTGGTAAGGTGAAAACCACGATCTCTTTCCCGAGCGGCTACGATCTGAAACCGGAAGCGCGTCTGCAGTTCTTCGAGCGTCTAAAGCAACGGCTGGCTGGGTTGCCAGGCGTTCGGGATATTTCCTATGGGCAGGATTCGCTTTTGGTCGGCGGTTTTTACGGCACCGGCCAACTCTTGATGCCCGACGGGACCTATCAGGCTGTAGCGGGGAATTTTGTCGGAGCAGATTTCTTGAAAACCTCCGGCATGGTTTTGAAGAAGGGCCGCTGGCTTTCAGGAAGACGTGGCGACGTTGAGGCCGTGATCAACGAGACATTTGCGAAGGCGCGATTCGGCAACGACGATCCGATTGGCAAATCCTTCAAGCTTCTGGTCTCCGGGGATTATCCTACGCCCGTGGTCGGCGTAGTTCGCGACGTGAAGGAGAATGTACGGTCCACGCCCGGCATGCGTTTTTACGTTCCGGACTGGGTGTATCCGCCGAACGTCTCCACCCTCCTGCTTCGCCTTGATCGCGACCCTGGGAAGGAATTCGCGGGACTGGTCCGGCACGCGATCTACCAATTCGATCCCAGGCTGATTGCGACCCAGGTGAGTTCCATTGGGGAGATCGTTAACGATGAAGTGTGGGCGGAGCGGCAGGCGTTCACAATTCTGAAAGGACTCTCGGTCATAGCGCTGGCGCTGGCAGTGGTCGGCCTGTTTTCGGTCATCACCTACACGGTCGACAGTCGGACGCGGGAATTTGGGGTGCGCTTGGCCCTCGGAGCGCAGCCCACGGATCTTCACCGGCTGGTGATGAAGCGCGGTCTCACAACGGCAGCGATTGGTGTAGCCGTTGGAATAGCAGGAGCCCTGGTGCTGACCCGTTTCATGCAGAGCCTGCTTTTCGAAACGGCACCCTACGACCCGCTTGTGTATGCAGCGGTAGCCCTGATTCTTCTTGCCGCAGCCGCGGCGGCTTGCTGGCTTCCGGCGCGACGGGCCGCACGGGTCGACATCGCCAAGTTGTTGCGAACCGAATGACCGGCTGGATCGCGACGGCGGGGGCTGACCGCATCCCGTTGCATGCCCGCCAGAGCAGTCGCTAGATCAGTGCCACAAAGCCATTTCCGGGCTGAACGCTCGTCATCGACGCGCCGGGTGTCACGGGAATACTGCCCAATTATTGGCCACGCACATCACAAACGCGATTGTTTCGCTGCATTTGCCCAGCTCTGACTTCGTCGGACTGAACTTCCCTAAGTTGCTAAATGGCGCGGAGTGACCGGGATGTCGCCAAACAGACCTGAGAACCGGGGTTCGAATCCCCGTGGGGACGCCACTTTTTAAGGCCCGTAGCTACAGTTAGTTACGGGCATTTGAGTTGTTGGAGGCTTTAAAGTAAGAATGCCGGTAAGAATTAATTCGTCAAGGCTCGCGGACGTTTTGCGATGGCGCGGAAGCTCGCCGAGACCGCCTACCGGGCGCGTTCGGTTTCGGCGGATGCCAGCGAAGACCTGCTGAGGCAGATCGAACTCGGCATGATCATCGCCGCCTTGTCTGCTTCATTATGCCGGCAACTCCGGAGTTAACTGACCGCAAAATCCCAAAAGTGAATTAGCGCTCTCCGGGAGATTCTTGGACAGCGCCATCATCGATGCGACCCTACTGCTTATCCCAATCCAAAGGACGTGCTCAGCGGCAACGGTGCTCGTGACCGCGGCGGGCGCTGGAATGCACCCGGTCTGGCTACCATCTACGGGAGCACCACCGACAACACCGCATTGGATGAATGCAAAGCCAACGACAGTTACTACGGCGTCGAGGCCAAGGGGCCGCGTTTGCTCGTGGCCATTGAGGCAAAGCTTGGCGGCATGCTTGATCTCACGTGCCTCGCCATTCGTAGGACACTTGGCGTTACCTTGAAGGAGCTAGCGGAGGAGGATTGGCGCAAGCTCCTCCAATCAGGGAAGGAAAGTACAACCCAAGCGTTGGGCCGGGCTGTAGCAGCCAGTCGCGCCAGCGGCCTCCTGGCACGGTCTGCGACTGTGCCCCAGGGTGTCAACATTGTGGCCTTTCCCGGGGCAAACCGGGCTGACCGGATGGTGGTGGTAGAGGGCGACAGACTCACCCGGCTGGGGGTCAGGATCCGGGCTTGACACCTGCATTAATGCAGGTTTTATTGCAGGCACAAATATGACAACCGCGACCAAAGCAAAAAAGAATATCGCCAAGCCGTTTGTCGCGGGGTCGTTTCGATTTGGCCACCGGGGCGCCCATGATTATCCGAGCCTGCTACTGCACTACCGCAACACCTTCCGCCTGCCGCAGCCTTTTCTCGTTCGCCTCACCGGCTTTTCTCCCCGGTCGGTCGCCAAGTGGAGCCATGGCGAAACGCCTTCGCCCAAGCAGGAGAAGGCGTTGGTCGAGATGGATCGCCTGCTCGATGGCCTTTCCCGGGTGATGGAGCCCGCCCAGGTTGGCCGCTGGCTCAAGCAACCGAACGCGGCCTTCGACGGCTCAACCCCTCTGCAGGTTGTCGAGCGCGGCGAACTCGATCGCATCTGGCGCATGCTTTTCGACCTCGAATCGGGTCAACCTGGCTGAATACGTAACTCGATTCTTCCTGAAGGCATATCGTGAATTGAAGTGGTTTCTCGGGAGACAAGAAACCTCGGTTTACTCCCGAGGAGCGATGGAGGATTGATCGAACAGATCGGCCGAGCTTCAAGCATTTCTACCTTGCAGCCCAAGCTGTCCTCGGACCGCCGCCCCCGTCCGCATCGCAAACAGAATAGGCCGAATGGGCCAAACCCGAATCATGCCGGCGGGCCACCAACTCGTCGGCCCGCTGGCATTAACCAAGTAGGCGATTGGCGATCAGCCTGAGTTCAGCGTTGGCAGCTTCGACGGTCACGCCATCTTTGAGTCGGCCGACCACCATCAACCAATTGTCATCGCGCGACCACCCGGTAGGATTCAATCGGAGCGGCACCCAGAGGTCGATCGCCCGGGCCCCGGTGTGTGGAGAATAGAATTCGAAATTGGCGGGCATGACGCCCACCACCACGTAATTCTGCGCGTTCAGTCGGACGACTCGACCGATCAAATCGGGATCAGCGCCAAAGTGTTCGGTCCAGCAGGCATGGCTCAGGATGACTGCCGCCGGGGAGCCGGGCCCGATATCGTTGTCGGTGAACCAGCGCCCGAGCTGCGGCTGCAATCCGAGGGCGCGCAGGACGCCGGGTGTGCAAGCAACCCCGTGAAGGACTTCTGGACGATTGCCGCCCAGATTAAAGGCCTCGTTGCTGAATGCACCACTTTCGGCGAGCGAGGCGCATTGGTTGTGGACGTCGAGAAAATCGGGGACGGACCACGGATTCTCCTCAAGCCTGTTCTCGTGGACGCGCCAGAGCTGCACCACCCGGCTGGAGTCGGGGCCGGGAAACGGCGCCAATGCGTGCGCCTTGAAGACGCTGAAGAAGGCAGAGTTTGCTCCAATGCCTAGGGCCAGCAGTGTGACGGCCACAGCGGTGAAGCCAGGCGACCTGCGAAGGGTCTGGCAGGCCAGTAGGAGGTCTTTTCCTATCTGCTCAAGCCACATCCAGCCGCGTTGCTCCCTTACCTGTTCCTGGATGCTCGCCACGTTGCCGAATCTTCGCTGCGCCGCATAGCGCGCTTCGTCAGAAGGGAGGCCGTCGGCGAGGTTCTCCGCGGTTCGCTCTTCGAGGTGAAAGCGCATCTCCTCGGCCATGTCGCAATCGAGCTTCTCCTTCGCGAAGAGCGAGCGGAACCGGCGCGTGAATGGGCGGAACAAATTCATGGATCGAGGATGTCAGCAGGTTGCCGTTTCGAGGCGAGGCGTCAGGCTGACTGCATGACCTGCGCAATGATGGCAGTCATCCGGTCCCAGCTTTCCATTTCGGTATCGAGTTGTTTGCGGCCGGAGCGGGTAAGGGAATAGAACTTCGCGCGGCGCTGTGCTTCGAACCGGCCAACCGATGCCACGGCACCTCGCCATCGGCGAGGCACCGCGGACACCAGGCCATGTCGGTCGACTGATATCTTTCTTCGGAATGCGTGGCCGCCTCAAAATGAACCATGGAATGCGGGAGCAAATTCATCGTTTGACGGTCTGAATCCTCGTATTGGCAAACCACTGGCTCCGATGATTCTTGGGAACACACCCTTTCTTTCCGCGCACTTGGTCGGAGACACTGCTTGGGTGGATGTTATGTTTATCCCGCGAGAGTATCACCGGCGAGGACGAGGCCGGGCAATCTTTGAGAAGTGGACCGCTAAATTG
>Ga0182027_10015079_pt1 | contig 10660 bp, 5 predicted proteins | sample 712E1DmetaG_FD_121300 | JGI IMG/M metagenome (GOLD analysis project Ga0182027, IMG submission 121300) | Permafrost microbial communities from Stordalen Mire, Sweden - 712E1D metaG (Illumina Assembly) | ecosystem: Environmental > Terrestrial > Soil > Wetlands > Permafrost | place: Sweden... | reverse complement strand
CCATTCGGCAATCGGCGATCAAAAATTGAAAAATGGTCGGGGCGGTGAGATTCGAACTCACGACCTCTTGTACCCGAAACAAGCGCGCTACCAGGCTACGCTACGCCCCGACCTCAGAGCAAAGCAGATTGCCAGCCCGTGACGTGAAAGGCAATGTTGAATTTCAAATCGCCAGCAACAGCTTCTTGATTTCCTTCAACCGCGCCCTGGCATCTTTCCTGACAAGCCGCGGAAATTTTCCGCCCAGCGTGATGAAATCATCGTGGCGCGTGAGCATCAGTTTGTCCTCTTTGACTTCGATATTGGTCACGGATTTTTCACTGGCGAGAATTTTTAATTCAGCCACTTGCAGCAATAATTCCACCGCCGGCGGCAAGGGGCCGAAGCGGTCGCGCAGTTCTTTCTGTAAACTTTCCAGCGCGGTCTTTTCACTGGCTTGCGCCAGCTTGCGGTAAATTTCGATGCGATGTTGCGGTTCGGTGACGTAGTTGTGGGGAAGTGATGCGTGATTCACGGAACCCGTTTCGCGGTTCACGTCTTCGGACCCCAGAAAATCCAGTTTCAGGCTGACTTCCACGCGCGGTTTCATCTTTTCACCTTTGAGCGCGCTGACGCTTTGCTTGAGCAACTGGCAGTAAAGCTCGAAGCCCACAGCGGTGATATGGCCGCTTTGTTCCGAGCCGAGCAGGTTGCCCGCGCCGCGGATTTCGAGGTCACGCATGGCAATCTTGAAACCGCTGCCGAGCGTGGAGTACTGGCGGATGGCACTGATGCGTTTGCGCACGTCGGTCAGCAGGCTCACGTGGCGCGGCAACAGCAGGTAGGCGTAAGCCTGGTGCTTGTAACGCCCGACCCGCCCGCGCAACTGGTAAAGATCGCTCAGACCAAAGCGGTCCGCGCGATCGATGATGATGGTGTTCGCATTCGGAATATCGAGTCCGCTCTCGATGATGGTCGTCGAAAGCAAAACGTCCGCTTCGCCGTTGACGAATTTCGTCATCACTTCCTCGAGTTCGTCCGATTCCATCTGGCCGTGGCCGACGACGATGCGAGCGTGGGGCGCCAGGGTCTGTAATTTCGACCGCATGATTTCGATGGTCATCACGCGATTGTGCAAAAAGAAAACCTGCCCGCCGCGATTCAGTTCGCGCTGGATGGCGTCGCGAATGATGCGTTCGTCGTATTGCGCAACGATGGTCTCGACCGGCAGGCGGTCGTGCGGCGGTGTCTGGATGGTGCTCATGTCACGCGCGCCGGTGAGCGCGAGGTAAAGCGTGCGCGGAATCGGCGTGGCGCTGAGCGTCAGCACATCCACGAGAGTGCGCAGCCGCTTGAATTTCTCCTTGTGCAACACACCAAACCGCTGCTCCTCGTCAATGACCACCAGGCCAAGTTCCTTGAACGCGATATCGCTTTGAATCAGCCGGTGCGTGCCGATGACGATGTCCACCGCGCCGGCCGCCAAATCCCTGACGACGCGCTGTTGTTCGCGGTGCGTGCGGAAGCGCGAGAGCAGTTCGATGCGCACCGGGTAATCCGCCATGCGTTCGCGGAACGTGTTGAAATGTTGCTGTGCCAGCACCGTCGTCGGCACCAGCACGGCAACCTGCTTGCCGCCCATCACGGCCTTGAACGCGGCACGAATGGCGATTTCGGTCTTGCCGAAACCCACGTCGCCACAAATCAAACGGTCCATCGGTTTGGGGCATTCCATGTCGGACTTCGTTTCACTGATGGCGCGAAGCTGGTCCGGTGTTTCCTCGAAAATGAACGAACCTTCGAACTCGCGCTGCCACGGGACGTCCGCCGGGAAGGCGTGGCCGGCCTGCGATTCGCGCACGGCCTGAATTTGCAGCAATTCGGCGGCAACGTCGCGCACGGCACGCCCGGCCTGTTCCTTTGCCTTGTTCCAGCGCGTCCCGCCGAGCGTATTGAGCGGCGGACGCATTTTGCCAACGCCGACGTATTTGCTGACGAGATGCGCCTCGGTGACGGGCACGTAAAGTTTTGGCGGTTCGTCGCCGGGATGGCGGGGCGCGTATTCGATGACGAGGCACTCGGTGCCGGTTGAGAGTTGAAGGTCGAGGGTCGAGGGATGACGGCTGCTGCCCGCCGGAAGGTTTTTCAAACCAAGGAATTTCCCAATCCCGTACTGCAAATGAACGACGAAATCGCCTTCCTCCAGTTCGGTAAAGTCAATGTCGAGGGCGGAACGGGTGGCCAGCGCGTGCGGGGATTTCAACCGGCGGGGCCGCTGAATTTTGTAGCGGCCAAAAATTTCCGCGTCGGTGATGACAACGAGTTTTGCCTCGTCGCAAATGAAACCGCGTGAGAGTGTACCAAGGTGAAGCGTAGGACAGGCGTCGCACCTGTCTCTAATTTCATTCCCAAGATCTTTTTCAGATGGAGACAGGCGTGACGCCTGGCCTACGAGTTCAGCCCAGATTTCCGTGAAACGCTGCCGTTCGCCGTCGTTGTTGCAGATGACATGAACGGCGTAACCGTGCCGCAACCAGCGATGGAGCTGGTTGAAAAATTCGCGGCGTTGCGCCTCGGCCACTTGCGGGTCGGGCGCGCGTTCGCCGAGCGGACGAAAGGGGTCGAGCGAGGAAAAAGCCGGAACGCCGGATTCCAATTCGGCGTGTTGGAGTTCAAGCTTCAGCCTGCCCGGGGAACAAGCTGAAGCTTGAACTTCAACATCAGCATCGCTCACTTCGAGCCGCATCATGGCTTTCCGGTCGAGTTGGGCGAGGAAATCAGTCCAAGGAATGAAAAATGGATCGTTTTTGGGGATTTGCCGCGCGTATTCGTCGGCGCCGGCGGCGAGTTGTTCCGGTTCACACAGGAGAAAAATTGTCTCCGGCGCCAGATGTTCGGACAGGGCGGCCAGACAAGGCTGCGGGTTGAAGGTTGAGGGTTGAGAGTCTTCATTCTGCATTTTTTTGAGAATCCCCAGTTCACCCGCCGGCGGCAGGGTGATGCTCAAAATTTCTTCGCGCGAAATTTGCGTTAACGGATCGAAGTGGCGCAGGGATTCAAGTTCGTCGCCGAAAAATTCGAGCCGCACCGGCCATGGGCTGATAAGCGGCCAAACGTCGAGAATGCCGCCGCGCAGGGCGATTTCACCCTTTTGCGTGACCTGGGCTTCCGGTTCGCAGCCTTGCTCTTCGAGCCATTCGATCAGGTCGAGTGGATTAATTTTATCGCCGCGGGCCACCGTGCGCGTGTGGTCGCGCAACCTTTCAGGCGGGAAGGTTTTCTGCAAAAGCGCGGTGACACTGGTGACGATCAGGATTGAGGGTTGAGCCGCCTTCGCTCCGCTTTGGCGCGCCGTGGGGTTGAGGGTTGAGAGTCTGGACAACTGGACGAGCGTTTCCAGCCGGTCGCTGATGGTGTCAGCCTGCGGGAGTTTGCCTTCGTGCGGCAGCACGTCCCAGGCGGGATAGAACAGCGGTGAGGATGGAGTCGTCTCCGCATTGCTTCGCCGTGCCAAGGGATGGAGGATGGAGGACGAGTCTTCGCCGGCTTTGGACTTTGGACGGTGGACTTTGGACTCAAGACTCAACCATGTCTCCAGGTCCTGCTGAAAACTTTCCTGTGTCTTAAGGTTGTCGGTGACGATGACGATGGGGCGTTGCGGGAATAAAATGTGAAGCAAAACCGCAAAAAACGGCTGCGCCGCCTGGCTGACACCGGCACAAGTCAACACTCCGCCATTCTCCAGTCGCTGCGCAAGACGTTGCACCGCGGGAGCTTTCAAGATGTCAGCGAACAAATTGCTTGTCGCCGACGCTGCCGCGTTTTGCGCCAAGCAAAGGGAAACTCGCAGTGAAACCCGGCGGCGTCAAGCCGCACGCGGTCAATTTTTCCAGCCTTCGGCCACAAGCAGATGAAGGTTTTCCTGAAAATTTACCTGGCCGTCGTCGGTTTGCAGCAGCTGAAAATTCCCGCTGTGCCGCGCCAGAAAAAACCCCGTCCGCGCCGCCCAGGACGCGGTGTAAGGCGTGTCCGACCAGCCATAATCCTTCAGCGGCGGCGGCGGCAAGACCGGCGGTTCGATGGCATTGGGCGGCGGAATGTTCATCAATCCCACAATCCACACGCGATGGCCGGAGCGCAGCGTCGCGGAAATTTTTTCCAGCACCGGCGCGAGCGCGTTTGTATTTTGCATCTGTGCCAGCACCAGATCGTAGTGATGCGTGGCGTGGTTGGTGATGGGCGGCAAAGTTTCCCATTCCGACGCGCCTTGAAAGTAGCGCGCGAAACTGATGCCGCAAAACCACGGCGTCACCACGATATAATCCTGTGGGGAGGCTTGCGCCGCCACGCGTACCGCGAGCCGGTCCACGTTGGTGAAATGGCCGCGCAAATCCGATTGAGCCTCGGGCACCGCGACCAGGGCCGTGCCGATGAGAAATCCAAAAACCGCCGCGCGCACCAGTCGTGGCAACCTGGCCGGCGAAATTCCAAAATCAAAACACGCCGCCGCCAGCGCCAGTGGCGGCAAAAAATACCACGGACGCGCAACCACGGCGGCGAACCACAAAAATCCGACGAACAAAAGCGTCACCGCCGCGAGGGTTGCGCCGGCAAACAAAGGCAAGATTCTTCCTTCAGTCTTGTCATCGTGATTCGCGCGGCGCAGTGAAAACAGCGCGAGGCCGACGGTGATGACGGCGAGAATTTTCCAGACGACGGCGAATGTTTCAAACGGGAAGCCCGTGGCCATTTCAAAATTCAGCGACGTGATGAACGGTGAAAATCCCCGGCGCAGTTCAACCGCCGACTGCGGCAACCCGGCGAGGCAGGCGCCATACGGCAGCAGTGAAATCGCGGCGACGATCCCGGCGCAGAGAATTTTCAGCGCGGCGGAAAAATTTTTCTGCCGGGCGCAGACGGCGAAGCCGCCGAGGCAGATCGCAAAAAACAACAGCGAGTTTTGGTAAAGCGCCTGCACGCTCAACGTCGCGGCCAGCGCAAGAGTTCCTGCGCGCTGCCAGTTGGGATTTTTCAGGAGCGACCACATCGCGGCGAGCGCGAACACGATCAGCGCGCTGCCCATGCCGTAGCCGCGCAGGGAATCGCCATAGCAAATCAGCAGTGAATTCAAGCCGAACAGCACGAGGCTGAACAGCGGCGGTTGCCGCGTCGCGCGCGCGACGGCCCAGAACGCGGCGGGAATGGCGAGGCCGGACAACAGTCCGAGCAGGCGCAACCAGGAATCGGTTCCACCCATCGTTGCCCAGGTTTTCACGAGCAGCGGCATCAGGATGGGAAACGAATCGTAGGTCATCGCGGTGAGCGACGGCGAACTGGCGAGGTTGACGAGGTTCACTTCGTCGCGCCAGAGGCCGCCGGCGTTTTGCCAGAAATGAAAGTGCAGCCAGAGAATCGCGACGCTGACGAGCGCGCCGGCGAGCCATTCGATCCGGACTGAAGAGTTTTTTTCCGACGGCGCAGGCATAAAATTATTTGCGCTGAAAGATTTCGAGCGCGCTGCCGTGGGCTTCGGGATAATGCGCAACAAAGTTCGTTCCCAGAACCACAATCGTGCTCGTTGGAGAAATGATGTCGGTCAGGCCGACAAGGGTATAGTTGGTTTTATAATTGTCCCACCAGTTGAAAATCGTGAGGTTGGAATCGGGCCGGCGGTTCCAGGACATGATGTTGTCGGCAAAGACGATGAATTCCGGTTTGCGCATTTCGATGTCGCTGATCATTTCGTGTTGCATTTTCAAGGCGAACGGCTGCGGTTCCATCTGCGCGTAGGTGTAAATATAGCCGGTCGCGGAATGGCGGTGCGCGAGAAAATATATCTCCGGTTCCGAACCAAGAATCGCCACGCGCGCGTCCGGCGGAGAATTTTCAGCGATGAAATTCGCGACGATTTCCGCTTCGGGCAACGGGTCGGCGCCGTAAAGTCCGTGTTCGGACGGATTGCGGCCACGGATGATCGCGTTCATCGGCAGCAGGAACCAGACTTCGGCGCAGGTGAAAACAGTCACTGCCACGGCGAGGGCATAACCCCACGACGGCCAGTCGCCGAACCGGCAGTTTTTATTTTTTCCGCCCCGGATTTTTCGCAGGCCGCTGATGCTGGCGCCCGCGAGCAGGGCCAACGCGGGCAGCGCGATGAGAAAATAATGTTTCCGAAAATAAAAATCCGGACAGACCGCCAGGGCCGAAGCCGCGCAGAAACCGAAAAACCACGCGCGCGAATTTTTCCAACGGGCGTCGAGCCAGACCAGCACCAGTCCGCCAAACGCAATGAACCAGAGTAAAAATCCCTTGGTGATGACCCATCGGAAGCCGTGCCAGAAAAGTTGCGGTGCGTAAGCCAGCGGGACGACCGAGGCGTATTCAAGCGCATAGTCAATCGTCCAGAATTTGAATCTGGCAAATACGCCGGCGTGCCAGAGCCACAGGCAGCACAGAGCCAGCGGCGCGAGCAGGGAGCATCCATAGACCGCGACGGCCGCCAGACGTTTGCCGATGGCATCTTTCGCGCAAAAAAAAATCCCAAACGCGAATGACAATCCCGCCCACGCGGCAATGATGGCAGCGTGTTGTTTCATCAACACCGCCGTGCCGAAAAGGAGTCCGGACGTCATGACCATCAGCCAGCGTCCGTTTTGTCGCGTGCGCCACATCACACACAAACCGGCGGTGACGAAAAACGCGGCAAAATGCGTGGCGTGTCCGGCCAGCCCCAACATCGCAGGACTGGCCGCCATCACGGCGTAACAAGTGGCGGCGGTCATTCCCGCCGTCCAATCAAGGATTTGTTTGCCCAGCCAGAAAAGCATCAACGCGGTCAGTGTCGTCAGGCACAGCACGCCAAAATGAATGCCCGCCGGAGTCTGGCCGAACAGCTTCATGATGACCGCGTAAGCCGCATAGGTGCCGGGGAACTTCATGTTGTAAGCGAGTTGGTAGGGCGGAATGCCCTGAAGCATGAGCTGGCCGGTGTAGGCGTATTCGCCTTCGTCGCGCTCAAGCGGAAAATTCAGCAAACGAAACCGCGCGGCGGCCACCAATACCAGCACCGCCACCATGAACCACCAGGTCCAATGCCGCTGGAAAAGCCGGGAACGGGCGGGCGGCGGTGCGACGGTTGGTTGCGTCATGGACGGCAATGGAACAAATCAGCCGATGGGGAACAAGCGAATTTGTCAGGGGCGGGCCGGAAAATGAATGCGTGACTATTTTGTTTTTGAGCTTGTGGCAGGGGAAAAAGGGTCGGAATCCCTCCAGCCTTCGGCGCGGAACAGATCCATGTCTTCAGCGGTGGGCGTGCCGGGGCCGGGATTCCTGACCCGCCCGAACTGGCGGCTGTGGCGGCTGAGAAAATGAGCCACTTGCGATGTCCAGGTATATTCATAGGGATCGTTCGCCCAACCGGTATTGGGCAGGGGCGGCGGCGGCAGGTCAGCTGGCGGCGGCTCTCCCGGATCGGGAATTTTCACCAGACCGGTGATGGCCAGGACCCAGACGCGATGGCCGGAATGGAGGGTCGAGGCGATTTCATCCAGCACCGGCTGCATGGCGTTGCTCTTCTGCATTTGAATTCGGACCAGATCGTAGCGGTGGGTGGAATAATCCGAGAGTGGCGGGAGGGTGGTCCAAGGCGTTGAACTTTTGAAGTAATGCTCGAAACTGATGCCGCAGAACCAGGGCGTGACCACCACAAAATCGTCCGGCGATGCCTCCGCCATCAACCCCCGCGCCCACGCATCAATGTTTGTAAAACGATAATTCAAATCATGCCGGGCAATCGGGAAGGAAATCACGGCGGTGGCCAGCACAAACCCCAAAGCCGCCGCGCGGAAATAGCGCGGCAGGACCGGAAGGCCCAGGTCGAAACACGCCGCCGCCAAAACCATGAGCGGAAGGAAATACCACGGTTGTCCAGGCAATCCCATAAACCAGAGAAAACCAAGAAATCCCGCCACCGCGGCCAGCAAAGTTGTCCCGGCAAACAAACACAAATCATCTGCCATAACCCCCTCGGCGGATTTTTCCGACGACGCCGTTTTCCGGCGCAACGCCGCGCCAGCGCAGACCACGACCACCAGCGCCAGCAGACCCCACAAGAAAACATATTGCCTCCATGGAAAGCCCAGGGCGTTTATCAGATCGGCAAGGAAACGGGGCCACATGATGCCGGTCCGCAAAACAATGGCGGATTCGCGTCCGGAAACGAGGCCCGGCGCGTAGGGCAAAAGCGAAATGGCCGCCAAAAGACCTGCCATCAGCATCTGCATCGCGGCCAGCCAGGCTTTGCGCCGCGCGCAAACCGCCACCGCGCCCAGGCAAATGGCCCCAACCAGGATGGCATTATGATACAACGTCTGCACGCTCAACACCGCCAGCACGGCCATCAGGCCCGCCCGCGCCCATGAAGTTTTCTTCAAGAACAGCCCGGCAGCGGCCATGGTTGACACAATCAACAAACCGCCCAAGCCATACGCCCGGATGGAATCGCCAAACACAATGATTGTGCTGTTCAATCCGAACAGGGTGAGACTGAACAAGGGTGGTACGCGGCGGGCCGTCCATGCCGCAATCCACAAGCCCGCAAGCGTTCCCATGCCAATCATCGTCCCCAACAGTCGCAAATTCACATCATCCCGCCCCAGTCCGATGCCCAACCAGGTCTTGACCATCACCGGCATCAGCACCGGAAACGAATCCCTGGCCATGTCGCTTACCGAATGGCGGGTGGCCAGATTAATGAGATTGACTTCGTCACGCCAGAAACCGCCGGCGTGAACCAGAAAAAAGAAATGCAACCAGACGGCGGCTACGGTGATCAAAATGGCCGCAACCCAGTTGGGCTGACGCAGGGAAACCTTTTGGAATGGTGCGGCCATGGTTTTATCCATGCCTTATCGTAGCGGATGAAGGCGGGTGCGGGTGGCCGGATTTTGCGACGGCGGATTTCGCGTACGTTGGCTGTGAACCCCGCCAGCGTTGTTTGAAAAACGGGAACTGACCGGCGGCGCGACGGATGGCTGCGTCATGGGCAGCAATTGAACAAATCAGCCGGCGGGGAACAAGCAAATTTGACTCACGGCAGGGGCACGAGCGAACCGGGTTCAATTGCGCTTGAAAATCTGGAAGGGTATTTCGATGCCACCCCCAATCCAGAATTTCTGGTCGCTGTTGTTGCCGTCGAAAACGGTGCGGGTGTAAAACGAATACTTGATGTGCCGTTTGGAGGTGGTGTAGCTGAAACCGGCCTCGATGGAATCGTTGATCTCGCGCAGTTCGGCAAAAGAACTGGGATCGGAACCGGTGGTTGAAATTTGGCCGGTAATTGGATTATAGACCAAATCCACACCGCCAATCGTCTGCAAATGGCGGTAGCCCGCGTCCAACTCCCAACCTTTGATTTGTTGGGAGAAGCCGACCGAGGCGATGACCTGATCATTGGCTGTCGTGCGGTTCCAGCGGTACAACGCGTCGGCATACGCGCCAAATCCCTGCCAGCCGAAATGTTTCTTCGCCAGCAGTTCCGGTTCGATTGCCGCCGAACGCACGCCCGGTGCAAACGGGAAATTCTGGCTGTAAGTGCCCGGCAGCACCGCGCCGGCGCGGAACGTCAGTGTTGGAATCCACGCTGAATTGGTGTCAGCGGCTTCGTTGAAAATCTGGTAGCGAACGCCAAAGGCATAATCCATCAAACCCGTCGTCGAGCGGATGGTTGGCGCGGTCTTGCCTTGATAATTGAACGAACGCCAGCCCGTCGTCGTCGCACCGACATTCAAATCCGCCGCCCACTTTTGGTTGATGCCGTATTGAAACGTGAAATAGCCTTGATTGATGTCAATTCCGTAATGTTCGCCGCCGCTGGGAGAATCAATGTTGTAGCGCTGCCCGCCATTCGCCCAGATGTGATATGACTCCGATTCGTCATAAAAAAATCCCGCGACCAACTGCCCGGGCGCGGGCAGATCCGCCCATTCCGCAAACGGCGCATGCGGGACGTTTTCCGTCGCCGATACATTTTGCGGCAACGCCAATGGCAGAGACGCTCCAACGGCAAATGCGGTTAGATGAACCAATTTGAATACAGAGGTTTCCATGGCGTTATTCAATGGCGGATCGTTTTGTTTTTTAACTTTCTCCGGCGCAAATTCTTAATTAGCCATGGAATAATATCAATGTAAATTTGTTAATGATAATTCCCGGTGTTTCTATTTGACCCGTCGGCACACGCCCAAGCAGTCTTTCAAGGCATGAACGACATGGTCATCGCGCCAAACCCGTGGATGATTCTGCCGTTCGCGCTGCTCCTGGGTGCGATGGCGCTTGCGCCGTTGCTGGCGGCCAACTGGTGGTCGCGGCATTACCCGATGGTTTCGCTCGCCCTTGGCGTAATCGTGCTCGGCTATTATTTCCTTGGTTTGCACGCACCGGCGCGCGTGTGGCACATGGCATACGATTACACGAGCTTCATCGCGCTGGTCGGTTCGCTCTTCGTCGTCTCCGGCGGCATTCACATCAACGTCAAGGGCGAAGCCACGCCGCTGGTCAACGTTGTTTTTTTATTCATCGGCGCGGTCGTTGCGAATGTCCTGGGCACGACCGGCGCGTCCATGTTGCTGATCCGCCCGTGGATCCGGATGAACCGATACCGCGTTACGGCATATCACAT
>Ga0182027_10015078_pt1 | contig 10661 bp, 10 predicted proteins | sample 712E1DmetaG_FD_121300 | JGI IMG/M metagenome (GOLD analysis project Ga0182027, IMG submission 121300) | Permafrost microbial communities from Stordalen Mire, Sweden - 712E1D metaG (Illumina Assembly) | ecosystem: Environmental > Terrestrial > Soil > Wetlands > Permafrost | place: Sweden... | reverse complement strand
CCAGTCCCGTATGCGCCGTGGGCGCGGGCGGCAGACTCAGCGTCAATTCCGGATCCAGAAGCGCCAGTTCCGGATAAAGATACGGGCTGTTCATCCCTTCCTTCTTTTTTAAATTCTTCCGCACGAAAACCGCTGTAAAAGTCACTTCACTGCCGGTACCGGCGGTAGTCGGTATCATGATTTTGGGGAGCCCTTGCTTGTGAACTTTGTTGAGACCAAGATAATCAACCGCACCGCCTTTGTTGGTCACAATCACGGCAATGGCCTTGGCCACGTCCATCGCGCTGCCTCCGCCGATACCGATTACGATATCACATTTGTTTTTTACGGCGATTTTCGCGCCTAGATCCGCCAGTTCAATGGGCGGTTCCGGCTCGACTTTATCATACACCGTGAATTTAATGCCTCCGGGAATAAGAACATTAGCCACCTTTTCCAGCAAATCCGTTTTGGCAAGATTTTTATCAATAACCACCAGAGGATTTTGGGCGTGCAGTTCCTTAATATGGCCGGCCAATGTCAATAAAGAGCCATTGCCGAAGATAATTTTTTTTGCTCCGGTAAAAGAAAATGTTTTTCTCATAATTAAAAACCTCCATAGTTATCAACTGTAATTATAATCACGGGTATGAACCCCACAGCAAGCTGCGGGGCATTATTCCCTCCGCTGTGCGGGATTGTTCGACTTACAATATAGTCCCGCATAGCTTCGCACGCGGGATAATTCCATTTACGCTTCGATCTTCATTTCATTCGCTCTCAGCGAATGTCATTAAAATTTGAGTCTCACAATAAAGATATCCTTGCAGTATGTGCAATCCCTATGGGAACTGCCCGCTAAAGTCAAGTTTTTTTGTGCTGAGCATACCACTGCAACTGGCGGCAAATGCCGCGAACAATCTTGACTTCTCGCGATAAAATCCCGGCGCGCGCAAAAAAACGGCGCAGATGCATCATCCAGTAATCAGGATTTTCGGGATTCAAAAACTCAATACCGGCAAGCAATGTCTTGATTTGTCCGTACATTCCTTCCAGTTCCTGTGATTGCGCCAGTTTGGGCGCCACTTCTTCCGTTTTTGTTGTTCCGGATGAGACAATAAATATCTCATAGCAAAGAATCATCACTGCGTGAGAGAGATTAAGAGATGTGAATTCCTTGGACGTTGGTATGGTAACCACAGCATGACAAAGACGCAACTGGTCATTGGCAAGACCCGTGTCTTCCGGGCCGAAAAGCAGGGCAACCTTGTTTTTCTGGGATATACCGGCAATGTCAAGGGCTGCCGAGCGCGGCGCAATGAAAGGTCCACGTGCTTTACCCAAACGGGCGGTTGTTCCCACAATGTAATTGAAGCCGCCGAGCGCTTCTTCCACGCCTTCAACATGTTGGATTTGATCTAAAACATCGGCGGCCAGATGGGTGGAGCGCTGTTGCATTTCCTCGCGATCAAAACCAGATGTTCCCACAACCATTATATTGCTAATGCCCATGTTTTTCGCCGCACGGGCAACTGAACCGATATTACCGGCATATTTCGGTTTATATAAAACGATGCTGATATTTTTTGTTTTAGCTTTCAACATAATTCCCTTTCCTTCCGAAAGACATTATTAATGTTGGATTATTTAGCCACTATTCTATAAATCAGCGATTCGCGAAATGCACGGAAAATTTGTGCTGTGTCCGTCAATCGAACTTTTTTCTATATGCATATTGACAAATAACCTTATTTATAACATTATGACCGGCGCCAAGAAATTACTGCCAAAAGATTGCCGAAACATAACAGCTATCTTTTTAAAATCTTAAAGAAGGGACACAAACTCTTATTCACCACCTTGCTGTTGATAAGAAATAACCGCTAAATCATATGCTGACACATAAAAAAATCATTGGAAGCTATTGTCTTTCCCTGTGTTTGTTGTATTTTCTACTTTTACCTTATTCTGTTTTTTCTTACGATTCACATTCAGATGATTTAGAAAAATACATAAGCGCGCTGGAGCAGCAAATCTCCCTTTACGGCTGGACGGATATCAAACCGGGAGAAATATCATGGGAATATTACCGGACAACAAAAAACCATCATCCTCTTATTTTTACTCATTTCGGCAACAGCACGGGAAACTGTATTTTATTTTTAGGCTGCGTGCACGGCGATGAATTGCCGACAGCTTACCTCATGTTCAAGCTTGTTCATTACATTAAGGATAATCCCGCGTTGTTCAAAGATAAATGCATTGTTATCGCGCCTCTGCTCAATCCCGATGGTTTCTTATCCGAACCACCAACGCGGATCAATGCCAATGGTGTTGATGTCAACCGAAATTTCCCCACAAGAGACTGGCAGGCAAGCGCGATCCGTCAGTGGATTGCCAAGGGAAAAATCAAACGCTATTATCCGGGTACAAAACCGGCGTCGGAGCAGGAAACAATATTTCAGATGGCTTTGATTAAAAGGTTCAAACCGCAAAAAATATTGTCGGCGCATTCACCTCTTAATTTTTTTGATTATGACGGACCATCATCGAATTTGAATTCTTTCGAACAGTGGATGGAACAAATATGCAAGGAAACAAATCATCCTTTAAAAAAATTCGGTTACTTTCCCGGCTCTCTCGGCAACTACGCCGGTCATGAACGCAACATTTTCACACTGACTCTGGAATTGCCTTCATCCGACCCGAAGCTTGGCAATGAGTATTTTCAAAAATTCCAGCCGTCAATTTTAAAATTTATCAATCTGCCGGTTGTCGGCTCACCGCCAAATATCAGGATTGTCAACAATTACAATTCCGTCAGCAATAAATAGTTAGTGGAGCCCCCTTCGGCAGGAGCCGGAGGCTCCTTTACAACAACGCGACCTCCCGCGGGTTATACCGCATTACTACCCAAGCTGAAGCAGGGGGATTACAAACCGCGGGATTGATTGCCTTGCAGTATTTTTTTGAGGAAAGATTGCAGGGTGTATCTTGCCAGAGTATTCAGGTAATGGGGGGCGCGCGCCATCCAGGCGCCGATAATGAAGACTACATAAGAAAGAGCGTAGGTTACCGGACCGCCGATGACAAAAAGCAATGGTTCTTTAAACCAGACGGCCAGAACACTCAGGGCGGCCACCGCTGGCCAGCCCATAATAAAACTCACAACCATTAAGACCAAGCCGGCAATCAGTCGCGGCGTCGGACGCTCCTTGAATTCACTGAGATCAGCCGGATTCTCCAGTATCTTTTGGACAAATTTTTCCCCGGCAAGATATCGGGCAATTTTTTTTCGAATCATGTAACCTTATCCTTGGAAATACGCCTGTTGTTACAACTTCGGACATCTTGGAACGATGACATACACGAGGCACTCCTTTTCTGCAACAGCTTTTCCGTTTCCAATTCCAGCCGCTTCTTGACAGAGTACAATACTCATAATATTATGGAGTTTGGGCAAACGAAAAGCTGTCTGATCGAGGATACCATGAAAAAAGAAATCAATGGCTGGGATTTTTTTGATCGCATCTACTGCATATCTCTGGAAGAACGTGAAGATCGGCGGCAGGCGGCCGCGGCTTCTTTCGCCAAAGTAGGACTGGCCGGAAAAGTCGAATTTGTCCTGGTCAAACCTCACCCCTCAAATATCGAACAGGGAATGTATGAATCGCACATGACCTGCCTGCGTAAAGGTCTGGAGGCCGGCGCGAAAAGCATTGTTGTTTTCGAAGACGACGTAATCTTTGACCGCTTTGACGCGGAACATTTTCATCAATGCGTTCAATTTCTTCAAGAAAATCCACACTGGAAAGTTCTGCTTTTGGGTGCGTTGATTCGCTCCAGCCGGAAAACGGCTAATCCGTTCATACAAAAAATCCGCTACCAAAGCCTTGCTCATGCCTACGCTTTAAACAGGCCTTACGCGGAAACGCTTGCCTATCAACCATGGCAGGACATAGTAATTGACACTATTTTTCGTCCTCTGGATAATGATATCTATGCCGTTTATCCCATGTTTGCTTTTCAAAACGATTTCACTTCGGATAACGACAAAAAATACAAGGGGCTGGAGCGATTCCGGCGCCTGTTAGGCGGTCTGGAGCGGATTCAAAAAGCGAACGAATTTTACCAGCGGCATAAATTCAGCGTTATCGCCGCTCACATCGTGATGATTGCATTTATTATTATCTTTCTTTTTGCCCGATGAGCCTGCCGTATCAATTTCCCGGGCTACGATTACCGTTTATTTTTAACCGCGGTTTTTTTCTTCAAATTAAGAAATGCAGTTTATATAAGCAGGATTAAGAATAATTTTTTAGCTTCGTACACTTTTGCTTCCACGAAATGTAATTTCCCAGTTTCTTAATGGCTTCGCCTGATGTATTGACGAATTCCACTCCCGCCTCATAAGCTTCGTCTTCATAAATGATTTTGATCCATTTTACTTTACCGATGACTGTTATCATCTGGCGCACTGTCTTCAATGTAATTTCTATCATGAGAAGGGTGTCGACAGATAAACAAATATGGGCCTGAATTCTGGATCCGGACACGGAGATGTCCTTGCTGTAGCTATGGGAACTTTTTTCTTTGGAATAATTTTCATCTTTTTTATTAAGCTCTTGAAGCTTAGACCATTCCTCTACGGGAATAAATGTGTCATCGGAAACGACATTTATGGTGACTTCGTTTTTATTTTAAGACGTCCCTTTTTCCTTCTTTCTTCCATAACGAGCCATTTCCTTTTTTTCTACTCCACAATCCTCATTTTACACCCTTCATTTCAAACCCAGTTTGTTCGTGCTTGAAATATAATAAAATCAGTCTTTTATGTCAATTAAATAGTGCGCTGCCGGCAGGAGCCGTGGGGATTCTGCGGGATTATCCGCAAAATACGGGTATGGTATTGATGTTTGTCGGGTGTCATATGAAGAATCATTCCACGTGAACTTGACAAAGATAATGTTTTCATGATGTGTTTAAATATAAATATTTGTTTTGGAGATGTTTGAATGGTCAAACATGCAAGGCATTACCATGTAGTCTCGGCGGACATGATCGGCAGTTCGCGATTTTTAAAAGACAATAGGGATGAACTGTACAAAGTTGTTCTCGACGATTTCTATAAAATGATCCGGTCTGCACAAATTGCTCTGTCGAAAAAATATCGATTTATTAATAAAGACAAGCTCGCCGGTATCTACCCGATTGGCGGCGACAGCTTCTGGATGTTCATCCCGGCATCGAAGGAAAATCAGATTGTCGAAGATAGTTTCTCCTTCACCATAAAAGTGATCCGGGATATCAAAAAAAATTTCACAGATAAATTCACCGTGCATGGATTGGATATCCGCGTCGGTGTTCACACGACCGTGAAGGAGAGAATGCCCGACGGATCAACAGACTGGGTACAGCTCGACGAAGGCGTGGGAACACTGAAGAAAGACGTCGTTTACAAAATGCCTCTGTTCAACCGGATATTCAGCCGCGATTTCGTGGTGGCGCGGCGGCTCGAGCAATCGGCGCAGGAAAAAAAGTTTGAATCCAACATGCTGTTCAGCAAAGAATTTGTCCATAGAATGATCGATTACGGCGGAATATCCAGTTCACGGCATCTCGAGCAAAAAGTTTTTATAAAACTGAAAAACGGTTCAAAGCTGGTTTTCGTTCAGCGTCTCGTCTCAGAGATTACAACCGAACAGATTCGGGAAAAACTTGAGGAGTGCCGCGTGAACGAAATCTATGAATTGATATAAAGTGATGTAATAACAAAACTTACCTGCCGCGATGAGGCGCAGTAGTTAGATATCTATTTGTTGTTGCGTCAGTTCCCGTTTTGCATAATCAGCGTAGATTTTTTCTTTGATAAAAAATTCGAATAAATCTTTGTCAATGTGGTTATCTTTGACCATGAACTCCATTATTCTTAAAGCTTCGGATAAAGTCTTGCCTTTTTTATATGGCCGGTCCTTGGCGGTAAGCGCTTCGAAAACATCGACTATGGCAATAATTCTCGATTGCAGGGGAATCTCATCTTCTTTTAGCCCGAAGGGATAACCGGAGCCATCGATATTTTCATGGTGGGCGGCGGCGTAAGCGGCAACATGACGCATTTTTTTGGGGAAGGGAAGCCCTTTGAGTATTTTATGGGTCACAAGAACATGATTATTAATTATAGATCTTTCTTCTTCGGTAAGGGTGCCGCGCCGCACACATAAATTATGAACCTCATCTTCCGAAAGAAGTGGTCTTCTTTGTCCTTCCGCACTCCATTCACGTTTAGCAATATTTTTAACTCTGGCGACCATTTCATCACTCAAGAATTCGCCGCCTCTATTAACTTCCAACAGAAACTGATATTCCTTGTCTAATGCTTTGATCTCTGCGGCAGCGCTTCTGGTGGCTTTGTCAGCCCACTTATCTTTGTGTCCGGATTGATTCGCCAGCAGATAATCTTTTTTGATCAATTCCAGGCGCGTTTTAACTTCATGGATTCGATCATGCACTGTTTGTAACTTTGTTTCTTTATCTATGACATACTCTGGGGTGGTAATTTTTCCCACATCGTGGAGCCATGCGGCCATTCGCAATTCGCGCAACTGATCATCGGAAAATATTAGAGCGGCAAAATGCCCCTCCTTTGTTTCATTTATCTTATCGGCCATGGCCATCGTCAATTCCGCAACGCGGCGGATATGGCCTCCCGTGTATGGCGATTTTTCATCAATGGTTGCAGCGATTGTTTTGATAAACGATTCCAACAGACTCTCCAAATCATGAATTAAACGGCTATTGGAGAGAGCTACTGCCGCCTGTGATGCCAGGGATAGAATAATCTCCTGTGATTCAGGTGAAAAATTTATTACTTCGCCGGTTGCCGGATCCAGAGCGTTCAAAAGCTGTAAAACGCCGATAATGTCATTTTCATGATTACGCAAAGGCGCAACCAGCATTGATTGCGAACGGTAACCGGTCTTTTTATCGAATTGTTTTGTTCCTTCAAAGTTAAAACCCTGAGCGTCGTAAACATCATCAATATTTATTGCGTGGCCGGAAGTAGCTGCATAAGCGCAAACATTGGCTTCATTGGCGCTGCCGTCATGATTTTTTAAATTAACTGCCGGCCAGGTTATTGCTCCGCCGGTTCCGCCCATGCGAATATTCAATGAATTATTCTGAATGATCGCGAATTGAAGCTCAGCTTCGTCGTCCGACATTATATAAAGCGTGCCGGCATCGGCATTGGTCAATTTACGCGCTTCATCCACAATTATTTCCAGAAGACGGTCGATATTCTTTTCGCCGGAAAGCGCCACGCCGATTTGAATCAGATGTTTGATTTGATCATGATAGGCAAGGTAGCCGCTTTTATTCTTGTTTTTTTGTTTCATACTTGCTTTAGATAATTTTCTTAATTAAGACCATCTTATTTAATAATTTTGATAATTTGCTCAGCTATAGTTTAACGATAACAGAGTAAATCTTATTTTCAAGATGTTTTTTATTTACTGAAATTTATAGGCCTGTTCATAACGCTTGTACATTTTATTAAGTTAAAACTCTGCCATTTTTTAATAATTTCCGATCAGCAATAAATTTCAACCAACCTTTGCCGCGCCTGCTTTTATCGCCGAAACGCGAATGGTCTAACCTGTTAGTCTGTTTTTCCAATTTCAGAAGCGCAGAAATTTTTCCCCGCGCGCAGAGCTGTATCTTGACGATAGTATTCTTTAAGAACACGATAAAGATCAGGAGCGTTTTTTATCATTAACAGAGGTTGGTCGAAGAACTGCTCAGTGGCCACAGCAAAAAATTCAGCTTCATTGGTCGCGCCGTAAGCATAGAGAAAAGATTTTCTGCCATGCCCGGCGTCATGTTTGAGGCGCAAATATTCACGGGAACATGTCTGCACCCAATCACGGTATTCAGCCCTGTCCCGCAGAGGGGGTGTGCCGTCAGCGGCGCCGTCGAGCATATCAAGCTTGTGGGCAAATTCGTGATAAACAACGTTATGGCCCGATTCGGGATGGCGTCCGCCATGCAACGCCGCATCCCAAATGATAATGACAGGCCCCTGCTGAAAGGCTTGCCCGATAATGGGGTGTGATTCTTCTAAAGGCTCAAGGGCTGTTTCAAAAAAACCGAGTTTGCGCCGGGGAGGAACAACCGTGGATGGATAGACGATGATCGTTTCGACATTCTGATAGTAATTGTGAGGCAAGCCAAGAAGAAGGAGACACGCCTGCGCAGAAATAGTAACGCGGATTTCATCGGTAAGTTGCAGTCCGCCGCATCCTTCCCAATCCTTTTCGGCAATAAAGACCCTGATTAGCTCGCATAGATGAATACGTTCCGTATCCTTCAGCATGCAGTAATGGGCAACATTACGTTGCAGGATATCTTCCCAGGCGGAAGGAAATAGTTCCTGTATGAATTTTTTCCGGCGGCGATTGGCAAACCAGCTAAACAATTTCAATCAGCTCCTTACAATGAGTACGTGTATATTTTTATCATTGTGAATAACACCATAGGAAACACTGCCTAGCAACACTCAGGATAATAATTGAGGCTTGCAACTGTTTGGCGAGGTCAACTGCATACGCGGCTGCCTTTTTAGCTGTTTTTGATCCATCTGATGGTACAAGAATTTTTGAAATCATACAACCTCTTTAACGATTTTTTTAAAAAAGTGGGTACAGCGATACGCTCTGAGTGATAGTAACTTCCTTGATTTATCTAAAGTATAAGACAAGGCAACCTCGTGTGTCAAAGTAATTATGATCACGACTTCTTCTTTTTATGATTAACCAGCAAGACTTTGAAATCTGGTTCTTTTGTTTGGGCGCACATAATTTATAATTTGCGGTGGTAGATGTTTTTTGTTATTCATTCACAATGGATCAGGAAATACTGTTACTTGATAAAAACACGCGGCAGCTGAATATTGAACTAAACGAACAGCAACTGGCTCAGTTTGATGTTTATAAAAATGAGCTTTTACAATGGAATGCCAAAACAAATTTAATCTCCGAAAATTCTTCCCGTGAAATTATAACACGCCACTTTCTGGACTCGCTCACTGCGCTGCAATTTATTCAAAAGCCCAATGCCCGGATTATAGATATCGGCTGCGGCGCGGGCTTTCCCGGCATTCCCTTAAAAATAGGATTGCCCGCCTTAGAGCTTTATTTGCTGGAAACCAATCGTAAGAAAGTTTCTTTTCTAAAACATATTATTCGTCTTTTGAGTCTTTCTCCCGTGATTGTGCTTCATGACCGTGTTGAAAACATTATTAAGACACATTCATGGAAGGAAAAATTTGATATTTTAATCTCACGCGCGACTTTTAAATTATCTGACCTTCTTCCATTGGGAGAATATTTTCTCGTACCGGAAGGCAAACTTATCGCCTTGAAAGGCCCTAACGTTGAAAAGGAAATTAGGCAGTGCTCGTCGGCTAAAAATCAATACAAAATATCTCAATTGATTCAGTATGATATAGAGGCTGCTTTTTGGGAAACGCCGCGAAAAATTATTATCGGAAAAAAGCAAAAATAAATTAAAAAACTCTTCTAAAAAACTCTTTTTTATGCTAGTGCTAACGCTAATTCTTGCAAAAGAATTTATTTTTTTACGCTCAATAAAATAATGAATAAAATTATATGTATAGCAAACCAAAAAGGTGGTGTAGGTAAAACCACCACCGCGATAAATTTATCTGCTTCTCTAGCGGCGGCGGAAAAAAAAACTTTGCTCATTGACGGAGATTCACAGGGTAATTCGACAAGCGGCATAGGAGCGGATAGAAATACTTTTCAACAGGCTAATTTGTATCACGCGATGATCGGCCACGTTCCGTTGGGCGATGTAATTATTAACACGATGTTACCGTATCTTGATATTGTGCCGTCCAATCAGGATCTTATTGGAATCGAGGTTGAGTTTGTCGGTCTGGAAGAAAAAGAAAAGCGGCTGAAGAATTTATTAAACTCTCTGGACAGGCAATATGATTTTATAGTAATTGATTGTCCGCCTTCGCTGGGTGTTATGACTGTTAATGCTCTGGTTGCTTCCGACTATCTGATTGTCCCTTTGCAATGCGAGTATTTCGCCATGGAAGGACTGGGATATTTGCTCAACACCGTCAAGCTGGTCAAGGCGCAATTAAATCCCCGGCTCGCCTTGGGCGGCATACTGTTGACGATGTTTGATCAGCGCAATTTACTGTCGCACCGAGTATCCGATGACGTGCGGCAACATTTCGGCGACAAGGTTTTTAAAACGGTGATCCCGCGCAATGTGCGGCTTTCGGAAAGCCCCAGCCATGGATTGCCTATTATTCTTTATGATATCAAATCGCGCGGCGCGTTGGCTTATATGGAAATGGCCGGGGAAATAATTGAAGGTCTCCGCGACTAACCGCGAAGAATCTTCGATTCTTAATGAACAATATCATTCAGTATGCGCTCGCTTACCCCGCAACAGCTTATGGGGAATGCGTTCGCTGCCGAATTAAGGGAGAAATTAAGTGACACAAAAAAATGTGCTCGGTAAAGGGCTCGGCGCCATTTTTCCGGATTTAATAAATGACTTCGACAGGAAAAAACAGGTTTTTTCTTGTCGAAGTCATTCACTAAATCCGGAAAAATGGCGCCAAGCCCTTTGCCGAGCACGTTTTT
>Ga0182027_10015077_pt1 | contig 10662 bp, 6 predicted proteins | sample 712E1DmetaG_FD_121300 | JGI IMG/M metagenome (GOLD analysis project Ga0182027, IMG submission 121300) | Permafrost microbial communities from Stordalen Mire, Sweden - 712E1D metaG (Illumina Assembly) | ecosystem: Environmental > Terrestrial > Soil > Wetlands > Permafrost | place: Sweden... | reverse complement strand
CAGTTCATCACATTTACGCGTTATGTAAATAGAAAAAAGTATATTCCACTTCGTCATGAAGCTGATTATTGTATGGATCTCGCAAGAAAGATTGGGGTCAAAGGGAATGATTTATCTACAGAAATTTATTTAACTGAAGAAGAAAAAAGAAAAGTCATTGTTCATAGAAACAATTTATTAGATGGCAAGAAAATATTAATAGGAGTTCATTCTACCTGCGGAAATTCCGCGCCAAATTGGAATTCTGCGGAATATTGTAAACTGATTCTGAAATTGCAGAGTCTTGAAAATGTTCGCGTTGTGGTAACAGACAATATAATTCCTCAAGAGATAGTAGGAATTAACGGTGTATATTATCCCAATATAAATGTGAATCTAAGAGAATCATTTATAACTTTTTCCTCTTTGGATATGTTGATATCTTCAAGCACAGGTCCTATGCATATTGCAGCAGCATTAAAAGTAAAAACATTATCAATGTTTTGTCCTTTGACGGCATGTTCACCGAAGCTTTGGGGTCCTTTAGGCAATGACAGCAGAATTATTCTGCCTGAAAGTAATTACTGTGAGATGAATTGTCCGGGAGATCCTAAGAAATGTACATTTTCAGGTGAAGGGGGAATCAGCGTTTCAAAAGTTTTAGATGAAGCAGTAAAAATTGTTGAATTGTTGAATCGTTGAATCGTTTAATTGAGATTTTTTATGAATATTCAAATATTCATAAAATAAACAATTAGGCAAATCAACAGTTCAACAATTCAACAGTTCAACGATTCAACAATTACCCGTTTCAATTATAAATTGAAAATTCCTATATTGGCACCCCAAATTTTGCCGGACACTAGTCGGCAAGTTAGTACCCAACCCCGCCAGGTCCGGAAGGAAGCAACGGTCAGTATATAACTTGGGTGATTGGCTGTCCGGCTTTTATTTATTATGATTATGAATTCCCGATTATTACACCGGCTAAAAATACAAGTACACCGCCAATTACAACTTGAAGAATCGCAGTAGCTAATGAAGCATCCATATATTTATGCCGGATCCATGCTATTACTCCAAGTTCACACATAACTACAATAACTGCAATAATAGTTGCTGTTATAACATTTGGAATAAGATATGGCAGAGTATGACCGAGTCCTCCTACAGTTGTCATTATTCCGGTGATTCCGCCTCTAAGCCAGGGATGGCCTCGACCAGTTAATGTACCGTCATCTGATAATGCCTCGGCAAAACCCATGCTGATACCTGCACCTATACTTGCTGCCAATCCTACTAAAAAAGTATAAAAGCTGTTATGAGTTGCAAAAGCAGCTGCAAATAAAGGTGCAAGAGTTGATACAGAACCATCCATTAATCCGGCTAATCCGGGCTGGATTACTTGAAGCAAGTATAATCGTTTTTCAACACTTGCTTCGGACTCAGCATTTGCACATGACTCCATTACTTGCGCAATATGTACATGTTTTCTTTCTTCGTCAGCTAAATCTCCTAATAATTGACGAATACTTGCGTCGGAAGTCCGTTTTGCAGCCGCTTCATAATATTGACGAGTTTCGAGTTCCATTTCCTGGGATAATTTTCTTGCTGTAGTAAGTTTTAAAGGACGTTTTAACCAGATTGGTCTTCGTTTTACAAATCCCCTTACATCTTCTTTTCTGATCAGAGGAATATGTTCTCCAAATTTGCTTTTGTATAAATCAAGCAATCGGTGTCGGTGTATATCCTCCTCTTTTCGCATTTTAACAAATTCTTCAGCCTGTGCCGGATAATCATTTTGCAGACCATCTGCGAAGTCGTCATAAATTCTCGCATCAACTTCTTCCAATGATATTGCAAGTGCAAGTATTTCCTGTTCAGTAAGGCTATCAAAAGATCGCATTTTTACTCCGTATCAAAAATTATTTGAATTAGTAAAATATAGAAATCATTAGAATTACAAATCAACGTTTTTATTGAAAACTTTTCGCTTTTGGAGCCTGCCTGACGAGTCTGTTATTCAATTTATAAACCCGGCTGTCATGGACTATTCCATGACAGGAAACTGCATATTGGTGTATAAAATCAAGCATTTCGGTCAAGGTATGGACCTTGACCGCAAGGATAACGTTTTTATTGAACACTTTTCGCATTTGGTGTTTGACGTTTGACTTTTCACGTTTGACCTTTCACCTTTTCACATCCTTATAAAATTCTGCTATCAACTTTGCTTTCGCAGCGCCAACAATTTCTGCTAATTGTAATTCATCTGTTTTTTTTATTTCCTCAAGACTATATTTGGTTAAAAGCTTTTGTACAACCTTTTCACCTATTCCTTTTATATCCAGGAGTTCACTTGTAATTGTTCTTTTGCTTCTTCGCTGCCGATGGAATGTAATTGCAAAGCGATGAGCTTCATCCCTAACATGCTGAAGTAATTTTAAACTAGATGAAGTTTTTGGAATTGATTGAGGTTCAGACTCGCCGGGGAGAAATACTTCTTCCAGTCTTTTAGCCAGGCCGATAATTTCATAACCTTTGAGACCAATTTCATTTAATGACTCTATCGCGCTTGAAAGCTGACCTTTACCGCCGTCCACCATTATTAAGTCAGGAACCGGTTGATTTTCTTCTTTAACTCTGCTATACCGTCGGGAAATAATCTCTCTCATGCTGGCGAAGTCATCAGGTCCTTCTACGGTTTTAATGATGAATTTTCTATATAAACTTTTCTTAGGCTTACCGTCAGTGAAAACGACCATGCTTGCTACAGCATCGGATCCCTGCAGATTGCTATTATCAAAACATTCAATAACCCTTGGAAGTTTTTTCAATCTCAAATCGCGTTGTAAAGCAGATAAAACATAAGGTACATTACCTTCTTTTTTCATTCTTTGCAATTGTATTTCTTTCAGCTGAAGAATTGCATTTTGCTTACACATAAGAAGAAGTGATTTTACTTCGCTTTGTTTTTGGGGAATAATAAATCTGCATTTTTTTATTGCTTTGCTGTTCAACCATTCAAGGAGAGTTTCCGAATCTTCAGGTTCAACATCTACTATAATTCCCTGAGGCACTTCAACAAATTCATCATAATAAAATTTAATGATTGCCGAATAAATTTGTTTTTCTTCTTCATTTGCCTCAGCGACTAAATTCAATTGTCGCTTGCCGACCAGATGACCGGCCCTGATATTCAATACAGTCGCGGAAACATCTTTCCCTTCGAATGCTGCACTTATAATATCCCTGTCTTCCAGATCATTAGTTACTATTTTTTGTTTTGATGAATATATCTGAAGTTGTTCAATTCTATCGCGGATCTCAGCTGCTTTTTCAAAATCCATTACTTCGGATGCGTCCTTCATTTGGATATTCAATTCTTCAATAAGCTCACCGGTTTTACCGCGTAAAACTTTAATAACCTGGTTTACCATAGAATTATAATGTGTCTGACTTATAAAACCTTCGCAGGGTCCGTCACATTTTTTAATATGATAATCAAGACAGACTTTAAACTTTTTCTTATCTATAGCATCTTGATTGATATCAAGTTTACAGCTTCTTATCTTGAAAATTTTAGTAATCAGCCGTAAAGATGATTTCATATTTTTAACCTCTGTATACGGGCCGAAATATTTAGACCCGTCTTTAATAATATTTCTTGTAGGAAATATTTGCGGGAATGGTTCGTTTGTTACTCTTATATAAGGAAAGGATTTATCATCTTTGAGCAGAATATTGTAACGCGGTTTAAACTCCTTGATTAAGTTATTCTCAAGAACGAGTGCTTCAATTTCGTTGTCCGTTATTATTAACTGAATATCGGCAATTTTTGAAACTAGAATTGAAGTTTTAGGAGATTCAATTCTATTTTGGAAATATGAACGAACCCGGTTACGCAGGTTTTTTGCTTTACCGACGTAAATCACTTTTCCTTTATCATTCAGGAATTGATAAATTCCCGGCATGAAAGGCAATGCATTTAATTTATCTTCAAGAAACTGATTCATCTTTAACTGTTGTTTTTCAAAAGCAAATAAAAGTCTATTGGGTTACAAATTCAAAATTCAGTCTAATAAAAAGAAAGGCTGCAAAGGCAGCCTTGAGATCTGAATAAAATTTCACTTGAAAATGTAATTCTTAGGGATGATTACAATTCCTGTTTCAGAAACTGTAAATCTTTTTTTATCGGTTTCAGCATCAAATCCGATTTCAGTTCCTTCTGGAATTGTAACATTTTTATCTATTATAGCCCTGCGAATTCTTGTATGACGGCCGATATTGCAGTTGTCCATTATGATTGTATCGGTAATATAAGTATAACTATTAATCCTGACATTGAACCCAACAATTGATCTTTCTACCAGTCCTCCCGAAATAATTGTCCCATCGGATATCAAAGAATTAATAGCCCTTCCTACTCTTTCTCCTTCATGCGAAACGGTTTTAGCAGGGGGATATTGCTGTTGTTGAGTACGCAAAGGCCATTCAAAATCATATAAATTAAAATGAGGATTGACGTTGATTAAATCCATACTGGCAGCATAATAACTGTCGATTGTCCCGACGTCAACCCAATAAGGCTGGTCCTTTTTGTTCTCATCTATAAACGGATAGGCGTAAACCGCATAATTGTTTTTAAGCATAAATGGGATTACATTTTTCCCGAAGTCGTTACTATTTAGTTTTTCTTTATCCATTTTGTCAAAAACCTCTTTCATAGCTGCAACATTAAAAACATAAATTCCCATATTGACAAAAGAGGAGTCTGGATTATCCGGAATACCCGGTGAATCTTTTGGTTTTTCAATAAACGACGAAACTCTGTAAGTAGGGTCAACTTGTATTACACCGAATCGTGAAGCTTGGGATTTAGGTACCGTAATTGCAGACATCGAAAGGTGCGCCTTTTTCTCAATGTGATATTGAATCATTTTTAAATAATCCATCTTGTAAATATGATCTCCGGAGAGAATTAAAACCCATTCATAGTATTCTTCTTCAATTAGGTTAAAATTCTGATGGATTGCATTTGCAGTCCCAAGATACCAATTGTTACTCGTCTTGAATTGAGGAGGAATCGAATAAATAAATTCACGAAGTTCTGGATTAAAAATATTCCAGGCTTCGTAAAGATGGCGGTTTAAAGAATCGGACATGTATTGTGTAAGAACATAAATTTTTCTAAATCCGGAGTTTAAGCAATTTGAAAGAGTAAAGTCAATGATTCTGTACTTTCCACCAAAAGGAACAGACGGTTTTGTCCTGTATTTAGTTAAAGGAAATAACCTTTCTCCCTGACCACCGGCTAAAATCATCGTCAGAGTTTTTCTTAAAATTGTTGATCCTGTATATGCCATATCAAACCCAATTGTATTTAATTAAAATATATCTAATTAATGATTGATTGGCAATTAAAGAAATTATTAACTTTGATAAGAAATCAAATATTAAACGGTAAAACATAGATAATGATTAAAAAATCTAAAACTCAAATAATTACAATAAGTCTTCTGATCATTTTCTTACTTATCGGATATATTCTTTATAAAAATATCAGAAGAATAATACCTAATTCACAAATTGCGAAATATCTTACATTAACAGAACAGTTTAAGGATTTTAATGATAAAGAATTAATTCGCTATAATCCTTTAACACAGCGATCGATTGATGTAATACATTATAATATTAAACTTAATTTACTTCCTGAAGAGAAAAAAATAGATGGCGATGTTTCAATTAATATGAAAATTAATGATGAAAAACTGAGAAAAATTGATATCAACTTTTATGATAATCTAGATATTTCCCTTTTGGAAGTTAATGGGGAAAAAGCAAAATACAGCAGAAGTGAAAAAATATTATCAATTGAGAAATCAAAAACTATTAAAGATTCGGCAGTTGTTAGAATAAAATATAGCGGGTCGCCAAAAAGTCAGGGATTTGGTTCATTTGTATTTTCTTCGGAAAATAATAAGCCATTTGTATATAGCTTAAATGAACCGGTTTTTGCTTCAACTTGGTTCCCCTGCATCGATTTACCGGATGATAAAGCGCTTTCAGATGTTTTTATAACAAATGATTCTTCGGCTGTTTCGGTATCAAATGGGAAACTAATTGATATTAATACAATAAATAATAGAAGAACATATCATTGGAAAACTATATATCCTATATCAACTTACTTGATAGCTATTTATTCTGGTAGTTACAAAACATATTCTCAAAAGTATATTTCAATTACAAATGATACAATGCAGCTGGTATATTACGCTTTTCCAAAAGATTTAGAATATGCAAAAACTGATTTTGCCGACCATAGAAATTATATCAGGGTATTTGAACAAATGTTTGGACCGTATCCGTTTATAAAAGAAAAATATGGCGTTGCTGAATTTCTTTGGGAATTAGGAGCGATGGAGAACCAAACAATTACGGGAATCGGAGCTAATTTCATAAGCGGCAGGAAATTTTATTCTGATATGCTAATTCATGAACTAGCCCATCATTGGTGGGGCGACGCAGTAGGTCCAAAAACATGGAAGGATATCTGGCTGAATGAAGGATTTGCTACTTATTCGGAAGCGCTATATTGGGAAAAACAATCAGGTTTTTCAGCGCTTCAATCAACACTTTTGTCCAAAACGGGCACATTCCCTGTCGGAACTCTATATGATCCCGGTAAAGAAATATTCAGTCAGTTGGTTTATGATAAAGGAGCCTGGGTGCTTCATATGCTAAGAAAAGAAGTAGGTGATAAAACTTTTTTTAATATCCTTAAAGAATATTTCAAAAGATTTAAATACAGTAATGCATCAACAAATGATTTTAAGAATGTCTGTGAAAACCTCTCAGGTAAAAATTTAAATGAATTTTTCAATCAGTGGATTTACAAAGGTAAAGGTATAATTGAACTTGAATATAGCTGGACCACTAATGTTTCGGAAAAAGACTATGTTACAAAAATTAAAATAAAACAGTATCAAAATGGCTACGATATTTATAAATTTCCACTTGATATTAAAATGATTTTTGATAAAGATGAAGAATTCGATGTTTCATCTTCATATGTGACAACAAAAGAATCTACTATATTATTAAAATCTTTTAAGAGACCGTCGAAAATTATATTAGATCCGGATAAATGGTTGTTGTCTAAGATTAATCTGAAAAATTATAATTAGGTAGTTGTGGACAAAACTTACTTTTTTATTTCCGACATTCATTTAGGTCTTAGATCCTATGAAGATGAAAAAATAAAAGAGAAATTGCTTCTTAAATTCTTAAAATACTCTATAACAGAATGTGATGAGTTATTCATTGTAGGAGATTTATTCGACCATTGGTTCGAATATAAATATGTTATTCAAAAAGGATTTATTAAAACTTTATCGGCTCTGTCGGAATTTCACGATAAAGATAAGAAGATACATTATCTAATCGGCAATCATGATTTTCTTCATCGCGATTTTTTTGAAACAGAAATACATGCTATTCTTTATAAAAACCCAATAGATATAAATCTGAACGGGAAAAAGTTTTTTATTGGCCATGGAGATGGATTAGTCCAAAATGATTTTGGATACAAGATACTTAAGGGAATTTTACGTAATAGATTTCTACAAAAAGCATATTCTATAGTTCATCCTGATTTGGGGATTAAAATTGCAGGTTTAACAAGTAGAACAAGCAGAGATTATACAACACAGAAAAAGTATGGCGCTAAGGACGGACTATTTGAAACGGCAAAAGTAAAAATAAATGAGGGTTATGATTATATTATTTTCGGACATTCTCATGAACGTGCTTTTTTAAATTATAAAAATGGTATTTATATAAATCTTGGGGCCTGGCTCGATAAGCCTTGCTTCGGTAAATTTACTAATAAATTTGAGATAATTGAGTGGGTATGAAATGAATATCTGGCAGATACTGCATTTGAAAAATAAAAATAAAAAACCGGTATATAAGGATATAAAATACCTATACATTGGCGGGGGAGTACTAGTTTTTTTAGGATTATTATTTTTCTTCAAATATGTAATGGATGGCTTGCCAAATCTAGAAGAACTTGAGAACCCTCAATCCCAGCTGGCAAGCAATGTTTTCAGTAAAGACGGGCAGTTAATCGGCCAATTCTTTAAGCAGAATCGCGTAGAAGTTGGAATTGATGAAATCCCTCAACATGTTATTAATGCTTTGATTGCAACTGAAGATAAGAATTTTTACAATCATTGGGGTGTTGATTTTCAGAGATTTATTAAAGCGATGATTAAGAATGTATTGTTATTTAAGAGGGAAGGCGCCAGCACAATAACGCAGCAGCTTGCAAAGAATCTTTACGAATTAAAAGCAAGACACGAAACGAAGTTTGGAACGGTTGTTAGAAAAATGCGGGAGTGGATTACAGCAATTCAGATTGAAAAAACATATACGAAACGTGAAATCCTTGAAATGTATTTTAATATTTCTTGGTTTGGTCACAGCTCATATGGGATTTCAATGGCAGCAAGAACATATTTTGATAAAAATGTTAAAGAATTGACGGTAGCTGATGCCGGAGTTCTTGTTGCACTTTTAAAATCTGCTGTTGCTTATGATCCCTTTGAAAAATACGAAAACGCTTTTCGAAGAAGAAATGTGGTAATGCAGAATATGGTAGATGCCGGGTTTCTAAGTGAACCTGAATATGAAAGATTAAAAACTGAAAGGATCAATTTATCATATAAAAAAATTGAAGAAGGAATACGAGGAAGTATTGCTCCTCATTTCCTTGAATATATACGGCAACAGATGGAAAGAATGTCTGTTAAATATGGATTTGATTTGTACCAGGACGGTCTAAATATATATACAACACTAGATAGCCGCATGCAGAAAATTGCAAATAATGCGGTTCATCTTCATATAGAAGATTTTCAAAAGCAATTCGATAAAAGATTTGATTGGAATAAATATCATACTGTGCTCAATGATATGATTGATCATGCAATTAAGAACAGACCTGAATATAGAAAAGCGAATAACCAGGAAGAAATGCACGCAATTTATAACAGGTTAATATCGAATAATGCATTTATAGATTCGGTGAAAAGAGTAGGGAAGAGAATTGAAGTTGGTTTTATTGTTATGGACCCGAAAAACGGGGAGATCAGAGCCTTAGTGGGTGGACGCGATCAAAAGTTTTTATACGGTTTAAATCATGCAACTCAAATTAAGAGACAGCCCGGTTCGGCATTTAAACCAATTGTATATTCTGTCGCAATTGATAACGGATTGTATCCGGCATACCCGATATTAAATCTACCGTTTAATTATAACGGATGGAGTCCGACTAACTTTGATGGTTCAACAGGAGGATTTACAACTTTACGTCATGCATTAGCAGAATCGTTAAACCTTGTTGCTGCCCGTTTAATTATTGAAGGCCATGCTCAACTTTGGAAAATTGGCAGGTTTGCCGAAAAGATGGGAATCAAATCAAAACTTGATCTTTACCCGTCAATCGCACTTGGTACTTCTGTTGTTTCTCCGCTGGAATTGACATCGGCATTTGCTACACTTGCTAATCATGGGATTAATAATGAACCCATTTCTATCTTAAAAATAACTGACAAAGATGATGTTCCAATTGACAGTTTTACTTCAACTGCCACCGAAGCTATTCCTGAGGAAACTGCATTCATTGTTACTGATATGCTTCGTACTGCTATAGATGAAGGAACCGGAGCTGCAGCAAGAGGTAGGTTTAATTTTCATAGACCGGCTGCAGGTAAAACCGGTACAACGCAAGGATTTACCGATGCTTGGTATGTAGGGTATACTCCTCAACTTTGCGCAGGAACCTGGGTAGGTTTCGATGATCAAAGGATTTCATTTAACGGAGAATATGGTCAAGGCGCACGCGCTGCACTTCCTGTTTGGGCTGTTTTTATGCATGACGTGTATGAACGCATGAATTTACCCGTTGAAGATTTTTCACCACCTGCAAGCGGTAAAGTAATTCCTGTAAAGTTTTGTAGGGAATCAATATTTGAATCGGGCGAACCGAGAGTTTTTTCGCCTGACTGTCAGGGAGGGTCATTAACCGATATAATTAATGTAAAAGATATACCTCAGGGGTATGGTTATATCCGTGATACTAGTATTCATTTTTACGACAATTTTAGAACAAGAGATACATCTGCTTTTAAGCATTGACTTGCGGAGCAACTCTTGACTACAAAATAATAAAATACTATTGTAGCACAGACTATTAGTCTGTGTTTAAAACTAAATCTTACACTGAAATTTATTTGAAAGATTGTTAATGTACATTTTCTGGTGCAAAATATAAACTAATGTTAATCGTTTTTTGTATTAGACAAATTGGTTCATTATTTTTGTTTATAGAATAGCCCGGGTGGCGGAAATGGTAGACCTGCCTACCGGCAGGCAGGCGCGCTTTTTTATGATATATATTTAGGCAATAAAAAGTATAAAGTAGTTTTTGCCCGGGTGGCGGAATTGGTAGACGCGCTAGCTTCAGGAGCTAGTTGGTGCAAGCCAGTAGGGGTTCGAGTCCCCTTTCGGGCACTCTAAAAGGTTGCATTTTTACTTAAAATTGCAGCCTTTTTTCTTTTTAAACAAATTAGGTTCACTTCGAGCTGGCTTCAAGAGACCGTATTTTTATTT
>Ga0182027_10015076_pt1 | contig 10662 bp, 9 predicted proteins | sample 712E1DmetaG_FD_121300 | JGI IMG/M metagenome (GOLD analysis project Ga0182027, IMG submission 121300) | Permafrost microbial communities from Stordalen Mire, Sweden - 712E1D metaG (Illumina Assembly) | ecosystem: Environmental > Terrestrial > Soil > Wetlands > Permafrost | place: Sweden... | reverse complement strand
CTGGTGGTTGCCGAAGTAGAGCGGGAAGCTGGCGCTGTCGCGGGGCACGCTGACCATCTGGACGGAGTTGGTCGCCGGGTCATAGCTCACGACCATGATGGAGTCATAGAGGTGCTCGCTGCGGCCCGCCGCGGAATCCACACCTGTGAACAGGATCGTTACGCGACTGTCTATCGACGGCGCCGTGGTCGGCGTCGGCGTGGCCCCCGACGTATCGGCCGGTCCCGCCGTGTCTGCCGGTCCATACGTATGTCCCAAACCCGGGCTGGGATCTGGAGTGGTGAGATCGATCAGGGAGGAGTTAGGGTTGAACACCGCCGTCCCGGCGTTCGAGTACACGGCCAGGACCAGCCCGGCCCCGGCGTGGCTGACAACGATGACGGCGGCCAGCGCCACGACGACGAACCTATCGAGCAACTGATGGGTCATGGGCCGCTCGCCGTCCAGGTAGACGTGAAGGACGGCGGCAAGCCGCCAAACCCCGAGCAGGACCACGATCGCGACTGCGGCCAGGCCGACGTTCCGGTTGGCGAAGAGTTCTGCCGCGAAGACCACCGGCCCGCGCCGGAGCTCATAGGCCAGGAGGAGCAGCACGAGCGCGGGAGGAACGGCAAACAGCGCCGCGATGCGGCGCTTGCGCATGGACAGCTGCCCCAGGCCGGGCCAGAGAAAGGAAAGAAGCGCGGCCAACCAGGGCGAAGCCGACCGGCGGCCCGCCTCGGGCGATTGATCTGTTTCGCTCACGTTATCCCAGACGGCCGGAATCACGGTGTTGTTCCGGAGAGGACGTATGCCCGTGCCCGGCCAGGGTCTTATAGCACGTTGGCCGTGGGCAATCCTGAAATAGGGGCGGGGTGCCGCGGCCCCCGGCTGAACGGCGGCCGGCAGGCCCGCTCGGTCGGCGTCCGTTTCGTGGGGGACGCGGACAGCACAAGGGTGCGCGCTCGCCCAATGGCGCGCGTGGGTGACCACGGCGACGACAGATGGAAGAGCCGGCGGCCGAGCGGCCTCCGGCTCTTCAGTTGATCGGCCGAGGAAGGGTCAGTTGGTGGGCGAAGTCACGGAGCTCGCGTAATGGTTGCTCGACAGGCCGTTGACCGTGAGGGACCCGGCCATGAAGATGCCCCAGTACTCGTGGGAGATGTGGTTGCCCGCCACGGTGAGGGTCACCGGGACGACGGCGCTGAAGAGCGCGATGCCGGTCGGATGGCCGCTGCCGGAGTCGGGGTCGACGCCGTTGCCGGAGATCCAGTTGCCGACGATGACGTTGCCCGACACGTTCTGGCCCGGGGCATGGGCGTGGACGCCCACTCCGGCCTCACCGTTGTTGCGAAGCACGTTGCCGATTACCCAGTTGTCGTAGGAGGCCGTCCCGGGGAACGGGGCGAACATGCCCACGCCGGCACCGCCGTTGCCCTCCGAGACGTTGTGGATTACGAGGTTGTCGTAGACGCCGCCCTGCGTGGGATCGGACACGGCCAGGGCGTTGTGCGACGGCAGGGTGATCCCGCAGTCCTCGAGGTTGTTCTTCGAGACGTTTCCGGCGATTACGTTGTGCGCGCTCGGCCCGATCTCGTCGGTGATGAGAATGCCGCCGACGTTGTTCTCGACCAGGTTGCCCACCAGGCGTGACCAGGTCACGCTCAGGAAGTGGACGGCCTCGCCGCAGTCGCCGGGGATGTTGCCCTGGGCCTGGCACTCGAAGGTGAGGCTCGTGTTGAAGCCCGCGTCGTCGAGGCGGACGGTGTTGTCCTCGATCAGCACCTCCGACGTCGCGGCCACGAGGATGCCCTCGCCGAGCGCGTGCTCAACCGTGAAACCCTTGACCACGGTTCCGCGGGCGCCGGGGCCGAAGACGAGGAGTCCGTAGCCGACGATTCCCTGGCCCGCGAGCGGCTGGATTCCACCGGTCTGGCCCGTGGCATCGATGACTGCGCCCGAACCCTTGAGGGTCAAGCGCTTGGTGATGGAGACCTGTTCGGCGTAGGTACCTCTCGCGACATGGATGGTCGCCCCGACCGTCGCCACCGACACGGCGTGGCCAATGGTGAGGCACGGTTCGCTGTATGTGCAGGGGTTGGCGTCGCTGCCGTGGAGGTGGGAGACGTAGAGCCCTGAGGATGGGGTCGACGCGGCAACCGGGGCTACGAAGATGGCCGCGGCCAGGACGGCCACCAGCCCTGCGACGGCCGCTCGGCCGAGCCGGTGTGACGAAACCAGGGTCATGAGACTCCCTCCAGGTCGGGGCACCGGGTTCGGGCTTCCGGGCCGAGCGGTGCTCAGTGTGGAACGGACGGCTGGGGCTGCAAATGTCATGGATACCTCCCCCGGGCATGCTCGTACCCGGCGACCGAAGGGTCGGACTCGCCATTGGCCCTGCGCGACGGTCGTGGCGACCGTATGGGGACGCCGCGCTGGTTGGGAGCAGACTCTCCCGTGCCTCCCTTGGTCGCCGGAGCTTGCTCGAAGTCGGCCGGAATCGATAGGCGGCGTTCCGGCCCGTGACTCCGTGTTCCGGCCAGTGGCACCATCACGGGGCATGGCCGTCGGTCCGGCCGAGGGCGGCGGGGCACCTCCCTCTCTTCGCGCGTTCGCCGGCCGTACGGGCCCCGGGCGATCTGCGTTTCTCACCGGGTGAGCAGACGCGGCCGATGCGGCCGCGCGAGCAGCCCGAGTGGCCCGGGCCGGGCGCCCTTGCTCGCCCCACGGGCAGATCTGACCGTACGGGCCTTGGACGATCTGCGTTTCTCACCCGGTGAGCAGACGCGGCCGATGCGGCCGCTCGAGCAGCCCGAGTGGCCCGGGCCGGGCGCCCTTGCTCGCCCCACGAGCAGATCCGACCGGTCCTCGCGTCGTGAGGTCGAGATTGCATGCACTGGTGAGCGGACTCGCCCAGAGCGGTGGTCGCGTGCGAGTTCGCCGGTCACGTTCGCTCGCCCGGTGAGAATGGCCGACCGGTTTGGCCCCTGCGGGTTTGGCTCCGGCCGCTCCGGAGCGTGCCGGGGCGCGGCTCGAACTGAAGCCACCGGCGATTCCCCCGTACCGGCGTTGGTCGAGTTGCCTGCCTCTGTCAGGCGCTGACCTCGAAGGTGCTGGCCGTGGCCTGCTGTGTTCCGGCAGCCCAGGCGCTTGCCGCGGCCTGTGGTATGCCGGCGGTCCCCGACTGGGTCTGCGTGCCGGGCGTTCGACTGGCCATCTGCGTGGCTATCTGGGTCGCCTGGTCCGCCGTGAGGTTGGAGTTCGACCCCTGGATGGTGGCCGCCAGGGCGCTGATGAGAGCGTTCTGGCTCACGCCCTGCGACGCTGCGATCGAGGCGAGGCTCTGGCCGCTCTGCAGCGCGGACGTGAGGTCGCTCGTGCTCATCCCGAGGAGCTGAGCGGCGGCACTCATCGCGCCTCCGCCACCGTGGTGATGGTGGTGGTGATGCCCCTGGGCCGCGGTCGCCCCGGAGGTGCCCTGGGCAGCGCCCAACGACGACGTAGCGGACTGCCCGGATTGGATCGCCGCGAGCGCCGCGGCATTCACTTGCGCGGTGCTCGATGACGACGCAACGGATTGCTGAGGCTGGACCGGTGTCAGCCCGACGGCGCTGACCTGCGCGGGACTGAACTGTATGGCCGATATGCCGTCCACGCATGGCTCCTTGCTGGCGGTTCGGCCCCTCCAGCGGATAGTGTCGGTCATCTCGAAGGCGCCCCTGACCCCGACTGAGGGGCAACGCCTAGAGAGGCAGCCCCGTCTTTGGCGACCGGCTCGCCGATTTCGCATGGCTGCTCGCCGAGGGCCCCTCCCCGACTGCCGGAGCGCAGCGTCCGTCTGCGAGTTGAAGCCTTCGGGCTGGACAGTGCCTCCATTGCCTCTCCCCGCGGTTCGAAGCGGACCCGGCCTAGAATGGAGACAAAGCGATAGGCAGTGCGCCTCCCGGCGTCGGTCCCGGCAGCCGTGATTCCACGGCTGCCCGAGGCCGCCAGAGCGCACGGAGGAAGCCATGGCCAACATGACGCAGAACCAGCCCACGGCGGGGCCGCCTCTCAACGTGCTCCACGATCAGAACCCCCCCAACACCCTGGGCGGAATCGGCATTCCGACCTCGCGCTCGCGCCTCCGCATTCCGCGGCGCGCCTTCGTGGTAGCCGTGGTCGTGGTCGTGGTCGTGCTCGTGATCCTGGTAGGACGCTGAGCCAGATCGGCCGGGAGATCGACGGGCGAAAGCCGACCCCACGTCGTCAGCCCGAGATCACCGAGGCCCCGCAGCTCCCGAACCGCCAGGTCCGGCAATTCGGGCGAGTCCGGCGCGTAGACTAGGGTCGAGGAGCGTGCGGAGGGTGCCCATGGAACTCGAACCGACCCCGGCGGCTGACCGCCTTCTGGCGCCAGATCCGGCCCAACGGCGAATCGCGCACGAGCTCTACGAGGGCATCGCGGGCCTTCCGATCGTCAGCCCGCACGGCCACGTCGATCCCCGTCTCCTGGCCGATCCGGACGCGACTTTCGGAACGCCCACGGACCTGTTCATCATCCCCGACCATTACATCTTGCGGATGCTCTACTCGCAGGGGATCCCGCTCGAGGCCCTCGGTGTCCCGGTCCGAAGCGGTCTCTCGAGCGGGCCCACGACCGAGACCGACCATCGCCGTGCCTGGCAGCTCTTCGCCGACAACTTCTTCCTCTTCCGGGCGACGCCGACCGGCCTGTGGCTCGCCGACGAGCTTCGCCAGGTCTTCGGGATCGACGAGCCGTTGACGAACGCGAACGCGGGGGCCGTCTACGACGATCTGTCGGCCAGGCTCGCCCGCCCGGAGTTCCGGCCGCGCGCTCTCTTCGAGCGGGCCGGCATCGAGACGCTCTGCACGACCGACGACGCGGCCGACGCGCTCGAGAGCCATCAGGCGATCCGGGCCTCCGGCTGGCCCGGCGACGTGCGTCCGACGCTCCGGCCCGACGGCGTGGTCAACCTCCTGGCCCCCGGCTGGCGGGAGCGCCTCGATGCGCTTTCGGCGGCCTCAGGCCGGGAGATCACTCGGACGGCCGATCTCGTTGCCTCGCTGGAGGAACGGCGCTCGTTCTTTCTCTCGATGGGTGCGGTGGCGACGGATCACGGCGTCGAGTCCGCGTACACCGCGCCGCTCGTCGAGGCCGAGGCCGACACGATCCTCAACCATGCCCTTCGCGGCAAGGCGACCGTCGATGAGGCCCGGCGCTTCGCCGGCCACATGCTGATCGAGTTCGCCCGCATGAGCGTCGACGATGGCCTGGTGATGCAGCTCCACGTCGGCTCGTTCCGCAACCACGACCGGATGCTGTTCGAGCGGTTCGGAGGGGACATCGGCGCGGACATCCCGGTCGCGGCGGAGTTCACCCGCAACCTCCGGCCGCTGCTCGAGCGGTTCGGCAACGACCCGCGCCTGACGCTCATCGTCTTCACGCTCGACGAAACCGCGTACGCCCGCGAGCTCGCCCCGCTCGCGGGCCACTACCCGGCGCTCCGCGTCGGCCCGCCCTGGTGGTTCCACGACAGCCTGAACGGGATGGCCCGCTACTTCGACCAGGTGATCGAGACGGCCGGGCTGTACAACACGGTCGGGTTCAACGACGACACGCGCGCCTTCTGCTCGATACCGGTCCGGCACGACGTCTGGCGGCGGGCAAGCTCGAACTGGCTGGCCGGCCTCGTCGTCCGCGGGATAGTCGATGCGTCCGACGCACGATCGATGGCCCGCGAGATGGCATACGGCCTCGCGAAACGTGCCTACCGGCTCGACGGGGCCTCGTGAGAACCATCCGCCGGGCACGGCCGTCGAGCGGCCGCCAGTATCGATCGAGGACGGCTTCCCGACGCGGAGATTGACCCCGCGCGCGGAGCGCGTAGAGTGGCCCGGCGTCCAACGGTAGAGAGAAAGGTGGCCCCATGCGGCGGCTCCCCAGGCAACTCGTGGCACTCGTCGTGGTGGTCATCGTGGTCGGCGGCCTGGCCCTGGTGGCCTCGTCCAGGGGATCGGCTTCGGCTTCGCCGGCCCCGAGCTCGACCTCGCCGGCGGCGGACCAGGCAGCGCAGGCCTGGCAGGCGTTCCAGGCTCACGTGGCTTCTTCGCTCCCGGGACTCGAGACCGACATCAATGCCATTGCGACCGCCGGCACTGCGGGCGACATCACCGCCACGACCTCCGCAGCGAGCGCGGTCAGAGCCGACACCATGAGTGAAGTCGCCTGGCTTCAGGCGAACCCGGCTGCGCTCTGCTACCAGGCGGTCTACGACGATTACCTGCTTGCCAACCAGACGCTGGAGTCCGCCATGACCGATGCGATCGGCGGCGACTACACGACGGCCAACGCGCTCATCGAGCAGTTCAACTCGTTGCTGGCAAACCTGGCGGACGACACCGCGACCACCGCCTGCAAGTAGGCTCGCCTCGCCCAAGGGGTGTGGGGTCCGGGCGAAGGTGACGCTGGCGGGCGATGGCGCTCAGGGGCCCGCCCCCTGAGCGGCCCATCAGGGGGCGGCGCCCGGCCGACCCGTCACGGGCCCATCGCCGTCCACGTCCAACTCTGCGTTCGACGGGACGGGACAGTAGCAGGGGGCGACATGGAGCGGGGACCCAGGGCGCGCGGGAGCCGGTTCTTCTCGGGCCTGGCAGCGCTGGTTCTGATCGCACTTTCGGCCACGGCCTGCACCGTGGCGTCATCGAGTACATCGCCTGGGCCTGCGCCGTCGGCTCAGTCGTCGGCCGCGACTTCATCGGGCAGTCCGGCCGAGACCGTCTCTCCGAGCGACGTCGCGACCTCCACCCCCGGGGACGCCACGGCGACCAACACGCCCGAGGTTCAGCCAACCGGCACAACCACCCCTCCGCCTCCCACCGGTCCCCTGCCGAGTCTCGGTCCCGCACCGACCGGCGCCTGGACGGGCTTGACCTGGATCGCGATCCCGGTCGGACACTCCCCGGCGGTTCAGGCGGTGAATCAACTGGCGCCGGGTCCCAATGCGAGCATCCAAGGCTGGAGCAAGGGTTACGTCGACTTCATCTGGAGCCCGACGACACGCACGCTCACCCCGTGGACCTCGGCCGATGGCCTGCACTGGCATGCCGGCACCAGGCTCGACACAAGCTTCTGGGCGTCAGAGTTCAAGCAATACGACGGCGAAGTCACCGATCCTGAGTATCACGACGCCTGCTCCTTCGGGGTCACCAACTTCCAGGAAGGTCCGGCGACCCTGCTCCTGGCAGGAGAGGTTTCCTGCGGCGGCGGCTGTGGCGGCCCCTGGTACACGAGCGAAGCGATGTGGACCTCCACGGACGCCCTTGCCTGGACTCCGCTCGACATCACCAAAGCCGTCGGCGGGGCCACGATCGGACCGATCTCCGGCGGTTCCAGTGGCTTCATCGCGCTCGGGGCGACCGTATGGACATCGCAGAGCGGCCAGAAATGGACCAAAGGGGCCCTGCCTGCGGCCGTCCTCACTGCGGGTTCCCACGCCGGTAACCCGGCCTCGATCGCGGGTGGCTTCGTGCTCCCCGGCGTCGTCGTCGTGAAAAGAGGCCACCACACGCCTGGGTCTGGCGGTGCCGGCTGCGCGGGCTTCGGGCCGACGGACTTGAGCCTCTACGAAGGTGCGCTCTGGTGGTCGCCCGATGGCACGACCTGGACCCGCGACAGCCTGAGCGGAGTCCCCTCGGCGTACGGCGGCGTCTACATGACCGTCGCCCGGATAGACGACCACATGATCGTAGCCGACGAGCAGATCTGGGAGACGAATGGACTCGGTCCCGAGGTCGAATGGGCCTCCACCGACGGAAAGACGTGGACGCGTCTCAAGAGCACGCTCGCGGGCTCGGTGGCTCGCAGCAACGTCGTGGTTGGACGTGAACAGGGCCTGATCCTCGACTGGTCCACGAACACAAACCAGAGCGAGCCGACCTTCACGGTCATCGGCGACCACTTCGGCCTCGTCACCCTCAAGGAGAGCGGCCAGGCGCCTTCGATCGATAACTGGCAGATGGCCCTTGGACCGACCGGCCTGCTCGTCACGGCAGATGGCTCGCGGTTCTGGGTCGGCGTACCAACGGCAGGCTGACCGCCCCGAGATCGGGCCGCCTGCCATCGGCAGAAACCGAGGCGAAGTCCGGGGAGCCCCAGCCAGCCATCACGGTGGCGACTGGCCTGAGCTGTCTCCGCGACCGGCGGCTTACCGCTAGGATTCGGCTTCCAAAGCGGCGATCTCGCGCGTGAAACCGCGACAAGGAGAAGAACACTTGCCGTCGTTCGGACCGCCCGACGTAGAGAGACTCAAGGCAAACCGAGACGCCGCCGGCCTGATCGAAGCCCTCGGCTATAGAAAAGACCCGCGTGTCCGCCGGGAAGCTGCCGTGGCGCTCGGTTCTATCGGCGACCCGGGCGTCGTTGAGTTTCTGATGGCCGCTCTGAAAGACGACAGCTGGAGCGTCCGTGAAGCTGCCGCGCAGGCTCTGGGTCAGATGCGTGACGCCCGAGCCGCCGAGCCCTTCGTGGGCGCCCTGCAGGGAACCACCGAGGAGGTCCGACAGGCTGCCGCGCAAGTTCTCGAGCAGATCGGCGACGCCCGCTCCGTCGGGCCACTGGTCGTCGCCCTCAAGGACGATAGCTGGGGCGTGCGCAGGGCGGCGGCTCAGGCTCTGGGCAGGATCGGCGATGAGCGGGTGGTGGAGCCCCTCGCTGCCGCACTGCGCGACCCGGACCTGGGAGTGCGAGATGCCGCCGCCGAGGCCCTGGTCAGGATCGGTCCTTCGTCCTTGGAGGCTCTCGTGGAGGCCCTGGCGGCGGAGAGCTGGGACGTCCGCCGGACAGCCGCAAAGGCTCTCGGCCAACTGGGTGACGGACGCGCGTTGGCGCCCCTGCTGGTCGCTCTCAGGGACCTCAACGACAGCTGGCTGCGTCGCGAAGCCGCCGCGGCGCTCGGCTCCATCGGCGACCCGAGCGCCGTTTCGTATCTGACGATCAGCCTCATCGACTCGTCCTCGCAGGTGCGGCAGGCTGCCGCGGCCGCGCTCGGCAAGATCGGCGATCCCAGAGCCGTTCACCCGCTGGTCGACGCGCTCGATGACCGGGAGGCGAACGTGCGCCAGGCTGCCGCGGAGGCGCTCGGCAAACTCGACCGGCAGGCTGACCCGACCGAGAACGGAGGCCTGCAGGCGCAGGGCGACGCGACGCCCGGAGAGCAGCCAAAGGGACGCTGAGGCCAGCCGGCGGAGACATTGGGTGGTCGGCCAGCCAACAAGCACCGCTCTGAGCGTGCCGTCGCGCCCACGCTTAAGGCCGCCGATATCGGATGGCCTGTGCCGCGGTCGTCGCCGACAGTCTTGAGCCAGCTTCCGGCCGGTAGTGCGGCCGGGAAGAGACGATCGACTCCGGTGGGACAATGTGGTCAAGGGAGACCTATGAGCGACGAAAGACCAGAAGCTGAGAAGAACTTGGGCCTGTTTCTAAACCCGGGCGGTGGAGCGAGCGAAGGCGGATACCTGGTGCCGATGCGTCCATTGACGGTAGGGCCCGGCGAGCCCGGTCCGGAGGACGAGTGGCACATCCCGGCGGAGCGTGCGGTTGAGACCGCCGCTCAGGATGACCCTGCCACGCCCGCGGCCGATCCGACTCGCAAACCGTAGCCGGCCGGCGAGGCCGACCCGGAGGCCGCGCCTGGATCACGGCGCGATACTGTCGAACGACGGAACTGACTCGCAGCGACGCAGGCATCACTTGAGGCGCGCGGGCCGCGGTCGTCGCCGACTATCGTGCCCGGCCGGTCATGCGGCTGCGTCGAGGCCGTCCAGCTACACCGGGATGCGCCGGAGGACCACGTCGGTGCGCCCTCCGGGACCTGGCTATCTTGTCGGCCGGGAAACGCCGACACTCCGCCGACACGGCAGGTAGGCATGGGAGCCTTCGGGTTCCCGCCAGCGCGGCGTCCCCATACGGTCGCCTCGACCGTCGCGCAGGGCCAATGGCGAGACCGCACCGGCGGGGCGGGCGTGTCGTGCGCCCGGAAAGGGATCAGAAGATGGATCACGCAGCGACGGCGCGACGCATGTACGAGCTGATCAACGCCGGAGATATCGGCGCGTTCAGCGAGCACCTGGCGGACAGTTTCGTCGAACACGAAGTGACGCCGGGCCTTGAGCCGACGAAAGAAGGGGTCAAGACCTTCTTCCGGATGCAACTCGCGGCGTTCCCAGACCTGCGATTGGACGTGCAGGACGTCTTTGCGAGCGGTTCCAAGGTGGTCGCGCGCGTGAAGTACACGGGGACCAACCGGGGTGACTTCATGGGCATGCCGGCAACGGGAAAGCACGTCGACGTGCAACTCATCGACATGTTCCTATTCGGCGATGACGGTCTCGTGCGCGAGCACTGGGGCGTCATGGATGCGCTGGCGATGATGCAGCAGCTCGGCGCGGTGCCGCAGGGCTCTCCCGCCTAGACGGAGGACGGCGGCCGACAACAGGGCCAACGTTGGAGCGACGCCGCGCAGTCTCGCGATAACCGTGGCTGCGCGGAGCTCCGGGCCGCTTGCCCCTCCCCCTACTTCCAGTAGCCGGTGATGTCCAGGGCCAGGTTGGCAGTAGAGCCGGTAGTGCCGGCCCACTCCAGGGCGACGTGGCCCGATGCTCCCAGGGCGACGTCGAAGCCGT
>Ga0182027_10015075_pt1 | contig 10662 bp, 9 predicted proteins | sample 712E1DmetaG_FD_121300 | JGI IMG/M metagenome (GOLD analysis project Ga0182027, IMG submission 121300) | Permafrost microbial communities from Stordalen Mire, Sweden - 712E1D metaG (Illumina Assembly) | ecosystem: Environmental > Terrestrial > Soil > Wetlands > Permafrost | place: Sweden... | reverse complement strand
GACTCGGAGGTTTCGATGATTAGCACGCAGCCCGCATAACTCTCAGGCGGCCCGATCTCCCGATCGGCCATCGCGAGCCATGAGAGCACCTCGAGACAGCCGCCCCACGCGATGCCCTCGACGACCCGGTCGGCGGCCTGCCACGTCCAGGGCTCGGCGGGCTCGGATGGCCGCTCGCGCCTGAATGTCTCGGGGTCCGACCACGGCAGATCGACGTCGCCGGTCCTGGCCGGCTCGACGAGCGTGTACTCGCCCGAGCCGAAGAGGGCCGCCTCGAACGACGCCCGCGTCGCGGGATGCAGCTCGAGCGGCCGGCCGAGATGAACCATGACCGAGCAGCCGTAATAGCCGACGATGCCCGCGTTCCAGAGGAAGGCGAGCAGGTTCGTGTTGTCGCTATAGCCGAAGAAAGGCTTTGGATGGGCCGCGATCAGGGCGCGGTCGAGGTGCGGCAGGACGCGGATCTGGTCGTCTCCGCCGATCGTCGAAATGATCGCGGTGATCGAGGGGTCCGCGAAGGCGGCGTGCAGGTCGGCCGCTCGATCCTTCGGGTCGGCGTCCATCTGCCGCGTCGTCGGGTACTCGGTCGGCACGAGCCCGAACTCCTCACGCAGGCGCTGCAGGCCCAGCTCGTAGGGGATTGGGAACAGGCCCGGCAGGCCCGACGAAGGCGACACGATCGCCACCCGATCGCCACGGCTCGGTTTGGCTGGATATTGGAGCGGAGGCCGCGTGATCATGTTTGCGTCGTCATGATGGCGACCGCTTGGGTAGCCGGCCGTCCGAGGCGCTCGTCGCCTTCGATCGCGATTTCGGGAAGTGCCTCCGGGACGGCGATCGTCCGGCTCAGGAGCTTCCACGCGACATCCTGGGGCACCCGGACGCATGCGGCGGCCACTCGCTCGTCGGCTGGCACGAGGTGCCACCGATCGGCCTCTCGCCGGAGTGTCCAGCGTCCTCCAGCCTCGCCCTCGACCAGAATGTCAACGCGCGTTCCGGCATCCGCATCGACCGCCTCGTAGGCACGCGGCAGACTCCGCATGAACGTGTCGATCACCGGGTGGAGGAACCGGCGCTCCAGTAGCGGCGCAACGCCCACAGCAAGGCGTATCTGGGCGTGGTGGACCCAGAATTCGGTGTATTCGCGGGCGATATCGAGCCAGCATGGGGTCGGTCCATCACCGGTCCAGCCGACCGAAGTGCCCGGCGCATCGAGGTCGAGCGCGGCGAACGCGTCGTCGACTTGGGGGCCGATGAACGCGAGCAGTTCGACCGTGACTGGTGGCGCAATCCGGCGCGCCGCGCGCACCCATTCTTCGTTCGAGCGCTCGATGAGCCCCGCGAGGTCGTCGAATGCCATCCGGCCCTCGCGGGCTGCTCCGCTTCGGGTCGAGCTGAGCCTGCCGATCTGGCTACCGAGCACGTGAAGCGCAACGTCGTGGACATTCCAGCCGAGGTTGACCGTCGGGGCAGCCCAACCCGACTCGTCGAGCGAGCGCAGAAAGGTGAGCAGCTCCGCTCTGTCCGCCGAGATCAGAGGGCGAAGGTCGACGGGCGGCAGATCCCCGGCGACATCCCAGCTTCCTACCATCGGCCGATTGTAGTTCTTGAAAACCGCTGGACGAGAGTCCCGTGAGTTCGAATCTCACCCGCTCCGCCGACACGAGCGACCTGACTAATTCCGCAGCGGTCGTGATCGATCGCGGCATCGTGGACGGGGTTGCGACCAGGAGCTACCGTTGCGGGCATGGCTCACGACCCCGATCGATCCCGCCTCGAAGGCTGGCTCGTTGGTCACGGCGAGTACGAGCTGTTCGCCTGCGACCCGGCGCTGGCCGATACGGCCGCCTTCTGTGCCGCATATGGCTTCGCGCTGGAGGATTCCGCGAACACGATCGTCGTGGTCGGCAAGGCGGACCCACCTCGCTACGCCGCCTGCATCGTCCTCGCCACGCACCGGCTCGATGTGAACCGTTCGATCCGGGACCGACTCGGCACGCGTCGGGCTTCGTTTGCCTCGGCCGAGGAGACGCGGGCGCTGACCGGTCAGGAGATCGGCGGGGTCACGGCCTTTGGCCTGCTCGACGGGCTCTCGATCTGGGTAGATGCCGCGGTCATGGAGCGCCCCCGCATCGTGCTGGGCGGCGGCAGCCGGCGCTGGAAGGTGCTCGCCTCGCCCTCCATTCTGCTCACCCTACCGGGGGTGGCTGTGGTCGAGGGGCTTGCGCGGCCGGCTCCGCCGCGCCCCGAAACACAACCATGGCCAGCGCGACGAGAACACGCTGATCGAGAGATCCGGCAGTATGAGCGGCCACGTTAGCCCGTATCATCGCGGTCGTGTCCGAGACATCCCGCCCCGACCGGCCCATCTCCGAACTGTTCGATCAGGGTCGCCCGCTGCGCTCCCTGGAGTTCTTCCCGCCCAAGGACGATGCCGGCGTAGAGGCGCTGCGCGAGACCGCCGCGGCGTTGCAACGGATCGAGCCGGACTTCGTGTCGATAACCTACGGGGCCGGCGGCGGCACGCGCGAGAGAACAGGCCACGTTTCGGCGCTGCTGCGCGATGAGTTCGGCTTCACGGTCATGCCGCATCTGACGGCGGTAAACCACACCCGGGCCGAGATTGCGGCCATCGCCCATGCGCACTACGCGCTGGGCATCCGAAACATCATGGCGTTGCGTGGCGACGTGCCCGACGGCCTGCCGGCGGATTCCGCCTTCAAGGACGGCCTCCGGTATGGCTCCGACGTCGTCGCCCTGTTGAGGGAGCTCAACCCCGACCTTTGCGTCGGCGTCGGCGGCTATCCGGAGAAGCATCCGGAAGCGCCCTCGTTCGAGCTTGACCTCGCCAACTTGAAGCGCAAAGTCGATGCCGGGGCTTCCTTCGTCACCACCCAGCTCTTCTTCGACAACGAGGCCTACTACCGCTTCGTCGATCGCTGCCGGGCGGTGGGGATCGGCGTGCCGATCGTGCCGGGCATCATGCCGGTGCTGTCGCTCAAGCAAGTGACCCGGATCGCGGGCCTGTGCGGAGCGTCGCTGCCGGATCGGCTGATCAAGCGCCTCGGAGCCGCCGGCGACCAGCCGGAGATCATCGAAGCCGTCGGCATCGATTGGGCCCTCACGCAGATCCGCGACCTCCTGGACCACGGCGCGCCGGGCTTCCATCTCTACATCCTGAACCGCGCCCGAAGCGCCTTGACCCTGGCCGCCGGCCTCGCTGCCTGAGGGCGACTCGCCCGCGCCACTCGCGCTCGCGCCGCGCGTCCGGCGCACGGTCGGTGGTACGACCGAACCGGCCCAAAAGGATGTACGCGACCGGGACCATCAGGCCTGCCGACCGGGCTTGAGATCGACCGAAACCTAGATTGGTCGCAATTCATTGCCCTCATCGCGGCCGAATCTGGAGGATCCAGAGGTGTTTACGCGCAAGCTGCCCGAGGTCCCCAACGCCGACCTGATCGACCTGCTGCTCGATGCCGACGAGCCGACCCGCAAACTGCTGCTCTTCCAGGCGCTCCAGAACGGCGACCTCAAGAAGAGCGAAGCGGAGAAGCTGATGGCCCAGGTGGTCCGCCTCGAACGGGCCGCCACTCCCCGCGGGACGAAGGTCAAGGCCGCTTCGCAGGCTGCCTAGGTCGCGGATCGACGCCGCCGTGCGGGCATGGCCTGAGTCCCGCATACTCGGTCAATGAGGTCTCACCGCAAGTCGGTCTTCGAGCGCGTCCTCGACCTGGCGCCGGCAGTCGTTGTCCTTGGCGCCGGCGCCGCCGCAGTAGTCGTGGCAATGAACCTCCTGGTGACGGCGCCGCCTATCACCGTCCCGGCCACGGCTTCGTCGACGCCCAGCTCCGGACCGTCGTTCGCCGACACGCCGTCGTTGCTGCCGTTTGCATCCATCGTCCCGACCGACACGCCGGCCCCCAGAGCTTCACTGTCCAACCACCAGCCCCGGTTCGTGCACTCGGTCATCAAGGATTCGGACCCCGGCGGCGCCTGGAGCGTGTATCTCAGCTACCCGGCTTTTGTGACCAACGAGACTCCCTGGGCGATCCAGATCGACACCGACATAAGGGCCGACCTCAATGCCCGGGCCGGGCAGTGGGAGTCCGGGCCGGCCTCACACCGATGGGCCAAAGGCCGGACGAATACGTTCACGGGCTCGTTCAACACCGAAATGGTCAGCCCGGCGATCGCCTCCTGGACGTACTTCGTGGTTGACGACAGCTCGGCCCGAGGGCCCGAAACAACCGTCGAGACTCTCAACTTCGATCTGAGCACGGGGCAGCGGTTGACGCTGGACGACGTATTCATCGACGCTACGTCCGCGGTGTCGGTCATATCCGGGCTTGCGCCCGGGCTCCTCAGGCCCCAGCTCGGGGTGGCCTACGTGGAGTCCGTGGTCGACGAGGGCACTAGTCCGCTACTTTCCAACTACAACAACTGGGCGGTCACCAGGACCGGTCTGCGGATCACGTTCAACCAGCACCAGGTGGTTTCCAACGGCTTGGCCCTGCCTTCGATCGTGGTGCCGTGGAGTGCGCTTCGATCAATCATGAACACCACCGGTCCCGTGGCCGACCTGACCGGCCTCTCCTGACACGACGGCCGGAGGCCCGTATCCTGTCCCGGACGGCATTGCCGGTCGGGAACCTCCCGCTCGGGAAATGGCAACTTCGGAGGACACATGGCGGCTGAGTACAACGCGACTGTGTCGAGCAGGGTCGAGGTCGCGCCCGGCCTGGTCATCCTGAGGATCGCCCCGGACAAGCTGCCGTTCGAGTTCAAATCCGGCCAGTATGTCGTTCTGGGACTGAAGGCCTCGGAGCCGCGCATCGACGAATCTGAGGGCGACGAGGCCGTCGTGGACGCGGTGGCCGTGGCGGCGGAGCCGGGGTCGATCGAGGGTACGCAGGCCAGCCGGGACGCCGTCGACGCCCAGACCGTCGCCATCGCGCGCTCCTCGGCGGATCCCGAGCGCATGATCCGCCGCGCCTATTCGATCGCCTCGGAAAGTCGCGCCGACGAGTTCCTCGAGTTCTACCTGACCGTGGTCATGAGCGGCGAGCTGACGCCCCGCTTGTTCAACCTCAAGATCAAGGACCGGCTGTACGTGGGGCCGAAGGCCGTAGGCGTATTCACCCTCGAGAAGGCGCCCGGCAAGCACATCCTGATGATCGGAACCGGAACGGGCCTGGCGCCGTACATGTCCATGATGCGCAGCGAGCTCGTCTGCAACGACCAGCGGCAATTCGTCGTGGTCCACGGCGCCCGCTTCTCGTGGGACCTGGGCTACCGCACCGAGCTGACCGGCCTGGCCCGCCATTGCGGCAACTTCCATTACATCCCGGTAGTCACCCGGCCGAAGGAAGACGTCACCTGGAAGGGCCGAAGCGGCTATCTCCAGAACCTGATCGCGTCCGGCGCGATCGAGGAGGAGACGGGCCTGCCACTCACGCCCGAGAACTTCGACATCTTCCTGTGCGGCAACCCCGGCATGATCGAAACGGTCATCGGCTGGGCCGAGGAGCGCGGCTTCACCCGCGACAAGGGCCACGACATCGGCACGCTCCACACCGAGGAATACTGGTAGAGAGGGCCACGAGCCGGCCGTCGCTCGGGCGCCGCGCTACCTATCGAGATGAGGGCGTCGAGCCGATACCTCCCCGGTGAAGTCGGACAACTGCGCCCTGCTTGATTTCGCATTTCACGTATCCAGCCGATGAACCATGAGCGCGCGATCTGTCAGTTCCTCGACGAGGTCCGTGCCTTGCCGGGAGTCACCGTTGCGGCTCCCGGGTCATTGCGCCAGATCGAGCGCGTCGATGCGTTTGTAGGCGCCGAACTCCCCGCAGCCCATCGAGCGCTGCTGCTTGCCGCCAACGGCCTGACCACGAGCTTCGGCTATCAGCGCCTCTTCGGAGTCGGTGACGGATGCCAGGACATAGGCCCATGGAACGCCTACCACACCTGGAAGTTCGCCTGGCCACGGCAGCTGGAGGACTACTTCTCGATCGGCCAGACGGGCTGGGGCGATCAGCTGGTCTACCGGCTGAACGATCTCAGACTCGGCCGCAGCGTGGTGTACTGGCTCGACCATTTCCTGATGGAGGTTGCGGACGAGCCGGTTGCCGACTCCTTCGAGTCCCTGCTGGGTCGGCTGCTGGCTACGGCTCGAACACCCGGCGATGGTGTGCAGGAGGCACGGCGCCAGATCGGCGACCTTGGACCCGACCAGCTTGCGGTGTTCTCGCCGTCGCCGTTTCTCCTGGGCCTGGAGAGGGCCACGGCGCTGTCGAAGATGGGTGCGCGCACGGCGATGGTGACCAACGGCGATCTCGCCGCGCAGCTCGTCGATTCGGACAACCAGACCCGCCGAGTCGACCATATCGACAGCTACATGGACGACCGCGGCCGGTCCCGTCTCCGAGTGGTCTGGGTGCCGCTGGCCCCGCTCATGGACGAGACCGTTACCGCGGACTACTGAGTCGCGCTGTGACGAGTGCGAAGCCCGTCGGAGATGTAGAGCTGGCCGAGCCGAGCCGCTCTTCACGGCTGGATATGCTCGTCTGGCTCGGCTGGGCCCGCATCGGCGGCGTAGGCGTTGGGTGCCACCCGCAATCGGTGTCGACGTGGCACGTCAGCGACGGCCCAAGCAGCACCACACCCAGGACGATCGCCACCAGTAGGGCCAGCAGACATCCACATCCCCAAGTCTCCGAGATGCTGAGCTCCCCTTCAGAAGTCCTGTTCCCGGCGCCTTGGCTACCGCCGCCAGTGGTCAATGGTCTCTCCCCTCTAGCCGCTTCAGGCTGTATGCCAATGATACGTTCGAGCTGGTGGGCCGGATCTGGTTCACGTTTGACATCGATGCCGCCTTCCCCATAGACTCCCGCCACATACGAATACGGGCTGTGATCGGGACGAGTACTCCCCGGCGCCGGCGTAGAGATCCAGCGGTTGGTGAAAGCTGGAGCGGCGACGAGCAGGAATGGACCCGTGAGCCACCGGACCAAACCGCGAGCTTCCAGGGCTCGCCAGTAGGCTCCGGCGCAGAGCGCCAGCGATAAAGGGCAGCACCGATCGGGAGTCAACGCGAAGCGATGATTTCTCCGTCGGCCAAAGAGCGGCATTGCCGAATGTGGGTGGCACCGCGGAAGGATCGACCTTTCGTCCCTGATGGACGAAAGGTTTTTGATTCCCGGCCCGCGGGAACCCGGTTCGCCGGCAGCGCGGGGAGGGGCGCGGCGCAAACCAGAAAGGCGACAGGCGATACCGATGGCACTCACAGATCCGCTCAGTCTTCGCGAGGTCCGGCAGCTGGCCGGCTCGGCCGACACGATCCTGCTGACGGCCTCGCGCAACGCCGACCTCGAAACCCCGATCGGGGCATTCATGCGCTTCGACGACGGCGGCCCGGCGTTTCTGCTCGAATCCGTTGAGGGCGGCGAACGGCTGGGACGGTACTCGTTCCTGGGCGTGGGCCCGAGGCGCCTGCTGACGGTCAGCGGCCACACGGCCACGATCCAATCGCGGCCCGTGGGAGTCGTCGACTTCAGCGCGGATCTGCCGACCGAATCGTTCACGGTCGCGGATCCGCTCGAAGCCCTGCGCCAGTTCGTGCCGAAGCGCCGTGTCCTGCCCGCCACAGACGTTCCACGTTTCTCCGGCGGAGCCGTCGGCGCCCTGAGTTACGACGCCGTCTCGATGTTCGAGCCGACGGTGCCGCTCCCGGACAAGGATCCGATCGGTGTTCCGATGGCCGCCTTCCAGGAGTCGGACCTGGTCCTGGTCTTCGACCACCTGACCCACACTCTGTCGGCCGTGGCGTCGCTCCACACCGACGCCCCCGACCTGGAAGGCCGCTACGCGATCGCCGAACGGGCCATCTTCGAAGCCCTCGAACGCACCGCCCGGCCGACCGAATCCGAGCTTGCCAGCCTGACCCGTCGAAGCAGGGCCGGGTCCGTCGAGAGCCCGCAGGTCGCGGCTCCACGTGTCGGGCTCGAGCCGATAGAAGTCAGCATGGGTCGCGACAAGTATGAGTCGGAGGTCAGATCGGCCAAGGAGGCCATAGCCGCGGGCGAGGCGATCCAGATAGTCGTGGCCCGGCGGCAGACCTTCGAGCGGCCGTTGATCGGGGCCGGGCCGGGCATGCCCGGCGAGCGTCTCGACTCGGTGTCGCTGTACCGCTCGCTGCGGCGCATCAACCCGAGCCCGTACCTGTTCTTCGTCCGGATGCCGGAGTTCACCGTCGTCGGCGCGAGCCCGGAGTTGCTGGTGCGGGTCGAAGGTGACCGCATGACCACACATCCCATCGCCGGCACCCGTCCCCGCGGCGCGACCCCGGCCGAAGACGATGCCCTGGCGTACAGCCTGCAGAAGGACCCCAAGGAGCGGGCGGAGCACGTGATGCTCGTCGACCTGGGCCGCAACGATCTCGGCCGAGTGGCCAAGGCCGGGACCGTGGCCGTGACCAAGTACATGGAGGTCGAGCGGTACAGCCACGTGCTTCACCTCGTGAGCAACGTGGAGGCCCGGCTCAAGCCCGAACTCGACGCCCTCGACGCGTTGCGCAGCATCTTCCCGGCCGGGACGCTCTCGGGCGCGCCCAAAGTCCGGGCCATGCAGCTCATCGCAGAAGCGGAACGCGAGCGCCGCGGACTCTACGGCGGCGCCGTCGGCTACCTCGGCTACGACGGCAACCTCGACACCGCCATCACGATCCGTTCCGCGGTCATGTGCGAGGACCGCATCCATCTCCACGTCGGCGCGGGCATCGTCGCAGGCTCAGTGCCGGAGCGCGAGTTCGAGGAGACCGAGCACAAGGCCGGGGCGGTCAAGCGGGCCATCGAGATGGCGGTCGCCGAAGCGGTCGAGAACCTCGAAGGCGGCTCTGCCGAAAGCGGCGCGGTCGCTCGTGGCACGACGGGGAGTGGCACGACAACGCCCCGTGGCGCCGCGACCCTCGATCCCTCCGCCGCCAGCGTCCGATAGGAGGCGTCCCATGCTTCTCATGATCGATAACTACGACTCGTTCACCTTCAACCTCGTTCAGGCACTCGAGGCGGCCGGAGCCACCGTCCGCGTTCTGCGCAACGACACCATCGATCGCGCCGGCATCGAGGCTCTGGCCGACGATCCCGCAGCGGACCTTCGTGGCATCGTCGTCTCGCCCGGCCCCGGCGATCCCGATTCGGCCGGCGTCTCGATGGACGCGATCCGAGTCGCGGTCGAACGCCGTATTCCGCTTCTCGGTGTCTGCCTCGGGATGCAGGCCATGGCGCAGGCCTTCGGCGCCACGATCCGCCGTGCCCCGACACTCGTTCACGGCGAGGCCTCGGATGTGCGCCACGACCAGAAAGGTCTGCTGGCCGGAATGCCGTCGCCGTTTGCGGCGGCGCGGTACCACTCGCTGAGCGTGGCGCCGGAGACGCTTCCGCCCGAATTCGTCGTCACGGCCCGCACGGTGGACGACTATGTAGTCATGGGCATCCGGCATCTCCACGCTCCAGTTGAGGGCGTTCAGTTCCATCCAGAGTCGGTCCTCACGTCGCAGGGTCCGCACCTGCTGGCAAACTTCCTGAGGTTGTGCGGTGAGGGGGATGGCATCCTGCTCGACCAGGCCTCGGGCTCGTTCGCCCTGACCGGCTTCGGCGCCCAGAAGCCGGCCGCGACTTTCACCCCGGGCGCGGCCCAGGCCCCGGCCCAGGGAAGCACGCCGGTCCCCGCGCCCACAGGCGCCACGGCGGCTCATTCGGTCGCGGCGTCCGGCCGCGTGGAGGCAGTTCGATGAGCGATCAGGTGAGGGCGGCCCTGGCCGCCGTGGTCGAGGGCCGGAAGCTCTCGATGGAGGAAGCCCGCGCGGCAATGGGCTCGGTGATGGACGGCGAGGCCACTTCGGCGCAACTTGCCGCTCTGCTCGTGGCACTGCGAATGCGCGGCGAAACGGTCGAAGAACTGGCCGGCTTCGCGACGGCGATGCGGGAACGGGTTCTGCGCGTCGAGGCGCCCGATGGCGCCGTGGACACGTGTGGCACCGGCGGGGACGGCAGCAACACCTTCAACATCTCCACGGCGGCGGCCATCGTCGTGGCCGCGGCCGGTGTTCCCGTCGCCAAGCACGGCAACCGGGCCATGACCTCGGCCTGCGGCTCGGCCGACGTTCTCGAGGCGCTCGGCGTGGCCACGGATCTCTCGCCGCTGGAGGCGGCCGAGGCACTGCGTACCGACGGCTTCGCGTTCCTCTTCGCCCAGGGCTACCACCCGGCAATGAAGTATGCGGGACCGACCCGGCGCGAGATCGGTGTCAGGACCGCGTTCAATCTGATCGGCCCCATGACCAACCCGGCCGGCGCGCGCCGCCAGGTCGTCGGCGTGGGCGACCCGGCCGCGGCTCCGAAGATGGCCGAGGTGCTGCGGCTGCTCGGCTCGGAACGTGCTCTCGTCGTGCACGGTGCCGGTGTCGACGAGTTGCCGCTCGATGGCTCGGGGGTCATGTACGACGTCACTCCGGCCGGCGTCACGAAACGGTCCGTCGTCGCCGCGGAGCTGGGGCTCACGGCGGCGCCACTTTCGGCGTTGGCCGGTGGAGCGCCGGCCGAGAATGCGGCCCTCGTCGAGGCGGTTCTGGCCGGCAAGCCCGGTCCTCACCGCGACGTC
>Ga0182027_10015074_pt1 | contig 10662 bp, 6 predicted proteins | sample 712E1DmetaG_FD_121300 | JGI IMG/M metagenome (GOLD analysis project Ga0182027, IMG submission 121300) | Permafrost microbial communities from Stordalen Mire, Sweden - 712E1D metaG (Illumina Assembly) | ecosystem: Environmental > Terrestrial > Soil > Wetlands > Permafrost | place: Sweden... | reverse complement strand
CTGAGCTATCTTGTCCTCCACGTGATGGGTTTGCTCAAGCTTTCCACTCCCACTGTCGGTTTGCAGTGGCACAAGGGCACGCCGCGCTGGCTTCTGGATAAGGCGGTCGAGACCAATGTTAAAGTTAAGGGCGGTATACCGTTATTCGAGAATGGCGATTATATAGTCCAGTACTTCGCCGCGTACGGCATTCCGGTGGAAAGAGCCAGGGACTGGTATGGATTGGGATGTGTCATGCCCGTTGTTTCGGGAACCATAGAACATGTAGGAAGTGAAGGCCTGGGAGCAATCAACGGCGCCTGCGTTCTCGATTTAGCGCTGCACAACGGGCGGTCGGCGATCACCGGGAAACAGGTAGGCTTCGAGACAGGCGACCCCCGCAGTTTTACGACGTTTGACCAATTGTACGATGCATATAAGAAACAGTATGAGTTCGTGACTAAGCGCATGTTCTGGCTGGCCGCCATAGCTCGGCAAGAAAACGAAAAGTATGTGCGCCTGCCTTTCCTCTCGACGCTCAATTCCGAACAGTGCATGGAAAAGGGCAAGGACACGGTGGTCACGGATCCTGCGTACCACACTTTCTGCCAGGGTGATCGGGCAGTCATCGATACGGCGGATTCTCTGCTGGCCGTCAAGAAGCTCGTCTTTGAGGAGAAGATCTCAATGAGTGAGCTTTTGGATGCGCTGGATGCCAATTTTGCGGGGGTGCGCGGGGAACAGATACGGCAGATGTGTCTGACGGCGCCCAAATACGGCAACGACATCGATGAGGCCGACATGATGGTTCGCGATGTGGGCGCGTTTAACGGGGCAGTGATCCGGTCCTACGACAATAGCCCGGACCCGCCCTTCACAGTTGTCCGGGAGGGGTTGTCTTGGCATTATTACGGCGGCTTGGGCGTGGGGGCGCTAGCCAATGGCCGCAAGGCGAAGGAACCACTGAACGATGGTTCCATGTCGCCCATGCGGGGAATGGATAAGTCCGGGCCCACGGGCGTCCTCCGCTCGGCGCTCAAAGCCGGTTTTCATGAATCGTTACCTTGCGCCCTGAATCAGAAGTTCTCTGCGAGCGCTGTCCAAAGCCCGGAGAGCCGAGGTAAGCTTGCGGTGCTTACCGATACGTTCCTGAGACAAGGCGGGCAGCATATCCAGTACAATCTGGTGGACACTAAGGAACTGCTCGATGCCAAAGCACACCCGGAGAACCACCAGGACTTGATCGTGCGGGTAGGCGGTTTCAGCGCTTACTTTGTGCAACTTTCTCCGGAAATCCAGGACGATGTGATCAACAGAAGCGAGCAAGGGTTATAGAATATAGACAGGGCTGAAGTAGGAGGGACAAATGGCATCGCCAACACTATTGACCGAGCAGGTGGAAACCACCCTGACCATGCCTGATGCAGAGCTGTTTCGACAGGTCGATGGACTGCAACTGAACGAGCGGCTCTTACGGTGGAAAGATGCGCGGCGCAACGCCCCATGGCGGGTTTGCACCCGGCGGCAGCAACTGGCCATGGAGTCCTGGAAAGAGACCGAGGGGGAGGATATTGAGATACGCCGGGCGAAGATGCTCGCCAGGATTCTTGCCTCTGAGCCGATAGACATCCTCGACTTCGACCTGATCGTCGGGAGGATTTCCACCGGGCTTCTCGCGGCCACCACCTCCATCGACATATGCGGGGATTACATCCCGGGCCTTTGGGAAGATGAAGCCAACCTGAAGCTCACGCTAACCGCCGAGGGGTCGTTATCTCCGGAAGATCGACAGACATTGAGAGAATGCACCGCGTACTTTGCCGGAAAAACGGCGCCCGATCACGTCCAGTCCGCTTGGCATAACCTTGTGGGGACATGGTCGGACGATTGTGTGGAAGCAAAACTGAAGGACCCGGCTCCTGGGGTCGGTTTTATCCCAGGGGCGTCTGGCTCCTTAATGTGGGATAGAGCGCTTGCCAAGGGCATGCGGGGTTTCATCGACGAGGCGCAGGGACACATCGATAGCTTCCTAAAGAGCAGGGATACAGATATTCGCAAATTGTATTTCTGGAAAGCCGTGGTTATCGTCTGCGAGGCAGCCATAGCCTACAGTCACAGGTATGTTGAGCTGGCCCGCCAGATGGCGCAAGCGGAGCCGAATCCTGCCCGGCAACACGAGCTGTTGCAAATTGCCGAGGTATGCGAGTGGGTTCCCGAGAATAGGCCCCGAACTTTCCACGAGGCTATTCAGGCCATGCACTTTATCGGAGTTTGCAAGAACCTGGAGGACCCCGCATGCTTTTACCCCGTGCTCGGCCGTATCGACCAGTATCTGTGGCCGTATTTCGCCGACGACTTCCGCCAGGGGAATCTCACTCTGGAACGGGCAGCGGAACTGCTGGAGTGCGGCCTCGGACACTGGGGCAGCCAGATCCTTATTGCGAACGTGGTCTTCAGGGAGACCCACCAAGTCAGCTACGGCATCAACTCGCTGAATGTCGGCGGAGTGGATAAGGAGGGGAAAGACGCTGCGAATCTCTTGAGCTATCTTATCCTCCACGTGATCGGTTTGCTCAAGCTCTCCACTCCCACTGTCGGTTTGCAATGGCACAAGGGCACGCCGCGCTGGCTTCTGGATAAGGCGATCGAGACAAACGTCAAGGTCAAGGGCGGGATTCCGCTATTTGAGAATGGCGATTACATCGTGGAGAAGTTCACAGCGGAGGGCTTCCCGGCGGAAAGAGCCCGGGACTGGTATGGCATGGGGTGCGTCAGTCCGGTTCCCGCGGGCACGATACAAAATTCGGGCAGCGAAGGGATGGGAGCGATCAATGTCGCCTGTGTTCTCGATATAACGCTGCACAACGGGCGCTCGGCGATCACCGGGAAACAGGTAGGCCTGCAGACAGGCGACCCCCGCAGTTTTACGACGTTTGACCAATTGTACGATGCATTTAAGAAACAGTATGAGTTCTTGGTTAAGCGCATGTTCTGGCTGGCGGCTATAGCTCGGCAAGAAAACGAGAAGTATGTGCGCCTGCCTTTCCTCTCGACGCTCAATTCCGAACAATGCATGGAAAAGGGCAAGGACACGGCGGTCACGGATCCTGCGTACCACAGTTTTTGCCTGAATGATCGGGCTATCATCGATACGGCAGATTCTCTGCTGGCGATCAAGAAGCTGGTTTTCGAGGAGAAGAAGCTTACGATGGGTGAGCTTCTCGACGTGTTGGACTCCAACTTCGCTGGAGTGCGAGGCGAGCAGGTACGGCAGATGTGTCTGGCCGCGCCCAAGTACGGCAGCGACATCGATGAGGCCGACCTGCTGGTGCGGGAGGTGGGCGTGTTTACCGGCGGGATGATTCGCTCCTACGACAACAGCCCGTACCGGCCCTTCAGAGTCGTCCGTGAGGGGTTGTCTTGGCATTATTACGGCGGCTTGGGCGTTGGGGCTCTGGCCAATGGCCGCAAGTCGAAGGAACCACTGAACGATGGTTCCATGTCGCCCATGCGCGGAATGGATAGGTCCGGGCCCACGGGTGTCCTCCGCTCGGCGCTCAAGGCCGGATTCCACGAATCGTATGCCAGCGCGCTCAACCAGAAGTTCTCTGCGAGCGCTGTCCAGAGTCCGGAGAGCCGAACGAAGCTTGCGGTGCTTACCGATACGTTCCTGAGGCAAGGCGGGCAGCATATCCAGTACAATCTGGTGGACACCAAAGAACTGCTCGATGCCAAAGCACACCCGGAAGACCACCAGGACTTGATCGTGCGGGTAGGCGGCTTCAGCGCCTACTTTGTGCAACTCTCTCCGGAAATCCAGGACGATGTGATCAACAGAAGCGAGCAGGGGTTATAGACAGGGCTGCTTTGCAGGTGTGCCACGACAAAATGCCATCCGGCTGCCAAATGAGCCCGATTCCCGAACTCGGGGCGGTCGTGGCAGCAATTTTGACTGGGAGGGGGCGCCTCAGTGACCTCCGTGCACAGCGAGAAACGCGGCGAAGTAGACAGTTCCGCGCCGGGAGGCACACATCTCCCGTCGGTCACCCTCAAGCTCTTAAGAGTTGATTGAAGTACAGAATCAGGCTGCTAGGTTTCTAACAACATGAATTCGTACATTGGCGTCCCAGCATCCCAGGTCTCAAGATCGAGACCTGGGGCACCCCAGGATGGTGCAAAATCAAGTTGTCAAAGACCTAGGAGTTCTGGCTTTCTGGAGTCTCGGCCACAAACTGCGTCATCACGTGCGATCGCCAGCCAGGAGCGTGGTAATTCTGGATCGCATGTTGGCGATTGCCGGGCTTTTCCGGAAGGAAGTTTTAGACTGATAGAGAATGCCGATGCCCGCTCATGCCTCATGGCCGCCGCGCCGATTCGCTTTGCTGGATATACTGATCATCCTATCGGTAGCGGCCGGACTGTGTTATTCGATAGCCGCCCTGCCCAGGCAAAACGGCACCACCGTCAACGTCTTTCGCGAGGGGCATCTTATTGCCCGCTATCCCATCGCCGTGAATCGCGATGTAACGATCGATGGGGCGATCGGCAAGCTGGTGCTGCGGATACAAAACGGCACGGCGCGCGTTGTGAGCGCCACCTGCCCGGGAAAGATCTGCATTGCTGAGGGAGCGATACGATCGCCCTCACAGGAGATTGTATGCGTTCCCAACCGCGTAATGGTCACGGTAAGCTCCGACCACTCGGATTTCGATGCATTCACTAAGTAAGCGCCGTGGGCATTAACGATACTCAGGCAATTGGCCAGGATCAACCGGTTCGAATTGCTCGCGCAGTTCCCGCGAGATCCATATTTTCCCCGCCGAGTCGACAAGAATGCCTGCCAGATGGCGGGAGCGCAGGTAGTCGATGGCTTGTTCTGCCGTCATACAGAAGGCGACCTTCACGCTTGTATCCACTTCCCTGGGGTCGCCGCCAATCACTGTCGCGCTGCGGTTGAAACGCGCCGGCATCAGTGTGGCTGGATTGAAGATGTGATGGTAACGAATGCCGTCCTTCACAAAGTAGCGTTCGTAATCGCCGCTGGTGAATACCGACCCGCCGGAGGTTTCGAGCGCGCCGATCAAATCATCCGCTTCGCCTCGCGGATTGCGCACGCCGATCTTCCAGGGCCGGCGATCGGGCTTTTCTCCCCATACATAGATGTCGCCGCCTGCGTTGATCAGGAAGCCGCTGCCGCCAAAGCGCATCAGCCGCTCTTTCACGTCCGCCAGGATGAAACCCTTGGCGATACCGCCAAAGTCGAGCGTGACGCCGCTGTCGAGCGCCAGCGTCGAGTCGTTCAATACACGAAATCGCTGGCAGCCGACGTGAGGCCGTACGCGATTGAGTTCTTCGGCTGTCGGTACGTGATGCTGCTCCTGATGCGCTTCCAGCCCGTAGAGGTACTTGAGCGGGGCTACGGTAATGTCGAAGAGTCCATGGGATTCCATACATGCCTGTTGCGAAAAACGGGCGATTTCAACGGTGCGCGGAGAAACGGTGACGACCGGGCTTGTTCGGTGGTTGATCTTCCATGTGTCGCTGGATGGTTTGGAGATTGACCACAGTGCTTCATACTCCGCGAAGGTGCGCTGAACGTCGGCGAGGATGGATGCGGCGTCGGCGGCTGAATAGACGGTAATATCGATTTCCGTATCCAGAGCGATAAAATGCCGCTGATACGAATGGATCCGGCTGCTCGATGGCGCGCAGCCTATCGCGCTGAGCGCCATCAGCAGCACGAAGCAGCGCGCCGTCATGGCGCCCAACCGGGAACATGCCGGGTTGCAAGCTCTTTGTGCTGCATGAAATTGCCGACCCCCGATACTCGCGTTATAGGGCGCCGTTCGATCGCGGAGCCATTTTCATCCCGGATAAGTCTACTCAATACCATCGATGCGCCATGTTTTCCCGGTATCAACTCGCCGGCTTGTATCATGAAGGTAAACCATCGGCAGACCATAGCGTTGCTTTCTGCCGCAGGAACGGCTGTCGCGAGTTGTGCCGGGAGCGAAACGAACGTGTTCGAAGGAATGCATGCGCACTGTTGCCCAAGCGCCAAAGGTTATTGAACGCGAATGGAACTGCTCGCGCCTGCCTCATCCCGAACAGCGCGATGTTGCCGTCCGCACCTTGTGGATTTTTGTGGCCGTAGCCATGGCCGCGGTCGAGGCATTGATCCCGCGCATCCCACTCTTTCCCTGGCTCAAACCTGGTTTTTCCAACGTGGTTACCATTCTTTGGATCATCGAGTACGGCACCGCCGACGCTCTGCTGTTTTCCTTCCTGCGCGTTTGGATCAGCGGCTTCTATGTCGGTTTTTCGCTCTTTTCTCTGGGCCTTGGCCTGTGCGGTGCGGCATGTGCAACCTTGAGCATGGGCCTGCTCTGGAGGTGTTTGGGATCGCGGCGCTGGCTGGGAACTGTGGGGCTTGGGATTTGCGGCGCTTGCTTTCACAATGCCGGGCAGTTGGCCGCACTGGCGCTTTTGCTGGGGGAAGCAGAAAAGCTCTTCGTGCAGGTGCCGGTCATGCTCGGGGCATCGCTTGTGTTCGGCGGCTTGACGGGGTGGATGGCCGTTCCCCTGGGACGCTTTCTTGCTTCCCGGAGCGATCGCTATGTCCTGCTGGATACAGTGCCTCCTGTCGAAAAGAAAATCTCCGGGATGTCGCTGTTCGCTTCCATCGGCATATTGGCAGTATCCCTGGGACTGCTTGCCATCAAGCAGGTATGGGTGTTGGGCGCCTGTGCGGCGCTCGCCACGGTTCTTGCCTTTGCCGTCACCAAGAGTCTTTCTATTGTGCTGCGGCGCGGCATTCTGCGCTTTTGGATGCTGTTTTTGTTTATTTCCCTTACGAACTGCCTGCAGCCGTCGGGGACGGTCCTCTGGCACGTGCCAGTTTTGACTCGCGAGGCAGTTCTCGACACCGCCTGCCAATGGTTGCGGCTGTGGAGTTGGCTCGCCTTCGCTGTACTTCTTACAAAAGCCCGTTTTGACAGGGTCTTGTTCTATGTGCTTTCGAGGGTTTTTCGGAGGCACGGCGCCACTCTCGCAGCGGCCTCGGTGGCTTTGGTTCATTTCAGCGAGATCTTCTCTTGTGCCGTCCATGCCGGAAAATCGGTGTGGAAGCGTGGGCGAATCACCCCTCGATCGATGCGCTCATGGCTGGAGACAACTCTCGGCGACATCGAGCGCCAAATGGAAAAGATCGGTCAGCGCCAGTCGAGCCCGGCAGAGATAGATAGCCGCGTGCCGCTACCGGAGGAAAACTGATGACACGTTTGGGATATGAGCCCATTTTAGAATTGTGACCAATCGACAGACAGATGCGAAATTTGTTGGGCCGCCCCCAAAACCAGCGCGATGAGCGTGTCCAGATGCTTCCAGGCCACCTGAGTCTGCGATCCGGCTACAGTCAGGCCCGCGCATACGACTCCACGGATATCCCAAATTGGAGCAGCCAGCGCGCGCACTCTAGTCCAGGTGCTCGTTGCGTACCCGCATTTCCGTATTGTTTCAAGTTCCTGGAACAGCTTGGATTGGGAAACTTCCACACCAGAGGCCGTGTTTGATAGGCCATACTGCTCGATAAGATCAGATAGTTCGGCGCGAGGCATCCACGCGATCAGCGCCTTGCCAACGGCCGTGCTGTCAAAGTTCAAATTAGCGCCCACCCCTTGCAGCACGGGTGGCGAAGAGCAACGAGCGCACGCGGGCGTCAGGCCGGCAACGCGCAATTTCAGAAGTGGGCATCGCAGGGTGCGACAGCGACGACCACAACTCGAAGTGGCAATCCGAGTGACCCGGATCACCCATTTGCCCGATTCTTGTTCACACTTTCGGGGTCATCGTGCGGGGCCCGAGCGTGTTAGATAAGATCTAGATCAATCTATTGAGCTTCTTCTTGACTCGTTCAAATTGCTGTCTTACCATTGCCTTCACCTGATTCTTTAGTGTTTTTTCGCGCCTGAAGCCGGAAGCGTGGTGTTCGGACCGGGATGCTACTCCGTGTAGCTGTCCGGCGCCCCTGTCGAGACCCAGGCATTCTTATGGAAAGGCACGTCGTAAAGCAGATTGCCCGCAAAGACTTGCGTCTGGTTATAGGACGACAACCCATAGTCGTACCAAATGTTATAGGGGTTAATCTGCATTACTGAGGAGGCGACTATTTCAGTTCCGGTTCGGGTGGCGTGCCCTTGGGAAGCGCCGGTTCGATTACCTCCACCGTGGGAACCTCTCGCCAGTTGCAGTTTGGCGCGAAGTTCATATTCTAATTCTGACGACAGCAAACGGCGGATGCTGGCCGAGATGGCAAATCCGCCGCGCCCCGCCCAGCCGGCGATAAGAGGCAGCGGGACACAAGGAGGAAGGAGCTTATGAATTTAAGCACAAGTAAATTGGATGGGATGACTCGAAGAGATTTTTTCAAGGGATCGGGAGCGGCAGCCGTGGCTCTTGGAGCCGGAGGTGCAGCTCTGGGGACGTCTCCCTATGCAAAAGCGCAACAGGTATCAGACGGCGAGACCGTTCATGAGCCTGCCCGGGATATTAAGGTTTTCGGGGAAGCTGACGTGGTGGTGGTAGGAGGTGGCCCGGGGGGCGTTGGCGCAGCCCTGGCGGCTGCACGAGCGGGAGCGAAGACGGTCCTTATCGAAAGATACGGTTACCTGGGCGGCATGGGCACCGGCGGGCTGGTGACAATTATTCCGAACATGAGCGACGTTACCGGCAAGCTGCAGATAGCAGGCATCTGCAAAGAGTGGATCGACCGGCTCCAGGCCAGAGATGCGTGTGACTGCCCGAAAAAAGAAGAGTGGGGTTCAGCCGACCCGAAGCTGGTCAGCTATTGGCACAACCGCTCGATGTTTTGTGTACGCATGAATAGAGTGGAGTACTCCGCTCACATCGACGCCGAGATATCGAAGTGCATACTCAACGATATGGTGCAGGAAGCCGGAGTTAAGACCTATCTCCATGCCTTGGGCACTCAGCCTATTATGGAAGGCAACGTAGCCAAAGGCGTGGTTTTTGAGAGCAAGTCTGGCAGGCAGGCAATCCTGGCAAAGGTGGTGATCGATTCTACCGGGGACGGGGATCTGCTGCCCTACACCCCCGCCAAGTTCGAAACGCAGATGCATCCCGGGATGAGAATTACAGCTCTATCCTTGGTCTTTTGGGTGGCCAATGTCGATATAAAGAAACTCAATGAGTTCAAAGAGACACAGCGGGAGAAGTTTGAGGAGCAAAATTCGGAGCTTGTAAAGCTGGGCGGTCACGACAGCTTTATGACAAGCAACCTAAAAGATCAAGAGAGTCTTCTGTGGTTCTTCAACCGTTACCGGAACAAGAGCCAGATAGATGTCGAAGAGCTTACACGGGTGGAGATGGATAGCCGAAAGTCGATGCTCATCACACACGACTATCGCAAGAAAAATACGCCTGGCTTTGAACACAGCTTCATCGTGCTGACGGCTCCGCAGCTTGGCACTCGGGGCAGCAGACGAGTTCTCGGAGACTACCAACTAACTGCAAAAGACATGGCCTGCAACGATCCTTTCCCTGATACCGTTGCGGTATTTCCAAATGTTGATACCAGTGATACATTTCCGATTGTCATAGCCAATGATTCCTCAAAAGACCATCCTCTTTTTTATGTCCCGTATCGCTCTCTGATACCGGCCGGCGTGGATAACATGCTGATTGCTTGCCGGGCGTTCTCATCCGATCAGACCGTCCAGGAGTACTTTAACCTGATCCCGCACTGCCTCGCTTTTGGACAGGCGGCAGGCACCGCAGCGGCACTATCGATCAAGAGTGGGGTGAACCTTAGGAAAGTGAATATGGAGGCTTTACAGGCCAGCCTTGACCAGCAAGGAGTGCCTCTGCCCAGCCGTAAAGAGATTTTGAGCGCGAAACGCTGAAAAGAGCGCGTTGATTCCCGCACGAAACTCGGCGCCTGAGGCTTGGCGCCGGGTTTTCCTTTCTGGCACTGCAACCGTGAAGTTTCTTGGTCTCTCAGGTCTCAAAATCGAAACCTGGGGCGCCCAAGTTCATGGGTACGATTACGAAATCACCAGGTCACGGTACTAGAAGAAAAGATGGGGGTGGAGTCAGTGAGTGTGGCGGATAAGAAGAAAGAATGGGCATGAAGTCAGTAAGTGTTGCGGAAGTCCTGGATACGCATCCATTTACCCGGTACCAGGCATGGATTTCTTTTCTTTGTACTCTCGTGGTGGTGCGCGAGGGTTTCGGTATGTCCATTATGGGGCTGGCGGCCCCCAAGATCACTGAGTCTCTCCACGTGGGATCGAATGCGCTAGGCATTGCGATCGGCGTCTCGCAGATCGGGCCGCTCCTCGGAGCGATAGCTTTAGGTACGCTGTCTGATCGTATCGGCCACAAACGGATGTTAATCTTCTCCGGACTGGTGTGCGGTGTCTTTACGATAGCAACGGCGATGGCTACCAATGTGGTGCAACTGGGGCTTTGGAACTTTCTGGCGGGAATAGGGGTCGGAGGTTCAGTGCCAAATGCGCTCGCTTTCGGATGCGAGTATGCGCCTGTCCGATTGCGCGCCTCGCTGACATCGGTGATGTGGGTGGGAATGCCGCTCGGTGCGGTGATGTCTGGGTTGCTAGCAGCTTTTGTTCTTCCCCATTATGGCTGGCAGATGCTTTTCTGCCT
>Ga0182027_10015073_pt1 | contig 10662 bp, 10 predicted proteins | sample 712E1DmetaG_FD_121300 | JGI IMG/M metagenome (GOLD analysis project Ga0182027, IMG submission 121300) | Permafrost microbial communities from Stordalen Mire, Sweden - 712E1D metaG (Illumina Assembly) | ecosystem: Environmental > Terrestrial > Soil > Wetlands > Permafrost | place: Sweden... | reverse complement strand
CACCGGCACTTTCATCGGCACACAGAAGATCCCTCGTGCCGTTGCTGAGCGGGCGCGGCAATTGAACCAGATTGTCGCCGATGTAGTCGCACGCGCTGGCGCCGCAGGTTTCACGGTCCAGGACTTAATCGAACAGTTGCGGGAAATGGTCTCGGAACCACCCCGCAGGAGATAACGCCATGTCCAAGATTGCGTTACAAGAAACCAACGGAGTTGCAGTCGCCGCTTTCTTGTTCTGCCTCGTCGCCGGCGGCGTCGTCAGCGCTGCCATTCACCGCCCCGCCCCAGTTATCGTGGGCGCCCTGGTGGGCCTGTACTTTCTCTTTGCAATGAAGGTTGTCCGTCAATGGGAGAAAGTCGCGCTACTGCGCCTCGGCAAGTATGTTGGCTTGCGCGGGCCTGGCTTCTTCTTCATTGTTCCCGTGCTTGAAACCGTCAGCCCGTTTGTCGATCAGCGCGTTCGCGTGGCCAGTGTGACCGCCGAGTCAACTCTTACGCGCGATACCGTCCCCGTCGACGTGGACGCCATCGTGTTTTGGCTGGTATGGAACGCTGAGAAGGCGATCCTCGAGGTCGAGAATTATCTTGAGGCTATCGGCCTCAGTGCGCAGACTGCTTTGCGTGAATCTATCGGACGCCATGAGCTGGCGCAGATGATCACAGACCGCGAGTCGCTGGGACGCGAACTGCAACGCATTCTCGACGAAAAAACCAATCCCTGGGGCATTACAGTGCAATCGGTCGAGGTTCGTGACGTCCGCATTCCACAGGCACTCGAAAACGCAATGTCGCAGCAGGCCCAGGCGGAGCGGGAACGCCAGGCTCGCGTGATTCTGGGCCAGGCAGAGGTACAGGTCTCCGAGCAGTTTGCTCAGGCATCGCGCGTTTACAACGATAATCCAGGCGCATTGCATCTGCGCGGTATGAACATGCTGTTTGAAGCGATTCGAGAAAAAGGCTCGATGGTGATCGTGCCTTCATCTGCGGTCGAAACCATGGGGCTGGGTGGAACTCTCGCCACCGCCGCGATCGCAAAGCAGTCGTAACAGGGATGCAGCCATGAACACATCTGTCCTCGCATGCACCGTCCTTTTCTGCTGTCTTGCCAGTCCATTCATCGCGGCTTTCGGTCAGGCGAGCACCCAGGCGCAACAATCGGGGGGAGCGGCGTCCGTGACTGCGCTACCCCGGATACCAATCCCATCCGGGCCATTTGGTATTGGCCGCATCGGATACGACTGGATTGATTCGTCGCGCCCGGACCGCTTTTCTGCCGATCCAAACGCACAGCGCGAGTTAATGGTTTATCTCTGGTATCCCACGGCGCGGAAAGCTGCGGATGTGAAAGGCCCGTACATTCCGCACGCGAAGCAGATGGACGCAATCCCGGACATCCAGAGCCGCATGAGCAAGTACTTCGAGGGCAACTGGCAATACATTGTTTCAGGTGCGATCTACTGCCACGCGGCGGAAGGTGCCCACGTCGCGAAGAAGCCCGGACAATTTCCGGTAATCGTCTTCTCGCACGGATTGGGCGGAACGGGCTTTGAATATACGTCCCTGATCGAAGATTTGGTGAGCCGCGGATATGTGATTGCAGCCATTGAACACACTGAGACTGCCGTTGTGGTTGCGTTTCCAGATGGACGGATGGTTCCGTTTCATAGGGATTCTCCACCTGCGGGGCTTACCCCCGCCGAGCGGTGGCAGCGGATGATCGAACAAAGCACGCTGTTGATTAGTGAGGGCGCGGCCGATGTTCGCTTCGTACTCAACCAGCTAACCGCACTAAACGGCGGAGATGGGCGGCAATTTCCGCTGGCCAGAAGGCTCGATCTGAACCGAGTTGCGGCGATGGGTCACTCCGCCGGTGCGGAGTTCGCGGCACGTGCCTGCCAGCTCGATGCGCGCTTCAAGGCGTGTGTCGACCTGGATGGAGGAATGGTTCCAGTCGCGGCGCTTCCTGAGTATCCCGACGGGGCGACGATCCAGCAACCACTCCTGTTTCTTGAGAATTATTATCCTGAGTCAAAGATGGGCGGAACACACGAGGAGCACCTGGCTTACTACAAGAAGCGAGAGGAGCAGCTCCAGGCCTGTCCCAAGGGGAGTTTCGCGGTAGCGCTCAGAGCTGACGGACTCATCCACGGAAGCTACGACGATTCTCCGCTACTTGAAGCACACGGCCGCGCTGCGGGCACTCAAACCGCCCTGCATAATCAGGCTCTGATCCAATCTTTTATTCAGGCATTTCTCGATAAGACTCTGAAAAATCAGCAAGAACCATTGCTCGATGGAAGTATTGCGTCTTTGCCGGAGGCAACGGTGCAGGCCTACGGCCACTGAGCAGAGACATTCAAGGGCGGCAGCAGGAAAGCTCAATCTGCTCCTTGTGTCCGCCTGAAGAGTTCTTCCAGCGCATCGCACGCTGCGCCCACGCCATCTTCATGGCCCAGCCGTTTGGCCACGCTCTGCGCGCGCTCCGCAAAACGAGGCTCGGCAAGCATCGCCTTGAGCTTGCGCGCCACACGCAGCGGTGAATAACCCGCCCGCTGAATAGTCCGCGCCACCTTCAGCCGGCGCATGCGCCGCGCGTTATCAGGCTGGTCGTGCGAGTAGGGCATGACGATCATCGGCTTGCCTGCGCGGAGGCATTGCGCCGTGGTGCCTACGCCGCCCTGGTGCACGATCAACGCCGCTCGCGAAAACAGCGCAGAGTAAGGCGCATACTCGGCCACGCAAATCGAGCTTGGCAGCTCATGGCTTGGCCGGTTGCGCGGGTCTGCGCCAATCAACAGCACCGCGCGAATCCCCAATTTGACGGCGGCCCTGGCTGAAACCTCGTAGAAATCTCCCGCGGCCAACACCGCGGCCGAGCCCAGTGTAAACACCACCGGCGGAGGCCCAGCGGCCATGAACTCCTCAAGGTTCGGCGGCAAGGCAGCATTCCCCGCGTCGGCATCGTAGAAGCAGAATCCTGTAATCAGCGTGTGTTCCGGCCAGTCCTTTTGTTCCACGCCCAGCACGCTTGAAAACAGCGCCAGAACCAGATACGGCGAGTGTTTGGCATCAAACAACGGATTCGCACCCTTCGCCAGCCCCAGTTCGCGGCGCAGGTCGTAGATGGGCTGCGGCCATTTGCGACTGGCAAACCGCGCCAGCCGCCGGATCACCCGCCCAAAGCCCGGCACGGCCTTGTCGGCCCGCGCCATCCGCGGATAAGGGGGCAGTACCGGCGGATCGAAGGCCGAGAAAAACGAGAGCGGCGCCAACACGTAGCTGGCCCAGGGAATCCCTGTGACCTCGGCCACCAGCGGCCCGGCATAGTTCAATTCGCCCAACAGCAGCAGGTCGGCGCGTGCGGGCTTGGTTGCGGCGTCCAGCAGGTCATCGTAGGTCTGGCGCAGTGCGGGAAACAAAAAGTCGCGCAGCCCATGCTCGGTGCCATGCTTAATGTCGTAGACCATCTCCACCAGAACACTGTTGGTGGGGTCAATGTCGGGCCGAATGGCGTGGAACTCCAGCCCCAGCGGCGCAATTTTCGGCTGGTAAACCGCGGGCAGCGCCATCACCGGCACGTGACCGCGCCGCTTGAGTTCAAGAGCGATGGCGATGAGCGGGTTGATATCGCCGAAGGTGCCGATGTTCGAGAGAACGATGCGCAAGAGTCGGTCCGTAACTTGTGATGTGCCTGCAGATATGAGGGTAATGCATCGGCCTCAGTACTAACGGCGCGAAACAATCCACCCTGCTTCAGCCTCATTTAATCTTGCTCCATTGATAATGACTTCGGAGATACTTGCCTGAGATGCGAGTCCTGCTGGTGGAAGATGAGGTTCGTCTGGCGGACAACCTGTCTGCCGCCTTGCGCGATGGCCCCGGCTTTGCGGTGGACTGGGCGGGCGACGGGGAGGTCGGCGACGACTATGCCCGCAGCCGCGTTTACGATCTCGTCATTCTCGACCTGATGCTGCCCAAACTCGATGGTTTGAGTCTGCTGCGGCGCCTGCGCGCCCGCGAAGACCCCACGCCGGTGCTGATTCTGACCGCCGTGGAGGGCCGCGGGCCCATTATTCAACTGCTCAATGCCGGCGCCGACGACTACCTAGCCAAGCCCTTTGATCTGGGCGAGTTGATTGCCCGCGCCAAAGCGCTCATTCGCCGCGGCAAGGGCGCCGCCCATCCCATACTCACCGCCCTCGATGTGGAGCTGAACACCCTGGAGCAGACGGTGCGGCGCGCGGGTGTCCTGGTCGATCTCTCACCCACCGAGTACCGCATCCTCGAATACCTCATCCATCATCCGCGCAAAATCGTCAGCAAGCGCGAACTGCTGGAGCACCTCTACGACTACAACTGGGAGCACCACTCCAACGTCATCGAGGCCCACGTTTCCAATCTGCGCAGAAAGCTCTGCGGAGTTGCGCCAGAGGCAGAGCCGGTGATTGAAACCATGCGCGGCCGCGGCTACCGGCTAGCGCCCGAACCGGAGCAGGATCTTGACCAGAACTAGGAAAACCCGCTCCATCGCCTTCCGACTCATCCTGGCCGTGCTGCTGGTCGAGTTGCTCTCCGCCCTCCTGGTGGTCTTTCTATCGCTGGGTTATGAGCGCCACATCCACTTCCGCGCCTTCGACGTCATGCTGCACGGCCGCGCCGACTCCGTGCTGGGCGCGGTGCAGGACGCCGAGGATACAGGCGACAATGTCATGCTTGACCTGCCCGACCTGCACGTGCCTCCAGAAGACGTTTACGAAGTGTGGGACGGGCGCGGCCACATGCTGGGCCGCTCACCCAATTGGTTGGGCAGCGCCGCAATCGTGCCACCGCGTCAAGACGGCATGTCGTCGTTCGAACTCAACCACCACCATTACGGCCTGCTCCTGCAGCATGGCTCGCGCATCGTGGACCCCGGCGAGGCCGGCGGCGGCAAGCTGCGCCCGGTCACCATTCTTTACGGCGCACCCACCGAGCATGTGTGGCACGCCATTCGTGGCGCGGTCGAGTTTTATGCCGCGGGCAGCCTTCTGCTGCTCGTGGTCACCGGCCCGCTGATCGCATGGCTGCTCCATCGCGGGCTGCTGCCCCTGCGCCAGTTGGCGGCGCTGGCCTCTCAGGTTTCGGTGGACGCATGGGAATTTGACCCGCCCGCCAGTGCGCGCACCACACCCGAGCTAGCCCCGCTAACCCACGCTATCGAGAGTGTGTTGCAGCGCCTGGAGCGCGCATTTGTGCAGCAGCGAACCTTTGTTTCCGATGCCGCCCACGAGCTCAAGACCGCCGTTGCCGTGGTCAAGTCTTCGCTGCAGTTGCTGGGCCTGAAAGAGCGAACCGTGGCCGAGTACCAGGCAGGCCTGGAACGCTGTCTCGGCGACTCCGCACGCCTAGAGGAGTTGGTGGCCAAGATGCTCACCCTGGCCCGCGTGGAAAGCGGCGCAACCACCGGCACTACCGGCCCGGGTTGCGACATCGCTGCCTGCCTGAGCAATACCGTCGCTCAACTCGAGACCTTTGCTGTCCTGCGCGGCGTCAAGGTGACCGTCGAGGAACCGCATGTTGACGCTTGCCGGGTGCCGCTGGCTGGCGAAGACTGTGCGCTCCTGGTCTCAAACCTGCTGCTGAATGCGCTCCAGCACACCCCTGCCGGGTCGGAGGTTGAACTCCGGCTTCACAGGGACGCCACCACCATTGAACTGAATGTTGAGGACCACGGCGAGGGCATCGACCCCAATGCACTGCCCCACATCTTCGACCGCTTCTATCGCGGCGACCCCTCCCGCGCCCGCGCTACCGGCGGCGCAGGCTTGGGCTTGGCCATCTGCAAGGCCGTGGTCGAGAGGGTTGGAGGCACAATTGAGCTGCACAGCGAGCCGGGCAGGGGGACTACGGTGACCGCGCGGCTGCCGGGAACCTGCGGGCCATCTGCGATGGTTGCGACCGGCTCTTGAACGGCAAATCTGGCTCGCCTTCAGCTTGAATTAATCCCCGTGTGGCACACTTCTTGCGCCGGTGAATCTGCAAGTTCACCGAGTTCCAAGCGGAGACTCCCATGCCCAGCACCCAGCGCATCGTTCGTCTTCTGGCCCGGCCACTTTTTGCCGTAGCCCTGTTGTGCACACTCTTTGCCGCCACCCGGCCGGTTGCCGCGCAGCAGCCTTATCGTGTTCTGGACAAGTGGAAGCTGGCTGATTCGGGCTTTTGGGACTACCTGATCGTCGATTCCCCCGCCCACCGCCTCTACATCACCCGCGGCGATCATGTCGATGTGCTCGACACCCAGACCGGCAAGCAGGTGGGCACCATCGGCAATATGCACGGCACGCACGGCGTCGCTCTCGATACCGCCGGCAAACTCGGCTTCGTCTCCGATGGCGGCGGCAACGCGGTGGTGGCCTTTGACCGCGCCACCCTGGCCATCGTAGCCGTCATCCCCGCCGGAACCGGCCCTGACGGCATTATCTTTGAGCCGGCCACGCAGACTGTTTGGGCCTTCAACGGCCGCAGCAAGGACGCCACCGTCATCGACGCAGCCACGAAAAAGGTGGTCGCCACCATCCCCCTGCCCGGCAAGCCGGAGTTCCCGCAGGTGGATGGCAAGGGCACGGTCTTTGACAACATCGAGGACAAGAGCGAAATCGTTCGTCTCGACGCCCACACCAACAAACTCACAGCCGAATGGCCCGCAGGCTGCGAATCGCCGTCCGGACTAGCCATCGACGCCTCTGGCAACCGCCTTTTCACCGTCTGCGACGGCAAGAAAATGGCCGTCGTGGACTCCAACACTGGCAAGGTGCTGGCCACGCCCGCCATTGGCGACGGCCCCGATGCTGTCGGCTGGAGCGCCGCACAGCAGCTGGCCTTCGCTTCCAGCGGTGACGGAATTCTTTCGGTCGTCGATGCTGCCACGCCAGCCTACAAGACGATCGAGAGCCTGCCCACTCTGCGCGGCGCGCGCACCATGGCTTATGACGCCGGCACCGACCGCATCTACCTGGTGACTGCCGATTTCGGCCCCCGCCCCGACCCCACACCCACCAACCCGCGTCCCCGGCCCACAATGATTCCCGGCAGTTTCAAGGTCATCGTTGTAGGCAGGTAGTCGCGCTGGATCAATACAGGCGTCCCATCCTTGGCTCTGTTTATGAGGCAAGGATGGGTGTACGCCGACCCGCCAATAAATCAATTGCGATGGTCCATCTCGGCGCAGTCAGTCCATGCAATCCTGATAGAGCGATGAAGATTCTTGTTGGCATCCTCGCCCTCCTGCTCGTAGTCGCTTCCTTCTACGCCGACTACAAGTGGCGCCAATGGATCGTCGCTCGACGTCGCGATCGCCATTAGAGCGGAGGACGCGCCGTTCGAGCCTCGCGAGCAGCAACTTTCCCGCATCTCTGCCGTTACAATGGAGGAGAGGTAGTCGTCCACCAGACTATGCACCCTTTCCTGGATCTACGCTTCCCTGCTCGCCTTCGCCGCGCCGGCTTGCTGCTTGGCTTGGCATGTGCAACGCTGCTGATCGCTGTCGCCCCGGCCCGCGCCCAGTTTGGCGCACCTCCCACCACGCAGGTCCACGACGCCAGCGCACTGCGGCCACCCGCCGGCGCCCGCGTGGCCATCGTCGAATTTGAAGACATGGAGTGTCCCGATTGCGGCCGCGCCAACCCACTCCTTCGCGAAGCGGCCGCTAAGTACGGCATCCCCTTGGAGCGCCACGACTTTCCCCTGCCCTTTCACGCCTGGAGCACGCAGGCAGCCATCAACGCACGCTGGTTCGACACCAAAAGCAAGAAGCTCGGCGATGAGTACCGCGACCAGGTTTTCGCTAACCAGATCTCCATCACTACCCTCGACGATCTGCGCCAGTTCACTGATAAGTTCTCCCACAACGCCAATGTAGCGTTCCCCTTTGCTCCCGATCCGCAAGGCAAGCTGGCGGCACTGGTCAAAGCCGACTACGCCCTCGGCCAGCGCATCGGCATCGAGCACACCCCCACTATCTGGGTAGTCACGGCCGCCAGCAAAGGTGCACCCTTCGTTGAAGTCGTGGACCGCACCAAGCTTTTTCAGCTCATCGACCAGGCTCTGGCAGACACTAAGTCCGCCGCTCCGGCCAAAACCGCGCACAAGTAGCCAGCAATCCGCAGTGCAAAAATCAAACGGCGCACCCTCCATGGGATGCGCCGTTTCTGCTTTGGCAGAAAATTTCGCCCGTCAGTTCCCTGTTTGAATATTCACCAGCACCGGCTCTTCCGCACCTTGCCTGCCTGGCGAAACCGTCTTCGTTTGCGGCGCACGCCAGTGGTCGATGTAGCTGATCTTGTGCACGCAGCCGATGGTGCAATTCGGCGAGCAACTCTTCGCCGTTAAGAACTCGCGCTTTACGTCCGCCGTGGTGTACTCGGCCAGCGGCACGCCCGGGTACCCGCGCTGCTGCGAGCAGTAGTGCACCAGGCCGTCCTCGCAGATATACAGATACCGCGACCCCGCACGGCAGCGCCAGTCATTGGGCCTGCCCTCGGCAATTGCCTCCTGAAAGTGGTCGAAGCGCGAGTAGTTGATCTTCCTCCTGTTGCTCATCTCGTAGTAGACCTTCGCATCGGCCGGCTTCAGCGGCTTTAACTGCCCGTCCCCATCGTGAATAATTCCGATGGTCGACGTGAACCCTAACCCCAAGGCCCGCTTCCCAATTACCGCCGCGTCGTTGGGATCTCTGAAACCGCCGCCAACGACCGAATTGATGTTTATGTGAAACTCGGCATATTGGGCCAGCATTTCTAATTTTTTGTCGAGGACTTTGAGGCTTTTTTTGGACACTTCGTCGGGTTCAAGGTTATCGATGCTGATCTGCATGTGGTCGAGGCCGGCGCGGTTGAGGCGCTCGATACGCTCGACATTGAGCAGGTAGCCGTTGGTGATCATGCCGGCAATGGCGCCGGTGCGGCGGATGCGGCGGATGATGTCGTCGAGCTGGGGATGGGTGAGGGGCTCGCCGCCGGAGATGCCGACCATGGCCGTGCCCAGCCGCCCCAGGTGATCGATGCGGCGGTACATCTCCTCCAGCGGCACTGGCTCAGAGACCTTATCGTACTCATTGCAATAGCCGCAGCTCAGGTTGCAGAAGCGCGCGGGCACAATCTGGACCAGCACCGGGTGGTTGGTAGAGACCAGCGCACGGGTCACCATGGCCAACTCGCGCGCCTTGCGCGTCACCGCCACCCACCGCCCGCGCAGCGTCAATTTCCGGGGAATTGCCATCACTTCTATTGAAACACAGGGGGGTAGGAAACAGGGACACGGTGGGAACCAGATCACGGCGGGTCAAACGGTTCCCGGGTAAAATGAGTTCGTATCCGCAATTAGATTGGAGATTCCAAATGGCAGCGTCCTATTTGCGGTCTGCGGCCTTGAGTTTGCTGGTTCTGCTCGCCGCCGGTTGTGGCGGAAACCCGACCTCGAAGCCTGTGATCGTGCCTGCATGCGTGCCTTCCTCCACTCCTGAGTTTGCATATGAACTAACAGGCTTTGCGGTTTCAATGTATACCGTCGATTCCTGCACCGGGGCTTTCAGGGCGACAACGCCCGCGAGCATTGAAACCGGCTATGCGTACCCACAACAGGGTGCCGAGCAAATGGTGGTCGACCCTGCGGGCAGGTTTGCGTATGTAGCGAATCTGGTGTCGAATGCATCGGACCTGGCCACAATTTCGATGTACACGATCAACCCCACAACCGGAGTGCTTACCCCGACCACACCCGCCACGGTGCCAACCGGGTTTTTCCCCCAGGGAATCGCCATTGACCCGCTCGGGCGATTCGTCTACACCGCCAACACCGACGACAGCTCGGTCTCCATGTTCACCATCAACCAGTCTACGGGCGTTCTGACGCCGACATCGCCGACCTCAGTGTCAACGATGATCCCCGGCGAAACCCTTTCGCAGCCAGGCTTTTTGACCGTCGATCCTACAGGCAATTTCCTCTACGTATCCGCTCTCGATAGCGTCGACGCTACAGTCTCCATGTACACCATCGACCAGACCACCGGACTTCTCATACCGACCTCGCCCGCCACGGTCCTTGCGGGCGGGATCCCATTTCAGGTCCTCGTCGCCCCCTCCGGCAAGTTTGCCTACGTGGTGAATAACCTCTCCGGCGGCGAGATGACCGATGCGGTTTCGCAGTATACCGTCAACTCCGCCACTGGCGTTCTGACTGAGAATTCATCCTACGGGGCCGCGGCCGGCAATGCGCCCACTGCGATCGCCGTCGACCCAACCAGCAGGTTTGCCTACGTGGTCAACCGCCTCGATAACACCGTCTCGATGTTCACCATCGACCCCAGCACGGGCAACCTGACACTGAATGCCACCACCGCAAACCCCACAGGGACCGTCGCAACCGGAGCTGAGCCTTTTCGCATCGACTTCGACCCATTGGGCAAGTTTGTTTACGTGACAAACGAACAGAGCGCAGCCTCGATTTATGCGGTCAATCACGATGGAACCTTGAACTCCACGGGAACGACCGGAGTGGCAACCGGCGGCTTGTCGATTGCCATCACTGCGGCCAAGCCCTAGGCGGACGGATTCCCTGACGCGCGAGGTGTCCAGCTTCCGCATGTCTGAAAATCAAGACATCGAGGGTCCCCCTTGTTCTGTGGTT
>Ga0182027_10015072_pt1 | contig 10662 bp, 9 predicted proteins | sample 712E1DmetaG_FD_121300 | JGI IMG/M metagenome (GOLD analysis project Ga0182027, IMG submission 121300) | Permafrost microbial communities from Stordalen Mire, Sweden - 712E1D metaG (Illumina Assembly) | ecosystem: Environmental > Terrestrial > Soil > Wetlands > Permafrost | place: Sweden... | reverse complement strand
TTCTTTTTAATAAAGAAATTTTATTGATCAAAAATGATATAATAATACCAATTCCAAAGAAAACCGGAAGTATTGCAAAATTATCATCAATAATAGACAAATACTGCCTGGCATTTTGGATTATTTGTACGTTCATATACTTACTCTTATCCATATCAAGGCTAAATAACATAATTAGTCTGTATATCGCTATAATAAGTGCAAACCAGAGGATTAGAGCAAGGAAGATTTGTACAAAGTAAGCCATTTGTTTTTTTGAATTAACAGTCAGATCCAGTATGAGGAAAAAAGATAATAATATGATGGAATTAATTACATCTTTAAAAATCAACAAATAAATTTTATTGGACGACAAAAAGGAAATAATCAATATACCTGCCAGAATAATTATTAAATTATATCTAAGCATAAAATTATTCAGAGTTGAAATCAGGTTTTGTCTAAAATTTTTGATCATGTAGATCAATAAAAGTGAATATAATATCAGAAAGGGAAACTTCAGAGGCGGAATCTCACTCCTGAATAAGTACAAAAGCATTGTCAAACTAATGACGTAATTCAAAATTATTTGTCTAGAATACTTTACAGTAAAAACATTCATACAATATTCAATTGATGAAAATTGGGATGGTGTATATTAATTCAAGAACAGAAGTTTTTCTTTAAAAAAACTGCTGCTTATTTTAAATCAGTATAAAAAGAAAGGCTATACTAATATGAGAGTAGATATTAAATTTTGATAAGCTTTATTGTTTCTTCAATGTGCCCCTTGGTGGAAGCTCCAAATACTACAGATTGAATTTTTTGTTGGTTAATAAACTCGTAAGCTGTTTTAGCTGGAATAGCTCCGGAAGCCAAAGTCGACATAGCCATTAATTGAAATCTGGAAGGATCATTTTTCTCCGATACTTGAACGTAGGCTTCCACACCTGGAGACATCAGATAACCAATTTTGTTAAATGAACTGCAAATCACTGCTCCTTCAATTCCCCATAACTCTAACTTTTCTTTAAGTATGGGTAAATTCTGGGTAATAAACCCGGGGTTGACTTTGTATTTCTTTCTAATATAATTACAATATTCAATAAATATTTCTTTTACATTATAGCCAAGTATAAGGTCCGTTACAATGTTTTGCAAAAAAATAGTGTTTATATTCAGACCATTAAACATTTTCATTTCAGCATCAATCATCATTTGCATTAGCTTAACAGCATCCTTTCCAATAAGCGCTGCACCTCCTTTTGACATCATTCCAAGAACACCTAACGCTGTATTATCTTTAAATAGAACTTCATTAATGGTTGGAAGAATTCCCTTTTCACTTATCGAATTTGCGTATTTATGAGGATATGGAATTGAAGGATACCAATTAATATCTGGATACCTTGATTTATTTGTCTTGAAATGTGCGCAAATTTCTTTAGCCCGTTCATTGCTATTCAGCATAACAGATCTGATTCCGGCATCAAAGGCTAGTTGGTAGACTTTATAAATATTATTAATATCAAAAAAAACCTCTGCAAGTTGTTGTGCTTTCTCCTGTGACATATGATTAATTCCGAAAAATTGATTGTCACCAAAAACGATCTTATCAATTGTTTGCATTATTTAAAATTTACTGTTTTGTTGATAATCACTGAAAATTCCTGCAATTACTTCATGGGTATCCGTTGCATCTCTGAATGTGCATTGATTTGATTTATCTCTGTCAATTATACAATCGATAAAATGATATAACTGAGAGGTAAATTCATTTCCTCTGACATAAAACGGAACAGGTTTAAAAACGTCAGTTATGTACCTTGTATTCCAACCTTCAACCAGATTATAATCTGGCAGCTCTTTTTTTAAATAGATTTTCAATCCATGTTGATCAGCAAGTATTTTTCCTTTAGAACCGAAGACTTCAATTTTGTTTGTAGGTTTTCTATAACTTTCATCACTCCAGTTTACATTGAGGGTTCCGGAGATTCCATTCTTGTAGAGAAATGTTGCATTGACTGCATCTTCTACTTTCTTTGAATATATCTGAGTCAAACTTGAGCCGGTAACCCTGTCTGGTTTTCCAACTATATAGTTCACCAAATCTATAGCATGAGATGCGACCTCAAAAATTGCTCCTCCTCCTAATTCACGAGAGTCTCTCCATGTGTTTCCCTCTTCTGATTTAGTAATTGTCCTGCTATACATCTCTGATTTAAAACGTAATATTTCTCCGATTATTCCATTCTTAATGTAATCCTTCACAGTTAGAAAAACATCATTGAAACGATTTACATAACCTACCTGGTTAACAAGGTTCATCTCACGGAACTTCGTTGCAAGATCATCAGCCTGTCTCAGATTTATTGTAAATGGTTTTTCTGAAAAAACGTGTACTTTCTTTTCAAAGGCTTTCAAGGCTATAGGGTAATGCAAAGTTGGCGGAGTACAAATTAATATTGCATCCAGACTTTCATTATCAAGAAGTTCATTATAATCGGTATATGTATGAATCTCCTTGATATATTTCTTCAACAGGTTCAAAACCAGGGATGAAGTATCAGCAACTGCTGTTATGACTATATCAGGATGACTATTTATTATTGAATAATGAGTAATTCCCATTCGTCCAAATCCCACAATTGCTAGTTTCAGTTTATTTGACATACCTTAAATTAATTAATACAATTAAAATACAGATTTGTAATTCGCTTCCATGTATATCTTCTTTGAGCAATCTCCTTCATATCTCTTCCCAATTGACTTAAAGTTTCTTTTTTTATTTTGGCCAAAATTTCAATTAAGGAACTGGAATCCTTAAAATAAAACGACTTCCCCTCAGTGGTTGATCGGTTAGTCTCAACATCATAACATAAGATTGGGATGCCTAAATACATTGCTTCTACCAACGAAGGAGCTGTTCCGCAGAGAGAATGAGTATGAAAGTAAATGCTTCCGTTGCTTCTTAAGACGTTAAGTTCATCCAGATTATATATAGCATCGAGAAGAAATATGTTTTCATATTTAGCCTTGTTTTTTTCCTTTAATTGCATTCCGTAATCAGAAATTTCCCAATTAGATACTATTACCAGATTTCTCTCGGGGATTTTTTTATATGCTTCAATAAGCATGTGAATATTCATGTCTTCCTGTGCCCTCGAAACAGAAAAATCATATTTGTTGATTAAAAAAGGATATTTCGATATTAATTCATTTGTAACAGGCTTAAATACTGCATGATCTCCTCCATATTCAATCAAAACACTATTTATGTTATAGGTAGATTTTACATAGTTCCAGAGCACCTGATTATCCACAATAATAATGTCTGAGAACCTTAAACAAATCCTTTCAAACCACTTTTTTGTGGCAATTTCAATCACAGCAAATGCTTTTTTCCCTCTGACTTTTTGCCATTCAATACCCCCAATATTGAATATTATTTTCTTTCTGAACAACAGTTTCATTGGGAAAGCAAAAACTCCGGAGAAACCTAGAATTACCAGTACATCGGAAGTACAAAGTGCATGAAGTATAGAAATTGCATCATATATCATTGATTGCCATCCATTTGCTTTAAATGGAATATAGACAAGTTTTGAATTATGATATTTTTTGAGTTTCTTATCCTTCTTGGTTTTAGAGCAATAAACAATTATCTCAAATTCTGAATTCAGGTAAATCGCTAAATATTCTGCCAATGTTTCAAAGCCTCCATATTTTGCCGGAATGCCATTTGTTCCAATAATTGCGACTTTTTTTTTGATGGTTACCATCTCTAGAGAAAATTCTGATAATAGGTATCTAAATATTCCTTAAGTGCGACTCTCCAATTACGCATCAGATTTGCTCCCCTTATATCTAATTTCCGATTTTCTAACCTTTCGCTGGCAGGTCTCTTCGCAAAATATACATCCTTAAAATAATCGCTTGTGACAATATTTAATTCTATTTTATCTTTCAATCCTAATATATTGAGAAGTTCCTTGGATACTTCCAGACGGCTTGCCTGTCCACCGCAAACCATATTATATAGACCCCAATATTCTTTTTCAATTAAATATTTGACGTTTTTTGCAAAATCGTGTGTATAGGTAGGTGTTCCGTCCTTGTCATTTACAATAAAGAATTCTCGTTTACCTTCTTTTAATTGGTTCATTAGTTTCTGAATAAATTTTTTATCCTTCTTTGGACCTGCACCCATCATCCATCCCGCTCGGCAAATTAAATACCGTTTAGCATTTTCAGAAACAAATCGTTCACCCATATACTTTGATCTGGCATATACACCAAGAGGATTAGGCATATCCCAATCATCATACAGATCCTTCTTGCCATCAAAAATTCCAGCTGTGCAGATATATAAAATAGGAATATCCAGTTCATTTGCTATATATACCGCATTTTCAACCGACATTGTATTAGTTCGATATGTCTCATTGGCATTTTGTTCACAAAACTCCAAATCGGTATAGGCACCCAGATGGAATAAATAATCAGGGTTAAAATTTTGCACATCATATTTGTATGCATCAAAATCTCTGAAGTCCAGAAATGATAACCAATCTTCATTTACATCTTTATCTGTACATTTTAATTCATAATCATCCTTAAATTGCATATAAAAAGCTTCACCAAGCATACCTCCACATCCGGCAATATAAATCTTCTTCTTCATCATAATAAATCTTTATCTATTCCTTTCTATATTTCAATATTTTAGCAGGAACTCCTCCAACGATGGAGTAAGGAGGTACGTCTCTGGTAACTATGCTGCCAGCTGCAACAATACTATTTATACCTACTGTCACTCCGTCCAATAATACTGAGCGGGTTCCAAGCCAGACACCATCTTCAATAATAACTCCTTTTCGTGTTTCTCCCTGACCTGAAACAGGTAAATCAGGGTTTTCGAATTTATGATTTTCTGAAAAAACGGACACATTTGGGCCAAATATTACGTTGTTGCCAATTACAACTTTTCCTCTTACCTGAATGAAACAGTTTTGTGCTATTCCAACATTGTTTCCAATTATCAAGCCTTCGCCAAGATTCCGAAAAACACCGGTACATTCAATTATTGTACTTTTTAAGATTGAAACATTGTTACCAATTGATACTCCCGATTTTGAAAGTGCATTAATTTCCACATAATCTCCAATTGTCAAACTTTTTCCTACAGTAATTCTATGCTTAAATTTTATTTTGCACCTCCGCCCGATAAATATCAATCCTGAGGAACTATGCAAAAATGGTTTTAACAAACAGCCTCTTATTAAGCAGGTCACTTTGGATAGAATAATTAAAAACAGGTCGTATTTTGACATAGAAATGTCGATCGAATAGTTCTCTCGACCAAGACGACGAATGATCATATTTATTATATTCATCTGATACAATTAAGCATTAAACATATTTCTTAATATTGGAGATAGATTCATGATCTTATTTTTGAATTAATAAGGTCAGTAAAAACATTTATTGTATCATTATAATATCTTTCAGGATTATATTTTGTTTCTAACACTTCCCGTGCAGACATCCCTAATTTTTTAATTAGTTTTTTATCCCAAAATAAACTTCTGATTGATTTAGTCAGGCTATCAACATTACCTGATTCAAAAAGCAAGCCGTTTTTATTATTAACGACAATATCTTTCAAACCACCTATCCCTGCTGCAATTACAGGTTTACCATATGAAAACGATTGAAGTACAACATAACCGCTTGGTTCATACCATTCTGAGGGTACAACTACAAATTCACAATCTTTAATAATTGGTTCCAGCTCTGCTTTCCATTTAGGACCTAAAAAGCTGACATTTGATATAGAATTTTCAATAACAAAAGTTGTATATGATTCAAATTCAGGGCCATCTCCAACTACTTTTAATTCGATATCGGGCAATAATTTCATTGCTTTTAAAAGTGTGAGTATCCCTTTTTCCTTTGAAATCCGACCAAAATATAAAATATAATTTTCCCCTTCATATTTTGGTTGATCAGAGGAACAATTATAAGGATTTTCAATGATATGTGTTTTACTTAATTTATATCCGTACTTAACAAAAAGATCTCTGGTAAATTCACTTTGAAAAAGGAACAAATCAACTTGATTATAAATTGGTAATAAGTAGTAGAAGTAACTTTCAAAGGCCATTAAAGTGCTTGCAAGAAGAGAGTTTTTTTTACATTTATGAACAATACAGTTATAATATTTATGTTTAAAACACTCCTCGCAAACTTTTTCATGTTGAAGAAATGTAGTATTAGGACAAATTAGCTTATAATCTAATATTCTCCATACGATTGGGATTTTCTTACTTCTGAGAACGGGGATAATGCTGGGAGTATGATAATTGTTAATATTAATAAGTTGTGCAATATCAATATTGATATTTTCCAGCAGAAAAAGAAGCTTTTTCTTAGCTTCTACGGAATAAACTGACTTTACAAGAACATTGAATAATGTATTAATGCTCATTCCTTTATAGTACTTCTTATAATCAGGGCTATTTAAAAATAAATTTTCATAAGGGGTATGAAAATTTTTTTCATTATGTACAGAAAAGGGAATAGTCTTGTGCCCGTGCAATTCATATAACTTACAGATACTCTCTATATAAGTCCAATCACCTCCGCTTGGGAACCAGGTCCAATTTGCAATTAGGATATTCATTCTGCAAATGTTATATAAAAGGAGTCATTTATGCTGAAATGTAACAACTAAATCAGGAAATAACTACATTATTCTTGATAATACTATCTTAACAAGTTATAAGGTTTTTCAACTGGAAATAACTAATTTTTTTTCTTTTGTGATTTCTGTCAGGTAATGGACACCTATTAAGGTAAAGCTTGAATAGAAATAAAATCCGTTAGTAAATGCAGCAATTAACAAAAACAGGAAGAAAAATAAACTCTTCATTTTTTTGCAATAGTAGAATATTGCATACAGATATATTATTAGATTAATAATTCCCAGGGAAAAGGCAATCTCCATAAAATCGTTGTGAAACCATATTTTCCACGTCAGGGATTTTCTTATAAATTCATATGAGGATCGTGGTCCTCTACCCAATATATTTGAAATTGAGATTCCATCTTTCCTTATCTGGTCTATTCCAATTGCCATTAGCAAACTTCTGTTTGAAGAATAACTTTTTGATGTTTTATCGCCTTTTTCTACCGAATAGCTAAAACCCTTGAAAGAATTAAAAACACTGTTTAACTGGCTGCGAGCTTTACCGCTGAATATAAAAAGGGCTATAATCAATATTCCTCCTATTATTGATATTTTAATAATCGTTGCAAACTTCAATGATTTTAGTTCAATTAACAGGAAAGAAAGTATTGCTAACAGAATCAACATTACTCCTGTTCTGGTTCCTACTATACAACCTGCTATTAAAGGAATACCTGCTAAAAGAAATTTTCTTCTCATCAAAAAATAGTATCCAAATATTGCCATATAATAAGCAAACGCATGTGGTATTATATATCCCTCCAGATATGCTCTTTTAGCCAGTACATCCCGTCTAAGAACAGCAGTACAAAAGAATAAAATTATTATACTATAGCAGAGAATTGAAAAATATAAATCTATTTTCTCCTTACTCAATTTAATTACATCCAGTTTTGGCAAGGTGATCAGGGCAAGACATGTCAGGGTAAAAGTTATCATATAACTGGCTCTGCCAGAAAGAGAATCATTTGTGAACAGAAGACTGTAGTAAAAGAAAACTATTAAAAGCAGGAACGACATTTTATCAAGAGGCCGTAAATAAAGAAGAATAAAAAAAATAAATAATGAAGGATAAGCATAATAATTTAGTTGAGTGGTCGTACTCAACAAATTGCTTATAAGCTGAGTTATTGGTAATAAATAGATACACAAAACCAACCATTTCGCAGATATGGTTTCCCTATTTCTTATTATAAACCAATCTCTTAATGTATTGTAACTAATCTTCATTTGCTTACCTTAATTTTACCGGAATTCATAGTCCATTCAATTCTACTAATGATGTTTTTATATGTAATTAGGTAGAATAATGAATCAATCTCAAATATTAACTTGATAATTGCAGCAGATTTCATTTTGTAACCGCCTTTATACAAATAAAAAAGTGAAATTCTAATTATTCTTTGCTGTACCCAAATATAAATTTCTCTTTTTTCTTTTTTTGTAAGCTCAGAAACATATTTGTTAATATAAAGACGTCTTATTTCTTTTAAATTTTTTATTGATCTACGGTAGTATTTGATACTCTCAACATCACCATTTTGCTGTAATAGAACTATTTTTAAAATCTCAGGGTCAATATTATATTGTAATATATCGAGAATTGTTTTTCTTGAAAGGGTAAAATGGTTAAACCTTTGTTGTTTGGTAAACAAATAGCTTACGCTTTGAGGATTAATGCGGTAATCATATAAAGCTTCAGGAATAGCCTGAAATTTAATCCCGACCTTAAATAACAATCTTACCCACAATTCATAATCTTCAATATGAAGGTATTCCGGTAAGTTGACTAAGTGATTTTCTTTCAAAACTGAGGATTTTACTAAAATTCCAGCATGCAATAAGGGAGCCTGAAATAAAGAGATAAATTTTGCAGAACCTGTTGAAGTAGAAACAAAAAATTTTTGTTTGCTATGGTACTTACCATCCATATCGATCATCCTGGGAAAAACAGATACAAGATCTATACTATTATTTCCCTTTAAAACACTTAATTGTTTCTCAATACGAAATGGATTCGAAATATCATCTGCATCCATTCTGGCAACATAATCCCCTTTTGCTAAATCAATTCCTAAGTTTAATGTCCTGATAAGTTTCAAATTTGTTTCATTTCTATGGATAATAACCCTACTGTCCTTTTCTGCAATCTTTTTCAATTTATCCCAGGTCTCATCTATTGAGCAATCATCAATCGCAATAATTTCCAAATTATAGTACGACTGCACTATTAAAGATGATATTGATGCTTCAATATATTGAGAAACATTATAACAGGGAACAATTATGGAAACCAGGTCAGTCAACTCTATATTTTTTTCTGATGTTTTAATACTTCCACTGAAGATTTTTGGAAAAATCTGAAAAGTTATAATCCATATCCCTTGATACTGTAATCCTTCTTAAAAAATAGTATACCTTAGGTGAAATAAGGCATACTGTCCAAAATAATAAACTCTTATTAAAAATGAGATGAGTTTTTGGAGAATTACCTATTATCCTTTTAAATAGCATAAGATAATTTTTTAAACTTAATCCTTCATAAACCCTGGCAATAACAAGAAGGTAGAGTTGAGTCTTTATAACTTGTCGACCTATTGTTTGTTTAAACACCGATAAATCCTCTTTTGGAATTATATCGTATATCATAAAGGAATCATATATAAAAGCTGCTTTTGGCCAGTTGGCAGGATGAGACTTTCTGAATATTCTGTCATTCGTAAAATAACAAGTAGCATCACCATTTTCTTTCAGATACTTTAATAAGGTTAAAAACTGTGGCTGATGAGTTTTAACCTGCTCTTCATAGTATGACAAGTACTTACCAAACTTCTTAATATTAAATGCACAATGGGAGATGGAAAATGTTGCCCAATAGCAGGCATTTCTGCAAAATTCCATATATCCTTTCGATAGGCCTACCCTGTTTCTGTAAGCAAAAAAATTTATAAAAACAGAATCTTGGTTCTCTGATATAATTTCTAAAACAGTAGCTAACGCGTCTTTTTCGATGAAATCATCATCTGATAAAATCCAGATCCAATCTGTTTCTGTGATATTGTAACATTTTAGTATATTACCGTCACCTCCGATGTTCTGTTCATTTTCTATAATGGTGAAAGAAGAGGTATTTACACCTTCTTTCTCCAGAAAAACTCTTACAGGTGGATTAGAGCAATTATCAACTACAATTAGTATAACTTCTGTAGTAATCTGTGGAATCAAAGAGATCAATTGCTCTTTTAACAATTCATGATGATTATATGTCGGAATAGCTATTGTTAAGATTTCTCTCATCAAATGAAGTTTAAAAGCATCATTAATAATTCAGAACAATCACTTATTAAATCGTATGCCATTCTTGTCTTTTTGCGTTGAATAAATTAAAAGCCCAGATAAAAATAAAAACAGTTATCAGGCAATATCCTGATGTTATACCTAATAAACCAAAGTACTTGCCAAGTAATAATGTAGATAACAAACACAAAATACCAGCGACTATTGAGATTATCAAAAATGGTTCTCTTTTATGACATCTCAGATAGGTTGCCCACGCTGCAACAAATTGATTAAGAAAAACTGGTATCATCATAAAAAACATGGGGACAAAATTAAGAAACCTGCTGCCAAGCAACTTTCCTCCAATTTCAATACTAAAAAACCTGATCAGAAATAGTAATATTGCAAGTAAAGCTAATGCACCTAGATTAATCAATGAAGATTGTTTAAGTGTTCTGTTAAATATAATATCCAATTGAATGTATTCTTTTTGGGCTATTAATCCTGAAAACAAAGGTACCTTAGTTGTAATCCAGGCAAGCGAAAGAGATAGTATTCCATTTAAAGCAGCCAGAGTCATTCCCATTTGACCGGCGACAACAGCACCCTCAGTCGCGAATAAAACAGGATTAAAAAGTTGAAAAATAAAATAT
>Ga0182027_10015071_pt1 | contig 10663 bp, 7 predicted proteins | sample 712E1DmetaG_FD_121300 | JGI IMG/M metagenome (GOLD analysis project Ga0182027, IMG submission 121300) | Permafrost microbial communities from Stordalen Mire, Sweden - 712E1D metaG (Illumina Assembly) | ecosystem: Environmental > Terrestrial > Soil > Wetlands > Permafrost | place: Sweden... | reverse complement strand
TCGACCACTTTTGGCCCCGTCCAGCCCTTGGGCGAGCGCAGCACGATCATCGGCCAGCGAGGGCGGGTGTGGTCGCCTTCGGTACGGGCCTTATTTTGGATGGTGTGGATGTCATCGATGGCGCTCTCCAGGGCGGAGGCCATCAGCTGGTGCATTTGCTCCGGTTCGTCGCCTTCGACAAAGTACGGTACCCAGCCGCAGCCCCGGATGAACTGGTCCAGCTCTTCGTGCTCGATGCGGGCCAGGACAGTCGGGTTGCTGATCTTGTAACCATTGAGGTGCAAGACTGGTAGCACGGCCCCGTCGGTGGCTGCGTTCAAGAACTTGGTGGACTGCCACGCCGTCGCCAAGGGGCCCGTCTCCGCTTCGCCGTCGCCGACCACGCAGGCGACGATCAGGCCCGGGTTGTCGAACGCCGCCCCAAAGGCATGACTGAGCGAGTAGCCGAGTTCGCCCCCCTCGTGGATCGACCCCGGCGTCGTCGGCGCCACATGGCTGGAAATGCCACCGGGGAAAGAGAACTGCTTAAAGAGCCTCTGGAGACCGACCTCGTCCTGGCTCACGTTCGGGTAGATCTCGCTGTAGGTACCCTCGAGGTAGGTGTTGGCCACCAGGGCCGGCCCGCCGTGGCCGGGGCCGGCAATGTAGAACATGTCGAGGTCATAGCTCTTGATGACCCGGTTGAGGTGCACATAGATGAAGTTCTGGCCCGGCGTGGTCCCCCAGTGGCCGACCACGATCGGCTTGACGTGCGCCAGTTCCAAAGGCTTCTTCAGCAGCGGGTTGTCGTAGAGATATATCTGGCCAACCGACAAGTAGTTGGCCGCCCGCCAGTAGGCATCCATCTTGTGCAGCAGTTCGGGGGAAAGTGGGCTCGTTTTCATAACTTCAGTTCTCCGATTTGTGCGGACGGCACCGAGCTGATCTCCGACCAGATGCCGGTGCCGTCAGGGGGTGCAAGGTGGGGCCGTGAGCCCACGAAGGGGCCAAAGGCGCGTAATGGGCGTTCATCTGCGACCTCCCTGGTATAAGAGTCACCAGGGTCTGGGGCGACGCGCTTAAACTGCCGGTCAAAAAAGGGGGGATTTCCTTCGGTGGGACCGAAGGACCTCCTTGTGAAACTTTACACCCGTTGACGACCAAACCGTCAAATACTGTTAGGTGGACTAGGGCTGTTCAGTTCCCGTTCATTTTGTACCGGGTGCCCGTCCCTCCCCCGGCCCCGGCGCACAGTCATTGCGGCCGCGGCCAAGGTGCCGGGGGCAAGGTGTACGTCGTTGCGAGAGCCCGATTTGGGGAGCGCCTCGGTCACTGTGCCAGCCCGTGCCGTTCTGGGACCGCCCTTGACCGGCACTCCATGATGGTGTTCGCTAAAACACTTAAGTACGTGCTTGACTATACACGGGCTGGCCCTTAGGCGTAGAACTGGTCCTCCAGCCCCAGCGCGACGCTTGACTCCTCAACACGAGAGGGCTGGCCCCAAAAGCGATCGAGCTGAACAAGGACGTTCAGCGAGCCGCCATGCCCCATCCCGACGGCAACAAGCGAGTCACCGACCGGACCGAGGGCTTTGGCTCTGGAGCTCGTCAATGAGCTTGGGAGCCTCGGCCTTGGTGAGCGACTCCGGGACTTTGCGGCCGGTGTCCCGGGCCAACGTGGCCAGGTAAGAAGGCTGAGCACCAGTCATAGGCTCGTCGCCGGTGACCCATTCGTCAGGGTCCTTGCTGGCATTGTCAGTCGGGCCCGAGGTAGTCGGAAGAGGTTCGTCGGCGGCATGGTTGCTCATGGGTAGGTATGTACCCATCGAAGGCCAGGACGGAACGCACGTTTGGGTGGCACCGCTCCGTGAAGCGTCGTAGAGCGCGCATTAGCTTCCCGTGAACAGTTCCAGCTGCACCGGTCCTGTTGTCGGACAGGCGGGAAGCTGGTGCACCAAACCATCGCCGACGGCCGCCGCCATGGGTTGACGGTGCGGCTGCCCTTTGTAGCCGCCCGACGCGTGCTCCGAGTTGTTCTTGTCCGCTCTCGGTTTCGTCCCGCGGGTGACCCCCATGACCTTGGCCACGAGGTCGGACAGCCTCGCTTGGTCCGCCCGAGGTTGGTACGAGCGGCCACGAAAGCGCCGCTCGTACAGTTCCAGAAGGTCGGGACGCGTCGTGGCCAACCAAGACAGGTAGTGCTCTCGCACACCCGGGCGTAGATGGAGTGCCACAGGTGTCACCGAAACGGCGCCTGCGCGGCGGCACGCCGTCACCACCTCGGCCACCTGTTCGTCGCTATCAGACAGCCCCGGGAGCAGCGGGGCGACCAGCACGCCGCAGGCCACTCCAGCATCGTTGAGACGGCGTACGGCCTCGACCCGCTTGCCTGGCGGGGGCGAACCGGGCTCGGTTAGCCGCCACACCTCCCTATCGAGGGTACCGATGGAGAGATTGACACGGACGTAGGTGCGTCTGGACGCCTCGGCCAGCTGGCGCAAGTCACGGAGCACAAGAGTCGACTTGGTCAAGATGCTGAAAGGGTTGCGGCACTGACTGAGGGCCCCGATTATGCCCTGGGTCAAGTGGTACTTCCCCTCCGCCGGTTGGTACGGGTCGGTATTGGTGCCCATGGCGATAAGGTCACCACCCCACCGAGGGGAGCTCAGTTCGGCCCTGGCCAGCTCTAGGGCGTTGACCTTGACCACGATCCGTCGTTCAAAGTCCTCGCCGACGCCGAGCCCCAGGAACTCATGAGTAGGACGGGCGAAGCAGTAGGTGCATGCGTGCGAGCAGCCCCGGTAGGCGTTGATGGTGTAGCGGAAGGACATCCGGGACGATGGCGGGACCCGGTTGATGATGGTGCGGGCGTTGACGTGGAGGAACTCGAGGCCCCGGTACTCGCCGCGGCCGACATGGCGATCGGCTCCGGGCCCGTCGAAGAGCCGGCCTTCTGCGTCCCCGTCTTCGAGTGGCCACCTGAACCGGTCATGGCCCGATCCCACCATGGGCGTCAGCATAGCCTGCTATCGAATGTATGTTCCCCACTCGGGCTCCGGTTGCCCCCTGCAGCCGGTAGCGAGCTCCGGCCCGGACGGGAAGAGCTCGGTCGGGTACGGGAACGGTCCAGGCCGCCGAACTATTTGTGCGTGCTAGGGCTAATCGTTGGCTAGGCTAATCATTAGATGGGCGAAGTTCATTAGATGGACGAAGTCAGTTACTCCTCGGTGGGCTGGACAGCGGCGCGGCTCGCCCGGCAGGTCGAGGTTGCTCTCGCGGCGCTGGACCTTTCCCCGGCGCAGTACCGGATGCTCGTGCAGATCGCCAGGGGTACCGACGCCTCGAGCAGCCTGGCCCAGAAGCTCGCCGTGTCCGCCCCGAGCGTCACCGCCGTCGTCGACGGGCTTGTCCAGCGCGGCGCGGTCGAGCGGGCACACTCGGTCGAAGACCGCCGTCGCATTGCCCTTGCCCTCACCAGGCCCGGTCGCGCCCTTCTGGCTTCGGCCGAAGAAGCGCTGCAGGCGCGGCTAGGGGCCATCGCCGGCGAGCTCGAAGATGGGGAATTGGCGGCAAACGCTCTCGCCGCGCTGACCTTGTGGGGCGACGCGCTCGACCGTGCCCGGGTCAAACGCGAAGCGGCGCGACGCGCCGAAGGTGCCGAGACGCCGACTTGAGCGCGCGCAGGCTACTGCTCGGCACGAACGACGCCGACCTGGTCCGGGAGCTTCAAGAGCACCCGTTCGAGCCGATCGCCGAGACTTCGCCCTACCCCCCTCCGCGGGCGACGATCGACCCGGACCCCTCCAATAGCTGGCTCGGCCGGGCATGGCCGGTGATCAAAACCCACAAAGGGATCTGGTCCCTTTCGCTGGTGATGTCGTTCGTGGCGTTGTTCTCGCAGGTTCAGATACCGCGTTACATCGGCGACGCCATCACCGACAGCCTGCCAACGGTGGGCCACACGACAGACCTAAAGCCACTGACGGGGTTCGCCACCCTGATCTTCATCGCCATCAGCGTCCGTGAGATCTCCAACTACCTGGGCCGGCGTTTCCTGCTCACGACTGCGTACAGCTTCGAGTACGACCTCCGCCACATCATTTACGAGCACTACATGTTGCTGTCCTTCCCCTTCTATGACCGGGTCTCCGTCGGCCAGCTGATCTCTCGGGCCAACTCCGACGTGCGTGCCGTGCAGCAGTACCTGGTGATGGCACCGACCGTCATCGTCCAGTGCGCAGTTATCTTCGTCGCCTTCGCCGAGATGTTCTCCCTTAATGCCCAGCTCACTTTGGTCACCGCCATCTCGCTGCCCATCACCTTCCTGGTCGGGGTGGCTATGAGGAAGCAGATCTACCCGGTCTCCTGGCTCATCCAGTCCCGGCTGGCGGACATCGCCATGCTGGTCGAAGAAAACGCCTCCGGCGTCCGGGTCGTGAAGTCCTTCGCAGCCGAGCAAAAGGAGCTCACCACCCTGGCCCGGGCGGCCGACAAGCTCCAGTGGTCCTACATCAAAGACGCCAACATCCGCGGCACGTGGGCTCCGACCTTGGAGAACCTACCCCGGGTCGGACTGGCGGTCATCCTGCTGTACGGCGGGATCCTGGTGGTCCACGACCATCTTGGCGTGGGGACACTGTTCACATTTCAGGCTTACATGCTCATCTTCCAGCCGCCGTTCCGCCAGCTCGGGATGGTGATCATGAACGGCCAGCGGGCCGCCGCCTCGGCCAAGCGGATCTACGAGATCATCGACCAACCGGCCGAGATCGTCAGCTCCCCCGGCGCCGTTGACCTCGTCGAGTGCCGGGGCGATGTGCACTTCGACCACGTCGGGTTCGCCTACTCCGACGGCACGCAGGTGTTGAACGACTTCAACCTCTACATGGCACCGGGGGAGACCGTCGCCGTCGTCGGCCGCACCGGTTCGGGCAAGACGACCGCCGGCCGCCTGCTCAACCGGTCCTATGACGTATCCGAGGGCCAGCTGCTGATCGACGGGCGCGACGTGCGCGACTACACCCTCGAGAGCCTGCGGGCGCAGGTCGGCTTCGTCTTCGATGAGCCGTTCCTCTTCTCGATCTCCATCCGGGACAACATCGCCTACGGCAAACCGGGGGCGACAATGGAGGAGATCGTCGCCGCGGCCAGGGCCGCAGATGCCGACGAGTTCATCGTGCGCCTCCCCGAGGGCTACGACACGGTCGTCGGCGAACGCGGCTACACGCTTTCGGGCGGCCAGCGCCAGCGCATGGCGATTGCCCGCACATTGCTGGTCAACCCGCCCGTTCTCGTGCTCGATGACGCCACCAGCGCCATCGACGTCCAGGTCGAGCAGCGCATCCACGCCTCGCTCCTCAAGCTCATGGCCGACCGCACCACGCTGATCATCGCCCACAGACTGGCCACCATCAGCCTGGCCGATCGCGTCGTGCTGGTAGAGAACGGTCACGTGATCGCCTCCGGGCGCCACCAGGAGCTACTCGAGAGCGACCCTCGCTACGCCGAAGTGCTGGCGCACGTGGTCGAGAAGACAGAGCCGGAGCCGGGCTTATGAGCATGGGTTTCGGCGGCGGCCCCATGTGGGGCGGCGTAGGTGGGGGCGGACGGCCCGGCGCGTGGGGTGGTGCCGGCAACGCAACTCAGGGCGGAGCGCCGTTCGCGGGCATCCCCCCCGAGCTACAGGAGCCTGTTAGCAGGCTGATCAAGACCGAGCCGGACCACGGCGAGCCCGAGGCCCTGTTCACACAGCGCGCCACCGACACCCGCCCGCTCACGCTCACGCGAATGATCATGGACCGTTGGCGGATCGCCCTGCTTTCGGTGATCTTTCTCACCATCGAGACCGTCGGTTTCCAGACCGGGCCCTACCTGACCCAGATCGGCATCGACGACGGGCTCGTCGGAAAGCAACGCCACCTCGACGTTATCGTGGTCTGCGGCCTCGTTTACCTCGTCTCGGTCGTGCTCACCGTGTTCGTGGAGCGGGCCAGGGTGCGCAACACGGGCAAGCTCGCCGCTCAGGTGATGAACGACCTGAGAGTCCGGGTCTATGCCCACATCCAGCGTCTGTCGCTCGACTTTTTCACCGACGAGAAGGCGGGCGTGATCATGACCCGCATGACGAGCGATATCGAGGTCCTGCAGCAACTGCTGCAGGATGGTCTGGCTCAGTTCGCCATCCAGGGGCTGACCATGCTCTTCGTCGCCGGGGTGCTCTTTTCCTACAACTGGCAACTCGCGCTGGTCACCCTCGCCATAGTCATGCCGGCGCTCACGATCGCATCTCTGTGGTTCCGCTCCTCGTCGGAGCGTTCGTATTTACGGGTGCGTGACACGCTCGCGGGCGTGATCTCGGACATTGCCGAGAGCCTCTCGGGTGTGCGTGTCGTCGCTTCGTACAACCGGCAACGCAACAACGTGGTCCACCATCGCAACGTGCTCGGTGCCTACCGCGCCGCCAACTTCACCACGGCGCGGGTGACGGCAAACTACTCGACCGTGAGCGACTTCGTCGGCCTGGTAGGCCAGGCGTCCCTCTTGCTCATCGGCGGCACCATGGTGATCCACTCCTGGCACCATGTGCCGGGCGGCGGTCTGGCGCCAAACCTTCATCCCGAGCTCACCATCGGACAGCTCACGGCCTTCGTCCTTTATCTGGGCTCGTTCTTCCAGCCCATCCAGCAGCTCGTACAGCTCTACAACACCTATCAGCAGGGCCAGGCGGCGGTGAACAAGCTGCGTGTCCTATTGGCCACGGCACCGACCGTGGCGGAGAAAGCTGGCGCCTATGAGCTCCCGCCCATTGAGGGAGCGATCACGTTCGAGGATGTCGAGTTCCGCTATGGTTCCGGCGAGATCGTACTTAGCGACGTGGACATCGCCATCCGGGCGGGCGAGGCAGTGGCTTTCGTCGGGCCCACCGGGGCGGGTAAGTCGACGCTGGCCAAGCTTGTCACCCGCTTCTACGACCCGACGGCGGGAAGGGTGACGATCGACGGTCACGATCTCACCGACGTCACAATGAACTCGCTCCGCCGCCAACTCGGCGTCGTGCCGCAAGAACCCTTCCTGTTTACCGGGACGATCCGTGACAACGTGGCCTTCGCCCGACCGGGTGCCACTTCCGAACAGGTGCGGGAAGCGATCGACGCGGTCGGTTTGGACGACCTCATCGACCGGCTGCCCAACGGCCTCGACACCGCCGTGCACGAGCGAGGCCAGTCGCTCTCCTCGGGAGAGCGCCAGTTACTGGCACTGGCCCGGGCCTTCCTGGCCGCGCCCCGTGTGCTCGTCCTGGACGAAGCCACGTCCAACCTTGACCTCAAGTCTGAGGTGAAGGTGGAACGCGCCCTCGATCGGTTGCTCCAGGGTCGCACCGCGATACTGATCGCCCACCGCTTGACAACCGCTATGCGGGCCGATCGTATCGTGGTCGTCGACCATGGCCGCATCGTCGAGGTGGGGGCCCACGACGAGCTTGTGGCCGCCGGAGGACGTTACGCAGAGATGTACGAAACCTGGTCCCACCAGCACGGCTACGAGCCCGCGCGGGCGCTCCCAGGAGACGTCGTCGGCCGCGTCGAGGCCCAAGCGCACCTGACCGGGCGCCCCCTTGACGCGGCCGCTGCTGTGGCCCACCGGGACGCCGACCGTCGATGAACAAGGACGCGCGCTCCCCGGTCGCGGCAGCAGCCTGACGTTCGGCATGATGACCACCAGCCATAAGTGCCAACAAACACCTGACTTTACAAAAGCGGATCTTTTCCGATTTGCGCTGGCCCTCGCAAAACGCAAGCGACCCCGTACACCGGATTTGGCAGGCGACCGATGCGAGAAAAGGGAGCTACCGAACGTGCGACGAGTGGGCGGGTCAGTAGTGCGCGCTTGTGCCACCGGGTTCGTTAGCAAAACTCGGGTAACCTTAAATCGTGAGCACGCTCAGCATAGAAGTCCGCGTGCGGGCCCGGTGGGCCCGCGAGACGCAGGTCGGCCGCTCAGCCCTAACGTCGCCTGCGGAAGCCCTGTATTGAGCACCGGAGCGGCCGAGCCCGAGACTACGAGCCCGTGACGGGAGCGACCATTTCGACAACGAGGCAGCCCGGCGGGGGCCCCAGGGAGCCGGCCGACCCGTACAAGGGCAAGTGGTCGACGCTCTCCAACACGACCCTGGGGATGCTGATGGCCTCGATCGACGCCTCGATCGTGCTCATTTCGCTGCCCGATATCTTCCGCGGCATCAAGCTCAACCCCCTAACCGCCGGCAACACCAGCTACTTCTTGTGGATGCTGATGGGCTACATGCTGGTTACTGCCGTGCTCGTGGTGAGTTTCGGCCGCCTGGGCGACATATTTGGCCGCGTCCGGATGTACAACATGGGCTTCGCCATCTTCACCGTCTTTTCCATTATGTTGTCTGTGACCTGGATGCACGGGTCTTCCGCGGCGCTGTTCATGATCATCATGCGCGTGTTCCAGGGGGTCGGCGGGGCCTTTATCATGGCCAACTCGGCGGCCATCCTGACCGATGCCTTCCCGCCCGAGCAGCGCGGTCTCGCACTGGGTACCAACATGGTGGCAGCTATCGCGGGTTCCTTCATCGGGCTCGTGCTCGGCGGTCTCCTGGGCCCCATCAACTGGCGCCTGGTTTTCTTGGTCTCGGTCCCGGTGGGTGTTGTCGGCACCGTCTGGGGCATCATCAACCTGGAAGACAAAGGCGTCCGCACCCCGGCCAAGATCGACTGGCTGGGCAACGCCACCTTCGCCATCGGCCTGGTGGCACTTCTGGTCGGAGTCGTTTACGGCATCGAGCCCTACGACGGCCACACCATGGGATGGACCAACCCATTGGTCTTGGCTGGCCTGATCGGCGGAGTAGTGGTCCTCGGCCTGTTCGCGTGGATCGAGACCAAGGTGGCGGCGCCGATGTTCCGCATCCCGCTGTTCCGCATCCGCTCCTTCGCCGCCGGCAACGTGGCCAGTCTCATGGCCGCCCTAGGCCGCGGCGGCCTCATGTTTATCCTCATCATCTGGCTGCAGGGGATCTGGTTGCCTGAGCACGGCTACAGCTTCGCCCAGACCCCGCTGTGGGCAGGGATTTTCATGTTGCCGCTGACTGGGGGCTTCTTGCTGGCTGGGCCGCTGTCCGGCTACCTTTCGGACCGCTTCGGGGCTAGGCCCTTCGCCACCGGGGGGATGATCTCGGCCGCTGTCAGCTTCGCACTACTGGAACTGCTCCCGATCAACTTCTCCTACATCTGGTTCGCACTACTGATCCTTCTCAACGGTTTGGCAATGGGGTTGTTCGCATCCCCCAACCGGGCTGCGATCATGAACTCCCTTCCCCCTGATCAGCGCGGCCAGGGCTCGGGCATGGTCTCTACAACCATGAACGCGGCCATGGTGCTGTCGATCGGGATCTTCTTCACCCTGATAATCGTGGGGCTTTCCGCCGATCTGCCGACCACGCTCTACCACGGCCTAGTCGTGCACGGTGTGCCTGCCGCGGCCGCCCGCAAGGTTGCAGACCTCCCGCCCACCTCGTCGGTCTTCGCTGCCTTCCTCGGTTACAACCCGGTCCAGAGCTTGCTCGGACCGAGCGGCGTCCTGGCCCACCTGACCCACGCCCAGTCCTCTTTCCTGACGGGCCGGTCGTTCTTCCCGAGCCTCATCGCCGGGCCTTTCAGCCGTGGCCTACACGAAGCGCTCGACTTCGCCGCAGGGGCTTGCCTGGTCGCAGCCGTCGCTTCGGCCATGTTGGGCAAGCAGTACTTCTACCAGGCCCCGGCGGCGGGCCCGAACACCGGGCCCGGGCCGTCTCCAAAGGCGACAGCACCGGCCAGCTCCCCCGTGCTGGTGACGGCCGGGCGCTCCGAAAAGGCTCTTGCGGGCACCCAGTCAGGGCCGGAAGATCCGAGCTTTGCCAGCCGCGGCGGGACGGCGCCTACTTCAGGGCCCTAGGTCCCCGGTCCGGCTGCGTGATAATGACATTCACCGCTCGTAAGGCTGGCCGGGCGCTGCAAACTCGCTGCCGGCCACACTCCGCAGGATCCTGACCAGAGCGGCGAGGTCATCGCCACCGAGCTCAGCCAGGCCTGTTGGCGGGGTGCTCATGATGGCGTTCGCCTGCTTTGCCAACTGCTTGCCTCGAGTCGTCGCTACCACCAGCTTGGCCCGGCGGTCCGTCGGGTGGGGCTGCCGGCGGACCAGGCCCAGGGACTCCAGATCATCGACCACGGACGTCATGTTGGGGGGGTCGACCCCGACCGACGCGGCCAGTTCGCCGATAGGCATCGACCGGGCCGCGACACGCCGCAGCACCCTGAGCCGCCCGAAGCTGAGCCCTACGGCGTCGCTGACCTGCCGGCGCCGCTCGTTGTCGAGCACCAGGTCGCAAAGCAACCTCCAGGCCTCAGTGGCAGTGGCGTCGGGCGCCTGCGTTTTTGCCAACTGGTCCCTGGCCTTCGTCACGCCACCTCGCCCGCCCTGCCCGCCAGCACCTCGGGGTTAAGCGCCACCGCCGTCCGTCGGGCGGTCTCAAGGGCCCAGCGGGACGTTGCAACCACCCCCAGGACAAGGACCATGCCACCGCAGCCGACCAGGATCCACCAGCCCAGGTGGCTGGCCGAAGCCAGACCGGAATGGAGCGGCCCATGGATCCGGGAGGTGACGACAGCGCCGACCAC
>Ga0182027_10015070_pt1 | contig 10663 bp, 5 predicted proteins | sample 712E1DmetaG_FD_121300 | JGI IMG/M metagenome (GOLD analysis project Ga0182027, IMG submission 121300) | Permafrost microbial communities from Stordalen Mire, Sweden - 712E1D metaG (Illumina Assembly) | ecosystem: Environmental > Terrestrial > Soil > Wetlands > Permafrost | place: Sweden... | reverse complement strand
GCGCGGGGGCTGGTGGCATGGATCGTCTTGGCGATTAATTCCTTACCTGTCCCGCTTTCGCCGGTAATCAATACCGTGGCACGGCTCGCGGCGACCTGGGTAATCAGGTCCATCACCTTCTGCATCTTCTCGCTCTTGCCCACGACATTGGGCAAGTCATAGCGCTTCAGGGCGCGGCGGAGCTGAATGTTCTCAAGTTGGAGGCGGGATTTGTCGAGGGCGTTGCGAATCTCGAGCAAGAGCTTGTCATTATCCCACGGCTTGGTGACGTAACTGTCCGCGCCTTGCTTGGAAGCCTGAAAGGCCATCTGCGTGGACGCGTAAGCCGTGATCATGATGACGCCCATTTCAGGGCTTTCACGCTTGATTTGCTGGAGCAAGTCAAGGCCATTGCGGTCAGGCAGATTGATGTCGAGCAACACGAGATCGAAGACGCCATTTTCAATGCGCCGCAGGCCTTCTTCACCGGTCGCGGCGGAGTCTGCCTGATATCCCTCGAGTTTCAAGAGTTGCTCGAGGCTTTCGCGAATTTCTGCTTCGTCGTCTATAACTAGAATTGAGCCTTTAACTGACATTCACGGTTTTCCTTACTGCGGGGAATTCCAGCCGGAAGGTCGTTCCACGACCCACCACGCTGTCCACCTGGATCGATCCGGAGTGCTCACGGATGATGCCGTAGGTTACTGCGAGGCCCAAGCCGGTGCCTTTGCTGGTAGCCTTGGTGGTAAAAAAGGGATCGAAAATCTTGTTGAGGTGATCGGCGGGGATTCCGACGCCGTTGTCAGAGACTTCCACGTGCACGCTGGAGTTCTCAGTCTCCGTGGCAATGGTAAGTTCTCCACCGCGAGGCATGGCATCCCGGGCGTTCATAATCAGGTTCATAAAAACCTGCTGGAGCTTCCCGGCATTTCCATATACGGTCGGCAGCGTGGTTTTGAGCTGGGAATTAACTGTAACCTTGGCGGCCTTCAGCATGGGTTCAACCAGGGAGAGGCTTTCGCTGATCACGCGGTTTACATCCAGGTCGGAGTATTCACTGCTCTCGATTCGCGAAAACTTTAAAAGGCTGTTGGCAATCTCGGAAGCTCGAAATGCCTGGGCGATCACTTTTTCCAGGGTACGCGTGCGTGGGTCGTCCGGATCCATCTGCCGCAACAGCATCTGGGCGTTGGAAGTGATAACCGCGAGGGGCGTATTCACTTCGTGCGCGACGCCCGCCGCCAGCAATCCAATGGAAGAGAGCTTTTCTGCCTGCATCAACTGATCTTCCAGGTTCACACGTTCAGTCAGGTCGGTAAAGATCAACAACCGCCCAATGACCTGGTCCTCTTTTCCGATCAGCGGCACGGCCGAGAGGTTCACAATCAGGCTGCGGTCCTCAGCATTGCGCAGGCGAAATTTGTACAAATTAAGCGTGTGATGGGGATCGGAATCGCGCGACAGCTCAGCCCGGAGGTCCGCTGGGAAGATGGCTTCCAAGGTTCTGCCCAGCGCTTCGGATCGGCTAATCCCATATAGCCGCTCCATGGCGGAATTCCACGCATCCACGGTCCCTTCCAAGTTGCAGGCCAGAACACCGGCGGTGATGGATTCAATAATGTTCTGACTGAAATCGCGCAATGCCTGAAAATCGTGGGCCCGTAATTCTAGCGATTCATACAGGCGGGCGTTCTCCAGGGCGATCGATACATAGCCGGAAATCGTTTGCAGGAGGTCGATATCCTCACTGGAAAGATAATCGCCATCGCGCGTCTTGCCCAAACCCAGGTAACCAAGCGTGCGTTCTTTGACCTTAAAGGGCAGATAATAATGCAGCCTGAGTTGTTCGATGGATTTTTGCGCGGAGGGAGAAAAGCCGTAGGCCCGCCTGATGTTGTCAAAGAAGAAAAGATAGCCTTTCGCCAGCGACGGTTGGTCCGGGTCGAGGAAACTGGTGTCGAGCTTGCCCGTGAAATTCATGCCACGCGAGCGCACCAGGCGGAAGCCCTCCGGTTCTGCGGCCAGGAAAACCGCGAGACGGTCCACGCTCAGAGTTTCCGACAGACGATCGCAAATCTGCTGGAGCAGGCTGTCAACGTGCAATTCGGAAGTGAGTTCACGCGCGAACTCCAACAGAGTGCGGCGGTAATCATAACGCTTGGGGTTGAAGAGGCGGTCCACCCACTGCTGGATGTAATTTACCACGGGTTGAAACAGGATGGCGGTGAGCACAATCGCCACCACCCAGGCGCTGCGGGGAACTGTGGCGCGGAAGAAATCGGCGGACAAAGCGATCAGGCCGAAATACACGCCCACAATACCGGCCGTTGCCAGGGTGTAGGAAAGGCCGCGCCGAAAAATGATATCCACATCCATCAACCGGTAACGCACAATGGCATAGCCAAAAGTTACCGGCAGGAACACCAGCGAGAGAGCGGAAGCATTCATCCATGCGGTGGGGACAAATCCAAGGAAATACGGTAGGGCGTAAAGGGCGGCAAAGGGCACAATCGCCACCCAGGTTCCCAAGGTGACCCACTTAAGTTGATGCTTCAATACGGCAGTGCTTGCACGAGAATAGGCGTATTGCAGCGCCAAAGCGCCGGCCAGGAAGTAGGCGCCCAAATAAAACAACTCGATTCGGTCGAGCAGCCAGCGCGCCTGCAAGAGTGAGACAGGGAGGACGAGAACGTCGGTTGCCACCAACGCATGGAATGCTCCCAGCGCGACTCCAGGCAAATAGATAAGGGGCGTCAAGTATCGGCGTTCGCGTAACGGCGCAATGGGTTCAGGGAATGTCAAACAGTAATGTAGAAAGAGGGCGGGCTGCAGGACCCACGCGGCAACGTTCAGCCAATAAATTGTCCAGTCAAACAGATTCAGCTTGCCGGTGTAAGCAAAGGTGTAAAGAACAAAGGAAGCCAGACAAAAAATATAGAAGTGGCCGGATTTGCGCGCTGTCCAGCGCCGGAAAAGGATGAAGGTGCCAATCAGGAGATAAAGTAAGCCCACCAACGCCAGGTAGTGCCGGACGGACCCCGCATTGGCTTGCGCGTCGAGGACGAGACTGGTCTCAAAGGGTTCGCCGTTCCGAGACAAGCTGTAGGCGGCAAGAGACCATACGCCGAGGCGATAAATCTGCTGGACAGCCTCCGCCTCGGTCATAATGGCCTGTCCATTGATCGCCTTAAGCTGGTCGCCTTCGTGGATTCCAGCACGATCCGCAGGCCCGCCACGCGCGACAATCCAAGCCGCTACTCCCTGGGGGGTGTCAATCCAGGAAACACCATCGTCGGGGTTTTGGAACAGACCACGCTGTTGGTAGTTAAGAAACCCGAACCCCACGAGTACCAAGCTCAGAAGTGCGAGCGAGAGCGTGGTCAATCTAAAAGCTGGGGTCCTATTCATTGTGAGGTCCGTTCGGAGATATAAAACACTTATTCCGTTACGATTGTAGCACGTTGGCTTCCAGCAGTCGATCCAAGTCCAATATTTAAGTATATTGATTTCTTATTGTTACATCGAAAGCTCCAAAAGACGGAAGGGCAATACAATATCTGGAATAGAAGTTCTATTTTCGGTAGGTATTATTACCTGAATAGTCTCTTCCCCTGCTCCTCGTCAGGAGAAAACAGGCAATCTAGCTTGCCTTGGCTATCAAGAGTGTTTGGGTTTCTTAGAACTGGACGGAAAACCCGCCACGGATATAGTGGTAACCCGAACTCAATACGATAGGTTTTTGACCATTCTGGCCGGCGGGAACATAACCCTGCGACAATAGGTTTTGGAAGTCCGCCACGGCGTCAATATGGAGGGGGAAGCCACTGGGAGTAGGAAGGGGTTGGCGGATGTGGACGCCCAAATAAGGTTGAACTTGAAGATTGGCCTGCCCGGCGGGGTCGACCATGGTCACGCGATCATTGGGAACCCACTCATACGAAGTGGAGATGCGGGTATGGGTACCGGGAAGATCTGCGGTGAATTTCCCAATCAGCGCATTGGTCTGCCGGGGCTGCAGCGAATAATGGGTCTGACCATCCAAGGAAACGGAGTAGCCGTACGCCGACAGGGCGTTGCCGGAAGAATAAGCCGCCACGGCTTCAACATGCGAACCGAAGGTTTTGGCAAAAACAGCGCGGAAACCCGCCGACTGATAATTGCCGCCGTTGATCACAATGCCGTTGCCCACAGGATTCGGGAGGGCATTTCCTGCAAAAGCCTCACTGTAGTCGGCGTGGCCCAATCCCCAAACTGCGGCGTTATGCAAACTGTCGTGATAGGCTGCCGCCTGCACTCGGGCCGACTTGCCGATGCGATGATTAACCGCCACCTCGGCGTGACCCAATTGTTCCATATCAAGATGTCCATCACGCTGCATGATCTGCGGGAAGGCATTCAGCAAGCCGATGCGCTCCATCATGGTGTTTGACCCATCGGCGCGGGCTGAACCATACCGGGCGGAAACCACCGTTTGTGGAGTTGCCTGATACTCCAGGTTAATGTGGGGTTGCGCAGTCAATACGCTGTCAATTGCGTTGAGATAATTGATGTCCATCCCCGCGGTCACGGTGACACGTGGCGAAAGGAGGCGAGTTTCCGAGAATGTGCCTACCATGCCCTTCGCTTGTCCAAAACCATTTGGTGCATAGCCGGAAGGTACGGATGCTCCGGGAGCAAGGCTAAACTGGTGGAAGATCAGGCCAACTTGCTGCGGTTCGCCCTTGAGTTGGTTGCGGCGCAGAATCGTACCCAATGTACCGGCCTCGGCGTCTGTGGGCGCGAACGATCCGGCAACAAGCACATCAGCATCAGGGGAGAGCGATCGGAGGTATGCAAACATGCTGGCCATACCGAAGTCCTCGGCCAGGGGGTCGCGGGGCGTTGATCCCGGCAGTATGCCCGCTAATCGTTCGCTCCGCAACAGCGCAGGTTTCTCATCCTTATTGGCGGCAACTTGCCCCACGGGCGGCTGTTGGCGGAAACGCAGGATGGGCCGTGTGGTGGAGGAAGTCCTCAATACCCATTTCCAATCATCGCCCCAGGTTGAGACGGTATCATTGGGGACTTGAAAGCGAATTGGCGCGAAGGTATCGGTCAGGACAAAAGTGGCAACCACCGTTTCACCGGCTTCCACGTGAACGCCGTTGCGCATCGCCGGAAGGCGCGTTGCCGAACTGACTTTTAGGGAATACCACCCAGGAATCAGGTGGGCAACCGTAAACCGGCCATGCGCGTCAGTAACCATGCGCTCGGTCTGGCTGGATGGCTCTGTGACGAATGCGGTGGGTCCAAGGATCATCACCGTCGCACCCATCAAGGGAACGCCTTTATTATCGGAAACAACGCCTGCCAGGCTTCCGTACCCTGCCGCAACGCTCACAGAAGGTTTGAGACAGGGAAGTAACAGCCCGCTAACCAGCAGTAGAACCTTTAGCCGGTATGCCGAACCTGGAGTCATCATGAATGCCGCCGTACTTTCTCGATATAAGACGTTCTCGGCCAGTGCCTGGCGCGAAAGTTGGGTCTAGCGTACCTCAAAAGTGGCCGTAGGGCTAACAGTTTGTTTCTTGATGTTATCGGTGACCTTGATCTGCACGGTATATCTTCCCGGCGTGAGCCCTTTGAGGGGCATCGACTTGACCACCGTGAATTGCTGCGAGGCCTTCTTCAAGTTTAGGGGGTCCTCCGGCTGGTCGACCAGAGCCTTGCCATCCCTCTCCACTTCATAGCGCACATCCAAAGAAGGCTTATGGGTCTTGTCGTCGATGCCGAGGTTATAAACCTGCATGTAAATCCCGAGTCTTTGGTCCCTTGTGAATTGGTTGTTAACGCTCGGGCGGACTTTGGTTCCACCAATTACAAATGGGCCGGAACCAACCTGGCTGGTGGGGAGCGGCTGAATCTGATCAGCAAGGATGAGCGAACTGTTGGTAAGCAGTTCATCACCGAAGGTCGGCACCACAATGCCCAACTCCTCCGAACCCATGTGGCCGTTCGAATCATCCTTCAGGACCAGGCTTAGCTTGTAGCGTCCGGGCTTAAGCGGTATGGCTTCCTGATAAAGCGACTTGTGGTTCTGGAACAATTGGAATTCGTGTTCGGGCACATCCAAAACCAGGGTCTTCTCAAAGGTGTTGACGATGTGGCCGCTCAAGCTCGAGATCTCCCCGAAAATGTCCAGGACCCCGTGCATCACGCCATCTTTGTTCTGAAATTGCAAATCACTGTTGGAAACCTGCACCGTGATCGGCGTGAGGACGGTTTGGTCCGTCACACGGATAAAGTCGGTGCGCGCATCGAACGGCAGAAGATTGGCGGATATCCGGGAGGTGACGACAGCTTTCAGATCCTTGAATTTCACTTCGGGGGGCCGGAATATCTTGGCGAATTGATCCAGGCGGGTAAACTCGTTCTGGCTCTCCGTTTGGCCGCCCATCGTCTGCCCAGTCGTCATTCCGTCCGTGCGGTTAAAGCGATCCATTTTTGATTGCGACCCGGTCATCCCCATTTGTTCTGCCATGGTCAGTCCGGCGCCGGGAACATGCAGCAGAGCGTCTTTTTCACCGGGATCCATGGTGAGGTGGAACTCACCGGTCATGGTGGTATCGACAAATTCCAGGATGATGTTGGTGCCGATGCCGTCGATGTAACGATACCGCCACTGCTCAAAAGGATAGGTGGAAGTCTCGCCGCCGCCTTCAGAATCCGGGCGCTCGTACGACCCACCGCTCGGGTGGGAATCAACTTCGTCGGCCGGTCCATACATGATGTATATCCGGCCCCGATCCGTCTTCCAGCCAGGAATACCGGAGGCATAGTGCTCATTGGCGTAAGCAATGCGGCGGTAATATTCCTCTTTAAATTCGTTTTCAGGGCTGGTGGGATTAGGATTGCGGCGCTCCCAGAAAGTTTCAATAAACGACTCGCGTTCATCATCGGTGGCAAGCTTCTTAAATGCAGCGCGCTCCTGGTCAGTGATGATGTAGGGCACTTCTTCGCTAAGCCACTTCTTATACGGCGTCTCCATCTCGTTCCGGAGAGCCTTTTGCCGACGCTTCTCCTCCTTGCTCACTTTGGGCTTGGGGTTATCCTCGTCTTTGTTCTGGTCACCCTTAGGGGAAGCACAAAGGATTGACACGCCGATAATGAGAGTGAGCGCGGACACAATTCCCAGCGCCCAACGGCTCATCAACCTATGCCTCTTAAAGTAAGCGTCTCGTTTTGACACTAATCCCCCGTTCGACTCCATACCTACACCCACCCGATTTTATTTTTCCAAGGTTGGAAAGTCAAGCTCCGATCCCCGACCCCATCCTGTGGCTCCATGCCCAACACGACGAGAAACTCAGTGGGGTCTCTAGACTCGACTGAAACAAGCCGCACCAGGTTTCAAAGGGCAAAATTCTCCCAAAACCCAGCGGTGCTCATTTGATGCATGTCAAGCACCAATGGTGGCCTGTTCTTAGAGGTTCCCAAGCATTGACAATCCATGATTAGTGCATGATAACCGATTAAAGTCCCCTTCGTCCTTATATATAGGGTATCTAACGTGGGTGGTGGGGGCGCTCGCAGTTTTGGGTCAACTTGCCCGAAATCAGGCCTGGCGACCGAAAATAAGTCCGTGCCTCCCCACCGCCAAGACCAGAGAATATGTACCAGGTATGAAATTGTTGTTTTTCGCAATGCCGGAAGGCGGTAGAATGCCGACTAGACCTAAAATGGGAACCAAGCCTCGCCCCAAGTGGAAGGCCAGGTTTCCAAACCCTAACTTGGCGTTGCTCGCCAAGCCGGGGTTCAACAAATCCCCGAGCCCTGGGCTGACCTCGCTGTATACCGCATTGATAAACGGTAGAACTTTTGACGAAACTTTCAAAGTTCTAACAGCGTATACATAAACGGGTGCCGGTAAGTAGGCGCACTCCTGAACCGATTAGGGGTCCCGTCTGCATGCATATTGCAAAAGCCTTCCGCTGAGAAAGAGTCTCTGCGTTTGCGCAACGCGAGGAGTAGAGGAGCCCTCCATGGCAGAAATTAAAGAGTTGGAACTGGGTAAAACCGATGGTCCCACCTGGGGGGATGCAACGGCGGCGTCGCCCAAACGGCAGAGAATTGGAGCGGGGATGAAGACATGGAAGAAAGTCACCTTGGCCATCGTAGGAGCCGTAGTGTTCATCGGCTTGGCGGTTGGAGGGGTGGTTTGGAGCAAGCGGGGCGTGGTATCCGTCCAAACCGGCAAAGTCCAGCGTCAGGACTTGTCCCAAATCGTCACCGCCAACGGTGAAATCAAGCCCGTGGAGCAGAATCAGGCCAACGTCAATGCCAATTCCTACGGAAAGATCACCCGAATTCTTGTGAAGGAAGGCGACCACGTTACCAAGGGCCAACTGCTGATGCGCACGGAGGACGTGCAGCAATCCGCCAGTGTGCAAGCCCAGGAAGCTGCCGTCACGACCTCCCAAGCCGATGTGGCAGCGCAGGACGCCAGTATGAACTCAGCCCGGGCGGCGCTCGACACGGCGCAGGCAAACCTGGCGCAGGCGACGGCCAAGCTGAATCAGGCCACGGAGAATTTTAAGCGCGGCCAGGAGCTTTTGAAATCCCAGTTGCTTTCCCAGCAGGACTTCGACCAGCGCCTCAGCGACTACCGGGTCGCGCAAACGGGCAAGGATTCTTCCCAGGCGCAGGTAGGCCAAGCCAAGGCCCAATACCAGCAAGCGTTGTTCACGCGCGACTCATCCCGGGCGCGCGTCAGCCAGAACCGGGCACAGCTTCTCGGCCTCAAGAATCAACTCGACCAGACGATTTACGCCTCTCCTCTTGATGGAATCGTGACTTCGCTGCCCGTCCATGAGGGTGAGAACGTTGTTCCCGGCATTCAGAATGCGGTTGGAAGCCTGCTTTATCAGGTTTCCAACCTCTCGATCATGACGGTGGAAGTGAAGGTGGATGAGACCGACATTCCCAACGTAAAGTTGGGACAAACCGCGGAAGTACTGATTGATGCTTACACCAACAAGACCTTCAAAGGCCATGTGACGCAAATCGGCGAGAGCGCTGTGGGGCGCACCAGCGGCACCACCAGCGGCGCCACGGCGACCAGCGCTGATGAAGCCAAAGATTTCAAAGTGGTTGTGGTCATCGATGATCCGCCGGCCAGCCTCCGGCCGGGGCTTTCCGCCACAGCAAAGATCACCACAGCCACCCGGCAGAACGCCGTCACGGTGCCGATTCAAGCTGTGACCGTCCGCATGCGCCGCGAACTTGAGGCGAACAAAGACAAAGACAAGGATGCCAAGAGTCCGGCGACGCCCAGCAAGCCCCTCACTGCAAAGGAAATAGAGAAGGGCAAGGAAGAAGTGCAGGGGATTTTCGAGATAAAGGCGGGCCGCGCCGTTTTTGTTCCCATCGAGAGTGGAATTATGGGCTCCACCGACATCGAGATTATCAAAGGCGTACAACCCGGCGACGAGATCGTTACCGGCAGCTTCAGCGTCCTGCGTACGCTTAAGAACGGAACCAAAATAAAGGTCGATACCAGTGCCAAGACGCCGACTGGGGCGGGAGCCTGATCAGCCGCCTGATCGGGCGACCCGCTAGCGCCTCGCCCGCGGTAGCACAACCGGCGTCAGGCTGCCATCGGCCGAACGAGGGGGGCAGGAATCCGGATGTTAGAGGAAAGGGACGGGCAGACTATCATGGCGACCCAAATGGCTTCAGCTTCCTCGGGGGAAATACAAGCCCCTGGCGACGGCGTTGTCATCAAGGCTGAGAATCTGTGGAAGACCTATGACATGGGTGAGGCCATCCAGGTTCACGCCCTCAGCGGTGTTTCGTTCGCGATTAACCGCGGAGAGTATGTGGCCATCATGGGACCGTCGGGCTCCGGCAAGTCCACGCTGATGAACCTGATCGGCTGCCTGGATACTCCCTCGCGCGGGGCCTACTGGCTGAACACGCACCTGGTCAGCGAGCTTTCCGACGACCAACTGGCCTATATTCGCAACAAGGAAATCGGCTTCGTCTTCCAGACCTTCAACCTGTTGTCGCGCGCCAGCGCGTTGCACAACGTGGAACTGCCCCTCATTTATAGTGGAATGCCGCAGAAGGATCGTTTAGAGAAGGCCGCGGAGGCGCTGCGCAAGGTGGATTTGGCTGACCGCATGCACCACAAGCCCAACGAGCTTTCCGGCGGACAGCGGCAGCGCGTGGCAGTGGCGCGGGCGCTGGTCAACAATCCCTCCATTATTCTGGCTGACGAGCCCACCGGAAACCTCGATACCGCGACCGGCGAGGAAATCATGGGCCTCTTCGAGCGGCTTCACCAGGCCGGCAATACCCTGGTGCTGGTGACCCACGAACACGACATTGCAGCTCATGCTCATCGCATTATCCACGTTCGCGACGGCCGCATCGAGAGAGACGAACGGATTCAGTAATTTTGGATTTTAGATTTTGGATTTTGGATTGGAGATTCTTCATTTTGAGTTTGGGATCTTGAATTTTGAATCTTGAACGGTGAATTTTTGTCATCCCCTGGCCAAACCGCTTCCCTCCCGCACGCGCTCGGCGTCCGTTCCAAGACCGGCTCCGGAACCTGGGTCACCACCCGCGAAGCCTTCTGGATTGCGCTGGAAGCGTTGCGTACCCACAAGTTGCGTTCCTTCCTGACGCTTTTGGGAATAGT
>Ga0182027_10015069_pt1 | contig 10663 bp, 13 predicted proteins | sample 712E1DmetaG_FD_121300 | JGI IMG/M metagenome (GOLD analysis project Ga0182027, IMG submission 121300) | Permafrost microbial communities from Stordalen Mire, Sweden - 712E1D metaG (Illumina Assembly) | ecosystem: Environmental > Terrestrial > Soil > Wetlands > Permafrost | place: Sweden... | reverse complement strand
TGGGGAGCCGAAATCGTCCACAAAACGCTCTCGCGGTTTCAGTGAGTTGCGCGGGTCGGCTGTCAAGCCCCGTTGTGGCTTCGAACTCCCTTGTCCGGTCGCGGACGCAGTGGGAGGAGCCTCAGCCATCATGTTGGGCGCGGTGCGCGTTATCATGAATACCATGAGCGGCATCGCCGAAAGCCCGGCAGTCTTGGACGATCTGGTCCGGCGAATCGCGGAGCGGTTTTCGCCCGAGAAGATCATCCTTTTCGGCTCTCGCGCCCGGGGCGATGCAGGTCCGGATAGCGACATCGATCTGTTGGTGTTGTTTTCAGATGTCGCCGATCCAAACAAGCGCGCGGCGGAACTCTATGCCTCGCTCTTGGACTTTCCCAGCCCGATGGACATCGTCGTTTCGACCAGTTCCCGTTTCGAGCGCTACCGGAACGTAGTGAACACCGTGTACTGGCCGGCCTCACGCGAAGGCAGGATTCTCTATGAACGTGCCGCCTGAGGTTGTTGAGGTTCTCCGGCAGTGGGCTCGTAAAGCGGAGCATGACATCGAAGCGGCAAACCGGATCATGGCCATTGAGGACGGTTGCCCGTTCGATACGGTCTGTTTTCATTGCCAGCAAGCCGCCGAAAAGTATCTGAAGTGTCTGCTCACTTACCTGGGCATTCAGGCGCCCCGAACCCACGATCTGAAATCCCTCGCGGCGCTCACCCATCTGGAACAGCGTTTTCCGGTACGGGTCGAAGACCTGGCCGAACTGAACCCCTATGCCGTCGATGTTCGCTACGCCGATGATTGGCGGGAACCGCAATTGAACGATGCCAAACGCGCTCTTGCGCTGGCATCGCAGGTTCGGACCGCCGTCCGTGAATTGATTCCCGCGCCTGTAATCGAATAGATCAGCCGGACCCCGGCGCGAACTCTTGCCTGGCCGCCTTTCCATTCAACAGACTGCAAACTCCTGAATCTGGGCAAAGAGCGGTCTGATGCCCGGCGGCGGGCAGGCCACCAAGGTTAGAAACGCGTCCACGACGGGGAGCCAAACCAGTTCGCGACTGTTGCGCGTCCACCTTTTTGTTTCTTGCACTTGCCTATTCGTGCGGCCAAGGCGCCCCAGTGGGAACTCGAACCCGCTTCATCGGGGCGCTTGACATCAAAGTGGCTGTTCGTCATCATTGAATCAAGATGCGCACTACGCTGGACGTGGAGACTGATGTCCTAGATGCGGCTAGGGCTCTGGCCGCTGCCCGCGGTGTGTCCGTGGGAGCGGCTTTGTCCGAGCTAGCGCGGCGGGGTGTCGCGGCCCGAACGCCGTTGAGCGCCCGCAACGGTTTTCCGGTGTTTCAGATACCCGCGGGGACGCCGGGGTTCGGTCCGGATGAGGCTGCGGCGGCGACCAGTCGGCAGGACCTTGGCGCGGCGCGGGAATTCCTGGAGCCGGGACGATAACCGTGGCCGTCTCCCTGCTTGATGTCAATGTCCTGCTCGCCTTGGCGTGGCCGACCCATGTCCACCATGCGGCGGCCCACCGGTGGTTTGCAGAGAATTGCGGGGCTGGGTGGGCAACTTGCCCGCTGACGCAGTTGGGGTTCGCGCGGCTGGGGATGCAGCCGGCGGTGGTGAAAATCCCGATTCTTTTCGGGGACGTGATGGAGGCGCTGGCCCAAATGACAGCCAACGGCGCGCATCGCTTCTGGCCGCTTGAGGGCGGACTCATCGGGATTCGCGACGAGATACGCGCTCGCATCGCGGGACATCACCAACTGAGCGATGCCGTGCTGCTCGATCTGGCGATCCGGCATCAGGGGCGACTGGCCACATTCGATCGGAGGATTCTGGGGCTTCTGCCGCCCGATTCGGTTCTGCGGGATGCGGTGGCGATTGTTCCGGCTTAGCTATCCAGTCTGAGTCCAACGCCCACCTCGCCCAAAGGTTCGGAAGAGCCTGGGCCTGGTGGAACTGACGCGACCGCAAGTGTTACAATCTCTAAGTCGTGAACGACGCTCTGCGAGAAGTTATCGCCCGATTGAGTTCTCCCGCCGAAACGCGAGCCTTTCGCACGCAGCCTGCCGATCTGGGGAATTGCCGTTTTCCCAACCTGGACAGGGTCTGGGAAGTTCTGGATGAGGTGGAATTGAGCAGGACCGCGGATCGCGTTTGCACGAATCCGCCACTCGGTGGCTGGATGGAAAGCTGAGCGAGTCCGCCCGCGCCGACGGCGATTTCGCGCGATTCGACGGATTGCGATGGGCGAATCCGTTGAGCCGGTAGTCCGGCCCTACGGCTTCCCGATCAGGCGCCGCCGCAGCGTATCCAGCGCCATCTGCGCCGTGAACGCGCGGATTCGCGCGCGGTCGCCCAGAAACCTGCGGTGCGCCACCTGGACGCCGCCCGAATCCGCCACGGCGACGTACACCGTCCCCACCGGTTTGGCTTCGCTTCCCGTGGGACCGGCCACGCCGGTGACGGCCACCGCGTAGGTGGAACCGGTGCGCTCTCGCGCGCCCGCCGCCATGGCCTCGGCGGTCTGCCGGCTGACGGCCCCGAACTCCGCAATGGTCTCCGGCGGCACGCCCAGCAGACCCACCTTCAGCTCGTTGCTGTACGTAATGAATCCGCCCACGAAGTAGTCCGAACTGCCGGGCGCCGCCGTCAGGCGCTCGCCCAACAGGCCGCCGGTGCAGCTTTCCGCCACCGACACCGTGGCGTGCGCCTGCCGCAGCAGGCCGCCGACGACGACATCCAGCGCGTCGCCGTTGCGCGAGTAGATGCGGTCGCCCAGGAGCGACTCGATGGGTCCCGCCACTTCCCCCAGCAGCGCGTCGGCCTCGGCGAGCGAGGCGCAGCGCGCCCGCAAGTGGATTTGCAGATCGCCGCCGGCCGCCAGTATGGTGGTGGCCGGGTTCTGGTACTTCGTGTACACCGGCGCGATGGTCTGGTCGAGATCCGATTCCGACATGCCCGTGACGCGCAGCAGCAGCGTGCGGATAGCCAGTTTGGGAACCATGCCGCGCAGGCGGGGCAGGCAGTGGCGCTCGAACATGGCGCTCAACTCGTGGGGCGGGCCGGGCAGCAGCATCAGGACCGCGCCGGATTCCTCCAGCCACTGTCCGGGCGCGGTGCCACGGTCGTTGGGCAGAACTTCGGCGCCTTCCACCACGAACGCCTGGCGCCGGTTGACTTCCGGCATGGGGCGCTTCATTTGAGCGAAACGCAGCTCGATGGCCTCGGCGATCTCCGGGCGGAAGACCAGCTTCCGGCCGAGCGCCAGCGCCACGGCCTCGCGCGTGACATCGTCTTCGGTAGGGCCCAGTCCGCCGGAGAGGATCGCGATGGCGGACCGCGACACGGCTCTCCGTATGGCGTCGGCCAGGCGCTCGCGGTGGTCGCCGATCACACACTTGGCCACCACTTCCACTCCCAGCCCGTTCAACTCGCCGGTCAGGTACAGGGAGTTGGTGTCGACGCGCCGCGCCGTCAGCATTTCCGAACCGACCGCTATGATTTCCGCGTCCATCGAACCGGCGCCGTCAAACCGGCGGAAGCCCTTTGATGCCGACGTCCACGCGATAGAGGGCATTGCTGGTGGCGATCGCCAGCGAGCGCTGAGGAGTGAATGCCAGGCCCACAATCCCCGGTCCGGAGAGAAACAGCTCGGCGCGGCGGTCGGGCGCGATGCGCACCACGCCCCGGCGTCCGGCCATGGACGCGGCCACGTAGAGGTTGCCTGACTCGTCGAACGCCAACCCCTGCGGGCGGCCCAGGCCGCGGTAGAACACCTCCACTTCCCCGTGCACCGAAATCCGGTTGACGCAATCGAAGCTGGAGGTGGTGGGGCCGGTGACGTACAGGTACCCGTCCGGGCCGAAGACCATGTGGTAGGCGGCGATCGAAGCCTCCATGGTCGCGAACACGAAAATCTGCCGGTCGGGGCTGATCTTGAAGATGGTGCCGCTGCGGTCGCCCACGTACAGGTTCTGTTCCTTGTCGAAGGCCAGACCCGTGGCCACTCCCATTCCTTCCACGAAAACCGACATGTTGCCGGTGGGCGACGCCTGGTACACCACGCCGTCGTGCCGGCTGGAAATGTAAAGCATGCCCTGCGGGTCGAAGGCCAGGGCGGTGGCGTTCATCAGCTCGTTGATGAACGGTTTCATGCCGAAGTTCAGGTCGATCTTGAAAACCGCCACCGGCACTTTCTGGCCGCGCGACCCGCTGAAGGTGGTGTAGATATTGCCGATCGCGTCCACGGCCGGATTGGCCACGGGATGCAGGCTGTCGGCGAGCTGTACGCCGATATCGCAAGCCCAGACACCGCTGGCCTGGCCGTCGCTTTCAATCGTCAGTTCTCCCGCCGTGGCGCCGTCCGGAACGCGGGCGATCACAAAGGAGTCCGAGCCGACGATCACCGGTGCGCTCACTTCCCCGATGGTCACGTGCGGCCGGCCGGTCCTGGCGAAGCCCGTGCCCTTGATCTGCAACTCGCCGCCTGGAATGGCGGCGTGCGGCGTGACCTGCGAAATCCGCGGTTTACAATCGGAGGGTTTCCGAAGAGGCATTCAATACAGATTGAACCATCCTGCCACCAATAACACAAGTGCCGCGTAAACTCCGGCCATGGCGTCGTCGGCATTGATGCCCCATCCGCCGGGCAAGGCTTCGAGTTGCCGCACCGGCGGCGGCTTCCAGATGTCGAACAGGCGAAACAGCAGGAACGCCGCCAGGAACGTTTCCCAGTTCAGCGTGCGCGCGCCCGCCAGCGCAATCCACTGGCCGACGACTTCGTCCACCACCACGAAGCCGGGGTCCTCGAGATTCGCCGCGCGCGCCGTAACGCCGGCGGCCCAGACCGCGGGCAGAAACAAAACCACGGCCATTAGCGGGAAATGCCACCACAGGAATCCGGCGTAGCGGTGCAGCAGGATGGCGATGGCGACCGCCGCCGCCGACCCCGCCGTTCCCGGAGCCACCGGCGAACGCCCGCATCCAAACCAGGTGGAGAGAGTGTTGGCGATTCTCAGCCGCATGAGGAAACCTCAAGCCGCCGATGAACGCAGATGAACGCGGATAACGCAACCGCACTGCTACCTGTCATCTTCTCCGCGCTCCGCCAGGGTTTTATGTGGGGCAGGTTGTCAACCTGCGGCCGATTGTCAATCGGCCCGGCGAGCGAAGCTCGCCTAGGTCTCTGACCGCGTGGTCCGGTACCATTGCCGGCAACCACTCCCTCACGGTCGTGGCTCTGAACAGAGCCGCGCGCGTTAGCGAGCGGTTCCGCGATGGCACCGAATCCCGCGGTCATGGCACTGGCGGCTGGGGTATCCGCAGTTGGTCTGGTTGCGGCTTGCCGGAGCCTCCGGCCGCGGCGTTCGGTGCCGTTGCCGGGCCGCTCGCTCACGCTCGCGGTTCCGGGGGCCGCAACCGCGCGGGAGTTGCCCGCGGGCGACAACCTACTCATCGCCCTCTTCCGCCTCATCCCCCGCCTGAATCGGCGACGGGATCACGTACTTCTCCGTTGCCCAGTTGGCCAGATCGGCGATCCGGCAGCGTTCGCAGCAAAACGGGAACTCCGGATCTCCGGGTTCGACATCCTTCTTACAAATCGGGCATCTCATAGTGCGGGCGCGGGCGCGATATTGACCAGCGGCGTGGCGGCGAAGCGCGGAGCCGGCTCGTCGGGCGGCAGCAACGTGCCTACTACATCATAATCGTGCGCTTCGGTGATGCGCATGCGGCGGATTTCGCCCTGGCGCGGCGGCGCGCCCTCGAAATCGTTGATCAGCGCCACGCCGTCGATCTCCGGCGCCTGCCCGGGCATGCGCGCTTGCCACAGCAGTTCGGTTTCGCTCGATTCGCCTTCCACCAGCACCCGGACTTCCCGCCCCACCAGAGCGCGGCCGCGGGCCCGCGCGATGCGCCGTTGCAGGGCCATCAGCCGCCGCAAGCGGCGCTGAATGGTGCGGCCGTCCACTTTGCCGTCCAGCGCGTAGCTGGCGCTGGTGTCTTCGTCCGAGTACGCGAAGACGCCCAGGTTGTCGAAGCGCGCGGCGCCAGCGAACTGGCACAGCTCCTCGAAATCCGCCGCCGTCTCGCCCGGAAAACCCACGATGAAGCTGGTGCGGATGGCCACGCCCGGAATGATGCGCCGGATGCGTTCGATCAGTTTGAGGAAGATGTCGGCCGACCCGCCGCGCTTCATGCGCCGCAGCACGCGCGCGCTCGAGTGCTGCAGCGGCATGTCGATATACTTCACCAGCGACTGGTGCGCGGCGATGGTGTCCAGCAGCCTCCCGGTCACCTTGTTGGGGTACGCGTACAGGAAGCGGACCCACTTTTCACGGCCGGTCTCGATCTCCGCCAGGCGCGCCAGAAGCCGCGCCAGGCCGTCGGCGATCCCCAGGTCCTCGCCATAGCAGGTGGTGTCCTGCCCGATCAGGTCGATTTCGCGCACGCCCTGAGAGAACAGGCGCGTGGCTTCGGAAATCACGCTTTCGAAGCGCCGGCTGCGGAACTTCCCGCGGTACTGCGGAATCACGCAGAAGGCGCAGGGATGGTCGCAGCCCTCGGCGATCTTCACGTAGGCGAAGTGCCGGGGAGTGGCCAGCACGCGCGGCGTGAGGTCGTGGTAGAGGTAACTCTCGGCCGGCGGAGCGCCCGGTTCCAGCCCTTCGCAAGCCGCCACGATGGCGTCGATCTGATTGGTGCCGACGATGGCATCGACTTCCGGAAGTTCCTTGCGGAGATCGCCGCGGTACCGCTCCACCAGGCAGCCCGCCACGATCAACCGGCGGGCCCGGCCGGTCTTCTTGTACGCGGCCATCTCCAGGATGGTATCGATGGACTCCCGCTTGGCCGGGTCGATGAAGCTGCACGTGTTCACCACCAGCACGTCGGCCTCGCCGGGATGGGACGTCAACTCGTGGCCGCGGGCCACCAGTTGACCCATCATGACTTCGCTATCGACGAGATTCTTGGGACAACCCAGGCTGATGAAACCGACTTTCAAGCGCGCATCCAAAAGGGAAGGATGCTCTCAGGATAACAGTTGGCGCACAATCCGTAAGGGCAATGGCGTTAACCCTTTGGGTAATTATTTACTTGGCACATATGCTACTTGGCGGTGTTCTCAAGCTGATTAGAAAGGGCAAAGGGTAGGGGGCTGGGTCGTGCCCCGTAGGCTCCCTTAAAGGTGCTTACCCTACATCGGAGGGCCGCCCGCCCTCCTTGAAGGGTACTCGATGCTGAAGGCGACTTTCCAGACCCTCAGCCGGACGATCATTCTGTTGTTGGATTTTCTTCGGACGGTGAAAGAGACCATTTTGGCTGGCCTCCTTAATTCAGGGGCACTACAAGTTTCGGGCGTCTATGCACCCGAAAATGCCGGAGCGGGTGCATTCGTGGCCTCCCACTTCGGAACCTTCGGATTGCGTATGGGGGCAGACCCCGTACGCATCCGTCGGACGTAATTATGATATCATGGCGCTGTCCATTTTGAGCAAGAAGATTACAGTTTTAGAAATGTCTCAAGTCGCGGCATCTTGCGAATTCCCAGATGATTGGCGTTATGCCAAGCTATGGAAAAGCCATCCGCCATTGCAACCTGTAGGTTGTATGCTGCTTTGCGCTTATCGGTAGCGGCGATACTGTCTGTCCTCCGCAGCACTTCACCGTTTTCGCTCCAAAGTGTGAGCAATACGTCAACACCGTTGTCCCGCTCTGTTGTAGTGATTGATAGAATGTAGCCTTCTGAGTCATGGAGAGCCCTTAAACCACGGGACGGAAGAATGACATCCAACTGCTTCTCATTCTCATCGTGGAGACCTGTTCCCGGTGCGTAGTAGAGGGTTCCAACGCTGGTGAATTGCCGCAGCCAGTATTTCGCCTCAGCGCTGTCAAAGCTGTTCATCGCTTGGTCAGACACTCGATAATAATCTGCCTGTGTTGGCGTGACGGGTGGCTCCGTGCAGCCTGGCAAGACAAGCGCCGTAGCTAGGATGGCCAACGGGTAAACAAACGCTCTTGCCTGGATCGCGCGCATGGGCGGAAGTATGGCACCAATAACGGATTCGAGGTGTTCCAGTGCCTCGGGGGACACCCCGATCCGGCCAGTCAGGGTCACTTCAAAACCGGCCAGGCCGACACCCGCTCAGGCACTCCATCCCCCGCTGCCCGTCGGGTTCGGAATTTGAGCAAGTTGTTGAGCAGAAGAAGGCACCTTTCGAGGTAAGGGTTTCTGTCGGATCCGAGACGCTCGTGTTCGCTTATAAGGAGTGACCGCTTTGAACGCCGGCCGGCGGGACTTCTTCGCCTAGTTTCGGGCTGCCTTCCCCAGGGCGCACAGAAGATCCATAGCGAACATGGGTTTGGGCATAGAGGAGGCCGGCTGCCGATGCTCCAGCAGCAGATGTCGCCCCGGCACCCTAAGATTCGCCGATTTCCTCAAGGATCAGATGGTAATGACGTTCCGAGAGCCGAAAACCCTTCTTGCGTAGGACATCCAGTTTCTCCCGAACGCTGGGAACCCACCCTCGCAGCTTCGCTTCTGAGTACACGACCGGAGTGCGTGTTACGTTCAGACCCAGGTCGCGAGCATAGCCGACCGCCCTCTGGTCGTCCAACAGCAGCGTCTCGGCCTGGCACTCTTGCGCCAGGACGATCGCCTCGGCTTCACCGATGTCGAGGCACCCGGCCTCGCACGCTTCCTCAATCCGACGCCGATTCCGAACAGCCGTGACGACGATCCAATCGCCCAACGCCGCCTCGACCTCGCCCTTGACCGGAAAACCGGCTCCCTGCACAACCACTTCTTGATACACGGCGGGTGGGATAGCGATTTCTCCAAAGAGGTCCTTCAGTAGGTGGAAATCGGATAAGGCGGCCAGGTAAATTAGCGGTGAGCTGTTGGCCACCACCGGCATCCCGGTCAACTCGCCTTTGGAGCGTAACGGTTGCGCAATTCCCGAATCTGCCGGAAGTCTTCGTCATCGAGCTCGACCCGGAACCCGACGCCGCGCTCGCGCAAGAGGTCCAAAAACTCGATCCGCGGAAGTCCCAACAACTTCGCGGCCTCGACCGGTGCCAGTTTGTCCTCGCTGTAGAGACGCAGCACGATTTCCGTTCCGCAGAGTTTCCCTAGCTCATGAGCCGGAACCTGAGCGAGGATTTCCTGCGGCAGATCGACCTCAATTTCCAGTTTCACAGTCGGCAGTCCTACAGCGATCATTATACCGCCGTGAGGGGCGCGTGATGGCTTCGGCGCCGCTGGCGCTGTCTGGCCGCCACCGGTCTTCTCGAAGAACGCCCGCGGCCCGGCCTGTTGCGCGGCTGGCGCCCGCTCTCCCGAAGTGGCGGCAATTGCTCCTTTGTGGGCGTGAGGATGGCTTTTGGTGGGGAGGCGCGACTCCCAAGATCCAAAGATAGCGGCTGGGTGTATACTGACGGGCATCTGGGATCCACAATGGAAATCGGAGATAATCGGAGCTAATCCGGGTGCCAAAACGGGCATCCGTATGTAACCGGAGGTATTGCATGGAATCGAGTCGAATGTTGCGCGGGGGACTCTGTGCCGGCGTGATGGTCGCGGCGGGGTTCCTCTTACTGAGTGCCGGTAGCCCGAAGCCGGTCAGGCCGCCTCAAACCGCGTTAGGCAGCCACCCCCCTATCAGAATTCACCAGCAACACGAACGCGGGGTTCTGGACAGTTCCAACTGGGCCGGATACGGCGTCACTGGCGCGAATGGCTCCGTAACCGATGTTACAGCCTCGTGGACCGTTCCGGCCGTCAAGTGCCCGGCGGCCCCTACGGGGTATGCCGCCTTCTGGGTAGGTATCGACGGGTTTTCCTCGAGCACGGTCGAGCAGATTGGGACGGATTCCGACTGTGTAAGCGTGAACGGCAGACAGACGGACACTCCGACCTATTACGCCTGGTATGAGTTCTATCCGCAGGGTTCCTATCTGGTCGAGTTCCCTCATGCCGTTCAACCCGGGGACTTTATCACCGCGCAAGTGAAATTCATCGGCCAAACCAGCAATCCCCGGCACGGAGGCGCGGCGGATCAATTCACCGCGACCATCACCGACGTCACGCAACAGAACGAGACCTTTAGCGTGACCTCGTCGGTGACCGGCGCCGGGATGTCCTCCGCCGAATGGATCGCCGAGGCTCCCTGCTGTGGGAAGGGGAATCTCGTCCTGCCGCTCTCCGATTTCGGGTACGCGAGTTTCAGCTCCGCCGGCGCTACCCTGAGCAAAACGGCCGCGGCGATTAACGCGTCTACCCCGAACCTTCAGACCATCACCATGGTGGGCGAAAAGTCCTCGACCCTCATCAAGGCGCAACCTTCCATCCCACTGGGAAGCAACGGCAGTTTCGGCGTCACCTGGCTGAACGCCGGACCCTAGGTTTCCGGCCGCGTGGTTCGGCGCCATTACCGGGCCGCTCGCTCACGCTCGCGGTTCCGAACGGTACCACGACCGTGAGGGAGTGGCCCGTGACAAAGGAACAGTATCTTGCGGTCATGGCACTAGGTCTTCGACCGTGTGATTTGGCGCTATTACCGGGCCGCTCGCTCACGCTCGCGGTTCCGAACGGTACCACGACCGTGAGGGAGTGGCCCGTGACAAAGGAACAGTATCTTGCGGTCATGGCACTAGGTCTTCGACCGT
>Ga0182027_10015068_pt1 | contig 10664 bp, 4 predicted proteins | sample 712E1DmetaG_FD_121300 | JGI IMG/M metagenome (GOLD analysis project Ga0182027, IMG submission 121300) | Permafrost microbial communities from Stordalen Mire, Sweden - 712E1D metaG (Illumina Assembly) | ecosystem: Environmental > Terrestrial > Soil > Wetlands > Permafrost | place: Sweden... | reverse complement strand
CGCGCGCATTGCGGACCATCTGGGACTGGGTGGCAACACGCCCGATGAGAAGGTTGACCGGTTGGTCGCGGAGATCAACAAGTTGAAAAAGGCCATCGGCCTGCCCGGTTCGATCCGGGAGGCGGGAGTGGCCGAGAAGGAATTCCACGCCCAGCTCGACATGCTGGCCGCCAATGCCTTCGACGACCAATGCACGGGCGCGAATCCCCGGTATCCGCTGATACCGGAGATCAAGGACCTGTTCCTGCGTGCCTATGAAGGAAAAGACTGATTCGAAAATTCGCCGCGTCCGGCCATCGTCCGCCATTTCACGGACAATGGCTGGCGCCGGCTTGCCGCCGGACGGCGGCGGGAAAATCTTGAAACCCGTTTCCGCCGACGCGGACAGCACGCGCAAGGCCGGCTTGTCCTGCGTCAAACGCCTGCCCTCGTATTTACAACTGCTTCGCGTGCTGCAGGCGGAGGGGCACGAGCATGTTTCGGGCACCGTGCTGGCCAGCGTACACAATCTTGAACCGGTCATCGTGCGCAAGGACCTGGCCATCACCGGCATCACCGGCACGCCGCGCATCGGTTTCCGGGTGAACGAACTCATTGCCGCCATCGAGCGCTTTCTCGGCTGGGATAACCAGACCAAGGCAATCCTAGTGGGCACGGGCAACCTCGGCGCCGCATTGCTCGGCTATCGCGGTTTTGACAACTTTGGCCTGCAAATCGTCGCCGCCTTTGACAGCGATCCAAAAAAAGTTGGCCAGTGGGTGCATGGCTGCAAGGTGCAATCCGTGGAGCATCTGGCCGGCTTTGTCCGACGCGGCCACGTCCTGCTGGGCGTGCTGACCGTGCCCGCCGAATTCGCGCAGGCGACCGCCGAACGGATGATCGCCGCCGGCATCCGGGGCATCTGGAATTTTACGCCGGTGAAGCTACAGGTGCCCGCCGATGTGGTGACGCAGAAAGAGGATTTGGCGGAAGGGCTGGCCGTGCTTTCCCACCGGATGCACCACGTGTCCCGGTCCGCGCCGATATTTAATCCGGCTACGCGAGACCGCTAGCCCTTGTCACTGAATTACAGTTCTGCCAGACTTGGACAATGCTGCGAGTCACTCTCAACGACCTCTTCCGTGTGCGGCCCGGGGTTTGTGGCTTGGCTTGAGGATATCGTCATGCGCTGGTTCAAGGTTCACCTGAAACTACAGCCGCTGGTTGTTGGATTCTTCAACTCGCTGTCGCTCCACGCCATCCGCCAGCCTAAGCGCGTGATCATCATCGCCGCTTTGATCACGCTGGCCGCCGCACCGGGCCTGCTGCGTTTAAAACTGCGCACGGACGGCCACGCGCTAGTTTCTCCCACCGCGCCCGAAGTGCTGGCTGACAAAGCCGTCCGCGGCCACTTTGGCATCCATGACCAACTGGTCGTGCTGATTCGCTCCCGGCACGCCGACGGCATTTTCAATCCGGCCACGTTGCAACTGATCCGCGATTTGACTGCGGCGTTTCAACAACTTCCTGGCGTTGCCCCGTCCGATGTCATGAGTCTGGCCACCGAACCGAGCTTCCGGCTGCGGCCCGGACGGTTGATGCAACAGACCCTGCTGGAACCGTCTCTGGAAACCCAAGCGGAGCTGGACCGGTTGCGCGACGACCTGCGCCGGATTGAGCTCTACACCGGCACGCTCGTTTCGGGCGACGGCCAGTTCACCGTCATCCTGGTCGGCGTGCCCTCCGGGGCTGACCGCTCACAGTTCCACGCGCAAGTTCTGCGAATCATCGCCCCGAAAAAAACGGCGGCGGACGAAATCGCGGTGACCGGTGCGCCGGTGGCCGAGTCGTTGTTTGGCGTCCAGATTCTTGAAGACCTCGGCGTCCCGGCCGGCGTGCTGGGTGCCGGCGCGGCCACGGGCGCGGATTGGAAAATGCCCGCCAGCCGGCACGAACTCCGCGTCTTCGTGGCCCGGCACATCGGCCTCGTGCCGCTGGCGGCGCTGGTGATGATGCTCGTTTTACTGCTGTGCTTCCGCAACGTGCTGGCGGCACTGCTGCCGCTGCCGGGCGTGCTGGCGACGATGCTGCTGGTCTTTGGCTTGATGGGCTGGCTCGGCGTCCCGATTTATCTCACCACCGCCGTGATGCCGGTGCTGCTGACCGTGATTTCAGTCACCAACGACATTTATCTGTTCAGCCGCTACTTTAATTTGCTGCGGGAAAAGCCCGGCGTAAATCACGTGGCGCTCGTCGGGGAAACCTTCGACAAACTGACCCGGCCCGTGGCGGGCACATCGCTGGCCGCCGTCGCCGGCTTTTTGTCCTTCGGTTTTTCGCCGCTGGTGCCCGTGCGCATGTTCGGGCTGTTCACCGGTGTCGGCGCGCTGTTGGGTTTGGTCCTGTCGCTTACGGTGGTTCCGGCATTGCTGGTATTGATCAATCCCGCCTGGCTGCGGCCACGACATCCGCAAAGTGAAAACCCTCCCGCCGCCTGGCTCACGTCGAAATTTGCCGGGGCCGGACAAGCGGTCGTGCGGCGGCGATGGTGGGTGGTTGGCTTCGCGCTGGCGGTTTTGGCGCTCACGCCCCTTGGTTTGCGCAGATTGGTCGTGCAGGATAGTTGGACAAACGGGTTTGATCCGGAGAGCGAATTCCGGCGGGTCACGCAGCAGGTCAACGAAAACTTTTTCGGGATGCACCTGCTGTATATTTCCGTCGAGGCGCCCAAAACAATTCAGGGAGAAATCGCGGCGGCGGCCATCAACAGCCCCGACATCGCGCTGCCCGCCGCGCTGGTGGGTGACGCGGCGTTGATTGCGGGCAGCCCGATCCGACTTTTCACCGGCACTTCATCCGATGCGCCCGGTGCCGTCTGGCAATCGCACATTGAAAGGGTGAACGGCGGCGGTGACACCGTCTTCGCGCGGCTCGCCCGCACCAGTGCGGCAACGAATTTTACGGACGCGCTGGCGAAAGCGGGAAAGGCCCGGTTTGAAATATCCGTCCGCACCCACAGCCAGCCGGAACTCATCCGCGCCCTGGGCGGCCTGGGTGCATTCATCCGTGAACGCCGGGACGATGCGGTGGGCGGCGTTCTGGGTCCGGCGGACTATCTTGCCACCACACGCTTTATGATCCGCCCCAACGATCCCGCCGCCCGTGTGCTGCCCGATGCTGCCGTTGAAATCAATATGCTCTGGGATTATTACGCGATTGCCTTGGGTCCGGAGCGGCTGCGCCAGCTCGTGGACAGCAATTATAGCCAATCGCTGACCACGGTTTTTTTGAAGGATGCCAATTTTGTCGGCACCGCGAGGCTCATGCGTGACCTCCGTGCTTACGAGCGCGAACAGCTCGCGCCAAAGGGAATCAAACTTGTTTTTGCCGGCGACGTGGCGGTGAGCCAGTCACTCATCCGCGGCATCGTCAGCACGCAATTGCAATCGCTCATCTGGTCGCTGGCGGGAATTTTTTTGGTGACGTCGTTTTTCGGCAACTCGTGGCGCTGGGGATTTTACTGCCTGCTGCCGAGTTTGCTGGCCGTGGTGATCAAATTCGCAGTGATGGGCTGGGCGGACATTCCGCTGGGCGTGGCCACCTCGATGTTTGCCGCCATGACGCTCGGCATCGGCGTGAACTGCACCATCCATCTGCTCGAAGGTTTCAGCCAAGCGCGGGCTGCTGGAAAATCACCGGCGGATGCCTTAAGCCAGTCCTTGCGGCTCACCGGCCCGCCCGCGCTCATCAACACGCTGGCTGTCTCGCTCGGCTTTGGCGTGCTCATGCTCTCACAGGTGCCGGCCAACGCGCGGCTCGGCCTCCTGCTGGTGCTCGGCCTGGTCAACTGCTTCATCGCGTCGCTGCTGCTCCTGCCCCTCCTGCTTCATTGGTGGCCGCTGAAGGATTTAAGCGAAGCCAAATCCGGTGCGGACACAAAGTAAAAAAAGACCGGGCCGAAGCCCGGTCTCGTCGTTATGGTTGGCTGGCTGTGCGCGCTTAATTTCGCAACCGGAAAAACCTCGTGTTTCCGCTCATCGGGTTGGTGTAGGAACCGCTGGTGACCGGCCCTTTCACATCGTTGAATGGCAGCCGGAGATTCGTCGTGCTCTGGAGCGTGAAATTATTCTGCCATTGCAAAACGGCATTGGTACCGATTTGACTGACAAACATTGAGCCCGGCACGATCGGCGGCAAACTGGGCAGCAGCCGGATGGCGCGGTTCGCTGGAATCCAAGTCGCGCCACCGTTAAGGCTCAATTCAGTAAACACATCAAAAAAGCTGCTGACGCGGTAACCGCGCGGATCAGGCCCGATGGTGTGCTTGCCGAGCGAATGTTTGGTCGGACTTTCACGCAGCATGAAAGTGCCGATGCCGGGGCTGTCGCCAGCGAGATTGAGCGACACCATTTCCGTGTCAAAGGTGCTGGTCGTGCTGCCGGCGGGGCTGGTGTTGCTGATCGTCACCGAAGCTGGGCCGTTGGCCAATGCCGGGAACCAATTCACCCCGTCAACGGACAGTTCCATTGTTGCCGCCGTGCCGGGTGGGTTGTAATAGTTGGTTCCCAAATACGGCGGCGGCGGTATGGGGTTCAAGAAGTTCCCGAGGCCAAGGTCGCGGATATAAACGAACCCGGTGCCATTTGTGAAAGTCACGGTGTCATCCAAAACATTGGTTGTTCCTGAGGAGGAATCCACCACTGTGTTCACAACCGAATTGTAACTCGTATTGGGCGTCGGGAACGAGTTGGTCGGGCGCAGCCAGGGGATGGGCGGCGGCGGCATGGGTGAGCCAACGGGTCCCAAGGTTTGATCCAAAAGTCCGCCGGGCGCCGTCGCCGCGGCACACGGCGCTGCCGCGGTAACCACATTCGTAAACACCCCGTGGCCGGCCAGCGTCAGGTAGCCCAGCACGTCACCGGCGGCCCAATAGGGCGGGTTGCTGTCTCTGAACCGAATCGGCACCGCCGTGCTCTGCCCGTGAACATACGTTGCCGTCGGCGGCAGATTGGTCAGGGAAAGATTCTCGATGAGCAACGGATCGCTGGCGTCATTGTAAAGCACCGCCCCGCCCACGGGAAAATCCGTATCGGAGATGGTGAAGGCAACCCGCGGCAGGTTCACTTCCACAAATACGTCGAAGAAGCTTCGCGCCGGAAAATCACTGCCCGAATTGGTCGCTTGCACAATGCCGATGCTCCGGCGGTTCATCGGGAGACTGGCGCCTATCCCCATGCCTCCGGGACCGGCCTTGACGGTTACCTGCGGGCCTCCGCCTTGTCCCGCAACGCCAGACGACCCTGTCGAGGGCACACGCGGATCAGAACATGAAGCGCCATTGCTGCTGACGTAACCCACCAGGTTCATTTGCTTGATCTGGGTAAAGATTTGGTCGAGGTTGCCCGGCGCGCTGGCAAATGGCGGCGGATTCAAGGCATAGTCGGTATATCCCAGAATGTTGCTGTAAGTCGTGTTGGGCGGATACAGGTTTCCTGTTCCCACAGCGATGGGAAAGACCGTGGCCGAGCGCAGATGCTTGGCGCTCTCCCCAATAATCGTATTCCCATCATACATCACCGGACCGGTCAGGATGCCGCTGGCGGGTCCGGCATAGCCAGGATAGTAGAAAGCGTAGGTCGGGGCGGGGGCGAACAGAAAGGCGAAATTCGGTTCCACCACGATTTGCACCACGCCAATGCTGAATGTCTGTCCGTCGGTTGGGGCCGCCGGGAAACTCTGCGCCGCACAACGCGGGACACCCCAGCCGGGGCCGAGCACCAACGCGCCCGCCAACAGCAGCACGGGCAAGACGGAGCCGGAATTAATTTTTATTCCAGATGAACCAAGGGTTTTGATTTTCATATAAGTGTACATTAACACATTCTTCACAATTACTGCTTCTCCGGGATTGCGAACTTTGATGACCGCTCATCGTGCAACGACGGCAGCACGGGCAGCGCCCAAACAACAGCGGATCGGTGGAGCGCAGTGGACGCAAACGCAGCCGCGGCTGTTCCGGCGGAGCTGCCGGGCGGTTTTGCGCGCGCAGGCCGGCGATGAGGCTGATGGAAGAGTCGCCGCCATTTTGGTCAAGCTGGCGAGAGCAGCATCTGCGCCGCCAGCAGATGAAATTCCGTCATCGCAGGCGCTCGATGCAAGATTTTCCGTATCCGCTCATCATCAGGCCGGCGCGGCGGGTGTCTGTGGTGGAATCGGTTTTCATCAGGACGCGTTCTGCTTTTTCGCGTTCACTCCGAATACGCCGCCAGAGCTTCGCACAGTCACTGCGGCTGCGGAACCCCGTTGAAGTTTGTAATCTTGAGTTGTGTGGCCGTACCAAGCACCATGATGGGCGCATGACCTGTATCTCCACTCGACTTGGGCCGCCTCAGTTGGGCGCGACCAGGCGACGGCGATGGAACCCCGGCTGGATGTTTCTCGTCCTGCCGTTGCTTCTGACAGGCTGCGTCACCCGTTCGCGAGCGCCGCGCGCTGAATTGCCACAAGCACCCTCCGGCGCCTTCAGCGAGGTGACGCGGGCCGCCGGCATCACCAGCAGGCACCACAGGCCTGTCCTCGATCATCAACTCGACAACATCATGTCCTGGGTCACAAGCGTCGGGGCGGCGGCGGCGGCGGTGGACTACAACAACGACGGCTGGATTGATTTATATGTGACTGATTCGCGGCAGGGCTATCCGAATCATCTCTATCGGAACAACGGCGACGGCACGTTCACGGACGTCGCCGAGCAGGCCGGGCTGGCCTGGGTGAACACCGAAGAGAAGGGGGTCAGCATGGACTGCGTCTGGTGCGATTACGACAACGACGGCTGGCCCGATTTGTTTCTGGTCCGATGGGGCGTCAATTCACTGTATCACAACAACGGCGACAGCACGTTCACCGAGGTGACGGATAAACTTTTCCGCAAGCGGGACGGCTCGCGGGGCATGGACTGGGCCAATGGCTGCGCGGCCATTTTCCTCGACTATAACATGGATGGCCGCCCGGACATTTTCGTCGGCAATTACTTTGCCGCCGTTGATCTGTGGCACCTGAAATCAACGCGCATCATGCAGAACGACTTTGAGAAGGGGGGCAACGCCGGGCGCAACCGCCTTTACCGCCAGAACGCCGACGGAACATTCACGGAAGTCGCGCACGAACTGGGGCTGGACGATCCGGCCTGGACGCTCTCCGTGGGCGCGGCGGACCTCAACAACGACGGCTGGCCGGACATTTACTGCGCCAACGACTTTGGGCCGGACCAGATTTTCCTGAACGACAAGAAGGGCGGCTTTACCAATATCACGGCCACGGCCATCGGCTTCGACACGAAGAAAGGAATGAACGTTGATTTCGGCGACTTTGACAACGACGGCTGGCTTGACATCTACGTGGCCAACATCACCACCGCCGAGTATTTGCAGGAAGGCAACATGCTGTGGCACAACAACGGCGTCGGTTCGGACGGCAACCTCACCTTCACCGACATCTCGCTGGAGACCGGCACCTACGACGGCGGCTGGGGCTGGGGCGCGAAGTTTTTCGACGCGGACAACGATGGCAACTTGGACATCATCGCCGTGAACGGTTTCGTCAGTGCCGGCACCGGCAATTACTGGTATGACCTCGCCTCTTGGACGGTCAAGGGGCCGGATGTGGCGGATGCGAAGAATTGGCCAACCATTGGCGATCGCTCCTTCAGCGGTTACGAGAAAGACCGCTTCTTTCATAACGACGGCAATTATACCTTTAGCGAACGCGCGCACGAATACGGTCTCGACAGCACGCGCGACGGCCGTAGCGTCGTGTGCTTTGACTACAATAACGACGGCTGGCTGGACGTGTTCATCGCGAATCAGGACCAGGCGCCGCAGTTGTTCCGGAATAATCTCGGCTCGATCAACCACAACCACTGGCTAATGGTGCGCCTGATCGGCGACCCCAAAACCGGCATTACACGCGACGCGTTGGGCGCGCGCGTCACCATCGTCACCGCAGTTGGGCGCCAGATGCGCGAGAACAACGGCGGCAAATGCTATTGCGGCCAGAGCGATCCGCGCCTGCACTTCGGCTTGGGCCGCGAAGATCACGTGAAGTTGCTCGAAGTCCGCTGGCCCGACGGTGGTTTGCAGTATCTCGAAAATGTTGCCGCCGACCGCCTGCTCACCATCCGCCAAAATCCGGCCCGCTACGCCAGCAAACTGGCCCTCACCCAGCCTCCGCCCAAGCCGTGGCTGCGGGCCACCGGCCGCGATGAACGCGTTGTGCCCAAAATGAGCGCCGCCGAGTTGAACCTCCTCTTGTCCGACATGGAAGCCAGGTTGCGCGTGTCACTGGACAACTATAAACTGGCCAGCACCTATCGGGCGCGTTGCGCGGACTACGACCAGCAGGACCGCGCCATCAAGTTCTTCTCCGAACTCGTCGCCGCGCAGACGAACAATGTCCGGGCACGAATCGAACTGAGCTGCGCATACGTGGACAAAATTCCCACCTGCGGCGGCATGGCGGCCATTGTGAGCAAAGGCACGCTTGCCCGCAAAGCCCTCGATCAGATGGACGCCGTAATCAAAATGCAGCCGGACTCGTGGACGGCATATTATACGCGCGGCATGAACAACCTGTATTGGCCGCGGGCTTTGCGTCATTCCAAAGACGCAATTGCGGACCTTTCCCGCTGTGTCGAACTCCAGGAGCAACGCGGGGCGGGCAAACCCAAACCCTACTACCTGCGCATCTACGTCGCGTTGGGCGACGCCTATGCCAAAGACGGCAAACCCGACAAAGCCCGCCACGCCTGGCGCCAGGGATTGAAACTGTTCCCCGCCGCCGCCGAACTCAAAGACCGGCTGGCCATCGAGGACAACGCCGCGCTGCTGAAGTTCGTGGAAAGCCGGCGCAGTCTTGACCAGCCAATTGACACCGATTTGGCGTTTCTGGATCGCGAGCCGTGAGGGGCTGCTTCCAGATGACGGACTTTGCACTTGCTTACTGCTCGACAAACCGATCGCCCGGCACCCAGCGCGTGTTGTATTTCAACGGCCAGTCACCCTCCGCCCGCACCGGCAAAGGCTCCACCCGGTCGCCGTCCACCACATTGTAATCGGCGTCCTTGTCCCAGCCCACGGAGTGGAAAAAAAACGTGCGCACCAAGCCCTTCGGCACCGGCGGCAGCGCCCGGGCATCGAAGCGCAGCCGCAGCGCCTCGCCCGCATTGACGAGCACCAACCGCTCGTCGCGCGCCTTCACCAGGTCCAGCACATCGCCGTAGCGGGTGCACCATCCTTGGGGTGTTGTCCGCCACGGCGGGCGTGAGGAAACTTTGTCGTAATCCGGGGTCTGCGGATGGCTGGGCGCGCGTGACTTGATCTCGGAGAACCCGCGCCAGCGCAGATCCGCCGCGCTGGGCGGCAGTTCGTATTGCCGCAGGTCCGCCGCGCTTCCGCGCTCGCACAGCGCGATGCGCTCCCAGTGCAGTTCGAACGTCGTGGTCAGCCTCAGCCGCTTGGCTCCGCGTGGCAGCTTGCCGGTCAGGTCGCACAGGATGGTTTTATTCTTGCCCGCCGGCATGCCAACAACGACATCCACCGGCTGCCACGTTTTTTCGGCGGTCTCGACTTCAAGCTGCGGCGGAATGATGGCCAGGGCGGAGTTGTGCGATGCCGCGATGTTCACGCTCGCGTCGCCATACTGAATCCAACCGGTCAGCGCCAGCACCAGCGGACGGGTCGTGTCCAGCGGGCCAAAGTCCAGGGTGATCGCCAGTGGTTTGCATATCCCGCGCAGTGGTGGCGGAAGCAGCGCTCCCGGCGGCGCGAACAGACCGTCAATGGCGCGCACAGCTTCGGTCCGGTCCAGGCCATCGTCGCCGATGGCGCGTTGCGCCGCCTTGGGATAGTGCAAGGCCCACAATTCCGAGCGCGGAAACGGCGGCGGTCCCAGCTTGTCGGTCGAATGCACCTCGACTTCGGGCGCGTGGTCCACTGCCACCAATTGCGCTTGATCGAGGTAAAGCACTTCGCGCAATTCCTCGGCGACCTCCAATTCGTAGAAGCCCCGGCGCGGCCGAAGCTCCTGTTCATTTCCGATGAGGACAAACTCTTCCGGGGCCGCCGGCAGCACCAGCCCCCGGCGCAGGGACAAACCCAGCGGCGAGTTGCCCAGCAGGTCCGTGACGAAGCGGAATTTCCGGCCGTTCCAGGCGTAGAGGTAGGGACAGGAGCCAGCGGCCACATTCTTCTCCACAATCGTTAGCGGCGCGGGGGTTACGCTCACCTCGGTGCGATTCTCCACCACGCCGTTACCCCACACCGTCTGGACCGAATCGAGTTGCGCCTGGCGGCCCACACCGATCTCGACGGGCAGCGCGCTGACCGAGCGCATGGCGCGGAACTCGCCCGCCCGCACCTCGACGCGCGCGCCGAAGCCCGACGGATTGGTTTTGGTGCCGACCAGCCGAAGTTTCAATTGCTGGTTGGCATTGCCGCCGTTGTTGCGCAGGAAGACCAACCGCCCCGTGGTCGTGAGCAACATCAAGTCGGTGTCACCATCGGCGTCGAAGTCGGCCGGAATGATTTCACACACCGGCGGCAGTTCCAGCGAACTCAGGCCCGTAGTCTCGGTGACGTCGTACCATTCGCCCGTGCCGGTGTTGCGCCACAGACGTATTGCGCCCTGCG
>Ga0182027_10015067_pt1 | contig 10665 bp, 6 predicted proteins | sample 712E1DmetaG_FD_121300 | JGI IMG/M metagenome (GOLD analysis project Ga0182027, IMG submission 121300) | Permafrost microbial communities from Stordalen Mire, Sweden - 712E1D metaG (Illumina Assembly) | ecosystem: Environmental > Terrestrial > Soil > Wetlands > Permafrost | place: Sweden... | reverse complement strand
GGAATGAACAATCGGGGTGTGGCGCAGTTGGTAGCGTACTACGTTCGGGACGTAGGGGCCGGAAGTTCGAGTCTTCTCACCCCGACAAATGAAAAAGCCTGGCACGAAAGTGCCGGGCTTCTCCTATTCATACCTCAGGGCTTCGACAGGATTTTTACTTGCTGTGATTCAACCTGGCAGAGCAAATACTTTTTATACTCTCAATATGTAAAATAGACTGTGTTTGCAAAATTCTTTTTGCATGTTATTGTGTCTGTGAATTCCTTTCTCTGTCCGTTTCGATACAGCTCCCAATTTAATTCTGTCTTCTTGTCTGCAAAAACTTTAGTCGCTATTGTAGAATTTACATTTCCACCTATCCACCATAAGTCTCCGCCTGAAGTAAGCCCAAAGGAGTTATTTGTTCTTCCATAATTATTTATTTTATAGGGATACAGAGACAAACCAAAAATCCCATTCGATTCCCAAATCAGATGTAGGGTATCGCAAACAGGTGCTTTACTTTTTCTATTTATTCTAATGGTAAGATCTACTAATTTGCTTAGTGAAAAAAATATATATTTTGCATTTCTTTCAAGGACGAAGAGTGTCATTTTATTGATTGTAACAGGATAATCTAAATTACCGATGAAACAAAAATTGTAATTATAGGCACCTTTAATTTTTTTCAATGTATATGTGAAACAACCTGCGCTGTCAGTTGAGAATTGACCAACTTCGATCGGTTCTGATTTATTGTTGCTATCTACTACTCCCTGAACAATTATATTTTTCCAGGGAATTCCCTTTTTTGTGCTTTCATCTAAAACTTTACCACTTATTTTCAGGGTTCCTTGAGTGTTAATACATCCTATAAGCAATCCCGAAGCGAATGCAATGAGGATAAAGAATTTAATGTTAACTAATTTAGTTTTTCGCATATTGACCTAGGGTCTGAAAAACATAATAAAATTAAGATTTTTATCTATATCTAATACTCTGGACTAAAGTGCCTCGCGCCTCACACCTTATGACAGACCCCCTAAATCCCCCAAATGGGGGACTTTGGATATTTCTTCAAAGGATAAACCTTATCATTTTTGTATATCTTTCATAGAACAAGCCCCCCAATTGGGGGGTTGGAGGATTGACCTACTCATACCTCAGCGCTTCGACAGGGTTTTTACTTGCTGCTTTATACGATTGCCAGCTTACTGTCAGTAAGGCAATTAGCAAAGCAAGAAAGCCAGCAAGCAAAAATATCCACAAGCTTATGTTAATTCTGTAAGCAAAGTTTTGGAGCCATTTATTCATAGCAAACCAGCCAACCGGGCACGCAATAATAATTGAGATCATCACCCATAAAATATATTCTTTGGAGAGCAGTGAGAATATTTCGACGGACTTTGCCCCGTTTATTTTCCTTATTCCTATTTCTTTAGTCCTACGCTGGGTCATGAAAGAGGATAATCCAATAAGGCCAAGGCAGGATATTAAAATAGCCAATAAAGAAAAATAGCCAAATATTTTACCCATTCTTCTTTCGGTACGGTAAAGGTTATCATAATCGTCGTCAAGGAAGTGAAAATCGATAGGCAGCCCAGGGTCAAACGCTTTAAAAGTCTTTTTTACAGACTCAACAACTGGAACTATTTTGTCAGGTTTCATTCTGATATAGAAATTGTTCGACTCACTCATCTGCATAATTACCGGTCCAATTTTGTGATGCAGCGACTGAATGTGAAAATCTTTTACTACTCCTATAATATTCAATTTGGATCCGCGGGACGAAGTAATTGTAACCCCAACCGGATTACTAAAACCCAATATTTTTTCTGCTTCTTCATTTATAACGATAGCTGTTTTGTCAGTTTGAAATTCAGAAGAAAAGAAGCGCCCCTCCTTAAGCTCAAGTTTGTAGGCACTGGCGTAATCAGGATCAACACCAATCATATGAAAATATACGTCATCGCCTTCACTTTTCCCCTCCCAGTTAAAACCATTCCTGGTACCCTCATTGTAGAAAGGATTACCTGCTCTTGTCACACTAAGTATATCCGGATTGCTGATTAGTTCTTTCTTTAAAGCTTCGAGCTTAGGATCTGACGGACGAGTAGGGAACATAAAATAGCCTATGTTTTCTTTATTGAATCCAAGGTTTTTATTCTGTATATATTTAAGCTGAGCCTCAACAATTAAAGTGCATATAATAAGCAGTATAGAAAGGGAAAATTGGAAGATTACGAGGATTCTTCTGAATCCGGCATTACCAGGATTTTTATTGACAGTACCCTTTATTACATACAATGGTTTTAAAGAAGAAAGATAGAATGCAGGATAACCGCCCGCCAGCAGACCACAAAATAATACAATAGTGAATAATCCAATATACAAACCGGCACTCTGATAGTTTACAGACAATTGCTTTCCTATAAGATTATTGAAGCCAGGCAAAAGCAATTCGACAAAAATCATTGCAATTACATGGGCCACCAATACAATTAGAAGAGATTCTCCCAGAAATTGGAAGATTATTTTTTGTTTATTAGCTCCCGATACTTTTCGTACACCTATTTCCCTGGCCCTCCTGACTGATTGTGCTGTTGAAAGGTTTAGAAAGTTTATACATGCAATAATAAGGATGAAAATAGCTATCAGGCTAAGAATCCGGACATAAGTTATATCACCTGTTCCATAGCTATCTGCAAAATATTTCCCTAAAGAATATAGATGAACTTTTTTGATGTTTTGAAGAAAAATCTCAGAATTCGATTCCTTATTATGCTTCTTAATAAAGTCATGAATTTTTGCCTCAACTATTTTACTTTCTGTCCCTTTTTTAAGTTCAATATAAGTATTAAACCTCTCATTCCAACCATCTGTATGACCTCCTAATCCGGATAACCATTCAACAGGGATCAAAATATTAAATTGGATATGGCTGTTTTCAGGCATACTCTTAACAACCCCTGTTACAGTTACGTTGAAGCCACGTGATGCCAGCGTTTTGCCCAATGCTTCTTCGTTACCAAAATACTTTTTTGCTGTTTCTTCAGTAATTACAATACTATGCGGATCATCTAAAGCTGTGTTTATATCACCACGGATAAACCTGATACCGAACATTTTTAGGAAGTCCTTATCCGTCGAGATTACAGTCTCTTCTATGAATTCACCTTTCTTTTGAAGAGTCAAGGGATTAGGACAAAACCTTACTGCTCTTATTATTTCAGGATATTCGTCTTTCAATGCTGGAGCCAATGCTCCGGGAACAGGCACTATCAGGGAGTTTCCTCCTGTAGTAAGATTTTGATTTTCAATTACACGAAAAAGCTCATTTGCATTTTTGAAATTTCTGTCGTAGCTCCATTCGTTCTGGACCCATAACAGGATCAGGATTGCTGCTGCCATACCGATCGCCATACCACTTATATTCAGAATCGTATACGTCGAATACCTTCTGATATTCCTGATGGCGATTTTTAGGTAGTTCTTAATCATATAAATTACAATTTAAGAATTTCAATTGAAATTTTCAATTACCGTGCCTATATTTATTACTCTCTGAAATTTAGTTGTTTAAGTAATTAACTTAGAATAATAATATTTATATTTGTCTAATATAGGGACATATATTGTCCATATTATAGACATTAGAGTTGAAGAAAAATTTAAAGAAATGGTTACACATAGGAAATCCTGAGAACCACAGAGCAACACAGAGAATTAATGTGATATGACTCTGTGTAACTCTGTGAATCCTCTGTGTAACTCTGTGTTAGTTCTTTATAAACTTGAATAACAGTCTTACGGTATGAATGGCAAATTACTGATCGTTGATGATCATAAACAGGTATTAAAGGCATTGATTCAGTTACTTGAACCGGAATTTGAAAGTGTTACAGGTATATCAAATCCTAATCAGATCATCAGTTGTATTAATAAGGAAGAGTATGATGTCATCTTATTGGATATGAACTTTTCTGCTGGCGTTAATACAGGCAATGAAGGTATATACTGGCTAAATCGTATATTGAAATCAGATCCTTTAGCCTCTGTGGTGATGATAACTGCCTATTCCGATGTTAATCTGGCTGTACGAGCCATAAAAGAAGGCGCCACCGATTTTGTTGTGAAGCCATGGGACAATAACAAACTCATTGTCACCATGCAGACTGCCTTTAAACTCCGACAGTCAAAGATTGAGAATAAAAAGTTCCGCGAAAGGCAAAAGCAGATCAACAAAGGGATTATTAATAAAGATGGTCCGCTTATTGGCAAATCGCAGGCGATGGAAAAGGTATTAAAGGTACTGAACAAAGTAGCCAGGACTGATGCAAATGTGTTGGTGTTGGGCGAAAACGGGACAGGAAAAGAATTAATTGTTAAAGAAATCCACAATAATTCGCACAGAGCCGATGAAATCTTCATCAGCATTGACATAGGCTCAATTACCGAATCATTATTTGAGAGTGAGATGTTTGGACATGTTAAGGGTGCATTCACTGACGCAAGAGAAGATAAGACAGGATGGTTTGAGACAGCCTCTGGAGGAACCTTGTTCCTCGATGAAATAGGTAATCTTTCTCTCACTATGCAATCAAAGCTTCTTACTGCCATCCAGAACCGGGTGATATACAAGGTAGGTTCAAAAACCCCGATCCCGTTTGATATCCGCCTCGTTTGTGCAACAAATAAGAGCCTGGAAGAACTGGTCTCTAAAAATCTTTTTCGGGAAGATTTATATTACCGGATAAATACAATCGTGATTGAAATACCACCTTTGCGTGACCGGGGTGAAGATGTCATTTTGTTCGCTGAACATTTCTTAAAGGAGTACGGAGGCAAATACGAGAAATTCAATATAAAATTCAGCAGCAAAACACTTGACAAACTCATGAAATATGACTGGCCGGGAAATGTGAGGGAATTACGGCATACAATTGAAAAAGCAGTAATATTGTGTGATTCTGACATATTAATGCCTGAAGATTTTCTTATCACACATTCAATACAACAAACATCTCTTCAGCAGAAACCTCCAACATTTGCCGAAATAGAAAAACAGGCTTTGCAAATTGCTCTGAACAACAATAATGGAAGTGTTCTGAAAGCTTCAAAAGAACTGGACATTGCAAGACAAACTATGTACAATAAAATGCAAAAGTATAACCTCTAGAAAGCAGTAACTATGTTATTAAATAAATTCTTCATTAATCTATCTATACGGGTAACTTTAATTGTACTTACCAGTGTGATATTAGGAATAGTTTTACCGCATCTTGACCGTGGATACTATTATACATTGGCAGGCATGATCTTCATGATCATGCTTCAATCCTGGTGGCTGGTAAATCAGGTTAATAAAACAAATTCAGATCTGGAAAAGTTCTTTTCTTCAGTTCAGGACCATGACTCATCCGTTCGATTTTCTGAAAATACTAAAAATGACTCATTCAGAAAATTGCATGACAGAATGAATACTTTAAATACGATCATTCAGAATGTTAAAATTCAAAATGAAAGAACCAGCCAATTCTTACAAAGTATAGTTGACCATGTTGATATTGGACTATTATCATTTGATATGAATGGCAATATAGAAATTTATAACAGGGCTGCAAAAAGGTATTTCGACGTTCAGCAAGCGCATCAGTTATCATCTTTAAAAACTAGTAATGATGAAATATTTAAAATTATAAATACAATAAAACCAGGGCAGGAAATATTGCATAAAATAAAAACAGACAATATTTTACAAAGTATTCTGGTAAAAGCCACTGAACTAAAATTTGAAAGCAATGTAATTAAACTGGTTTCTTTTCAGGACATTACCAATGAGCTCGATAAGAAAGAATTGGAGTCCTGGCAAAGATTAATCAGGGTTTTAACCCATGAAATCATGAATTCCATAAGTCCAATCACCTCTCTTACATCTGTGATTTCAGGGTATTTTAAAAAGAAAGAAGACGATAATCCGATTCCATTAGAACTCATTGATAGTCAAATCGTATCTAAAACGCTATCGGGGCTGAATACAATTGAAGAAACCGGGAAAGGGTTATTGGATTTTGTCGATAAATACAGAAGTCTGACTTCATTACCAAAACCCGATCTAAGCAAATTCCCCATTGATAATCTGTTCGGGAAATGCAAACTCCTCATGGAATCAAATATTTCAAATAAAATAAAAATCATTTCAAACGTTAATCCTGAAGACATAGCTCTGGTAGCAGACTATGCCCAGGTTGAACAGATCCTCATAAATTTAATAAAAAATGCTATCGAGGCTTTGTCCGGTAAGAAGAACGGAACAATTCACCTCAAGGCATTCTATGCCGATGATGTTACAATAATTCAAGTTGTGGATAATGGAATTGGAATATCCGGTGATATTATTGAAGATATTTTTGTGCCATTTTATACAACCAAAAAAAATGGTTCAGGAATAGGCTTAAGCCTGTCAAAGCAAATAATGCAAAATCATGATGGCACAATTTCAGTGAACTCTGCTCCGGATAAGGGATCTGAGTTTACTTTAAAATTTCAATTATAACTCCTTAAAGAATAATGACTTAGCTTCTTAAGTAAACCATTCCAAAACATTATCATCAATAAATAAAATGGTTACGTTATTCTTATCGTATTTAGATTAGTTGTAAATTGGCATTTAATTATATACCCCAGATTAATTCAAATTTTAATGAATTGTATTATCTATAAAGTAAAACTTTAAAACTAAACTGAATGAAAACTATTTTATCTAACAACAAAACACCGATTACATTCATTTCAGTGTTCCTTGTAGCTATCGTAATAATGCTGCTAAGCAGTTTCGGAAGGGTCGGAAGGGAAAATGTTGCTAATGTAGTTGATACTCTCAAGGGCCTGAAAGACTTTTACAAGGACTATTTTCCGATCGGAGTTGCAGTTGCGCCGAATAACCTCGTTGGAGAAAAGGCAGAATTTATCAAGAAAAATTTTAACAGTCTCACTCCTGAGAATGTCATGAAACCAGCCTTGATACACCCTGCAGAGAACAAGTATTTCTGGGATGACGCAGACAAGATTGTGGAATTTGCACAGTCAAATGGAATGAAAGTACGCGGGCACACTCTTTGCTGGCATGGACAGACCGGAGCCTGGATGTTTAAAGATTCTGCAGGAAAACAGGTAACAAAAGAGGTTGCACTTGCCAGGCTGAAGGATCATATTACCCAGGTCGTTTCAAGGTATAAAGGAAAAGTATATGCATGGGATGTTCTGAATGAAGCTGTTGTTGATGGAGATTCAACAAACGTTTATAGGGAGTCAATGTGGTATAAAATATGCGGTGAGGAATTTATTCCTAAAATTTATCAGTGGGCGCATGAGGCTGACCCTAATGCAGTTCTGTTCTATAATGATTATAATACAGAGAATCCGGTCAAAAGAGACAAGATTTATAATATGCTGAAGAAACTTCTTGCTGAGGGTGTGCCAATAAATGCAATCGGTTTACAGGGTCACTGGCATACTAATGATCCCACCGAACAGAACCTAAAGGATGCAATTGACAAATTCTCCTCACTGGGCCTTAAGGTACAGGTAACGGAGTTTGATGTAACTATCTACACATCGAAGACTGATACAATCAACATAGGATTCACTCCGGAAAGAGAGCAAAAACAGATTGACTTCTATAAAATGGCATTCAAGGTATTGCGGGAGAAGAAAAATGTTATTACCGGAGTAACCTTCTGGAATATCTCCGATGGGAGAAGCTGGCTTGACAGACCAAACAGAAAAAGTTATCCTTTATTGTTTGATGAGAACCTGAAACCAAAAAAGGCATACTGGGAAGTTGTAAAATTCTGATATTTATAGCCTTGCAAATAAGATCTTCCAGAGGTTGTCTCAAAGGAGCATTATGTTGTTTATTGAACCCCTCCCTAACCCTCCCCTTAAACAGTAAGGGGAGGGTACAAATCATTGTGACTAAAAGTATTGCAAGGGCTGTTGGATAAGTCGAAATCCATTAACTACAAAGGTCACAAAGGTTTTACACAAAGATCACAAAGGACTGAATTACATGGTTTTAACTTTGTGCACTTTGTGCATTCTTAGTGTACTTTGTGGTTAAAAAGGACTTCTTCTACACGCCCACGTGGAAGGGTTTAGAAAAATTAAAAGTGGAATAACAGTACTTTTGAGACACCCTCTTTTTTGTTCTTGTCCGGATCAGATGATGGAATTTAAAATCAATACCCCTATCAGTCCAATAAAAGATATGGTTGTCTCCATTAATGTCCATGAAAAAAAAGTCTGTTTTATCGACAGATTGAAAAACTCCTTGAACATCCAGAAAGCCGTATCATTAACATGCGACATAAATACACTGCCAGCACCTACAGCCAACACCAGCAATTCAGGTGATACATGAGTTGTGGCAAGTAAAGGCGCTACTATTCCAGAAGCTGTTATTCCGGCAACCGTTGCGGAGCCCAGGGTTACCCTTAGCAATGCGGTAACTATCCACGCAAATACCAGAACCGGCATCTGCCATTGTCTGCTTAACGAGGAAATATATTCAGCTGTACCGCTATCGGTAAGTACCTGCTTAAAAACGCCCCCTGCTGTTATTATCAATAAAATGACTGATATTCCTGAGATACCTTCATTGAGCCACTTCATTACGACTTCCATTTTTCGCCCTGACCTAAGTCCAAAGTACCATAATGCAACCAGGACAGTTAATAATAAAGCGATATTGGCATCACCTAAAAATGCAAGAATCTTATTTGCTAATGATTCCTCAGGCAGGAAACTCCCTGAGATCACGGATAAGGTTATGAGAAATACCGGAAGCATTGCAATTATAAAGCTGGGCAATGCAGCTGGCAGTCTTTCATATGGGATGTCCTCTTTTGATGCGAATAACCCAACCATATCTATTTTTACATTTCTAAGTAGTGTTCCCAGAACAGGTCCGGCAATGATAATAGCCGGTATTGCAATTATTAATCCATATATCAAAGTTTTACCAAGGTCGGCGTGAAAAGCATTTATCAAAATAACAGGGCTTGGATGGGGCGGAAGGAAACAATGTACGGTTGACAGGGAGGCAGCCATCGGAATAACCAGATAAAGCAGCGGCAGGCGGGTTTCTTTGGCAATAGAGAAAACCAGGGGTATCAGAATTATAAAGCCGGCATTATAATAAAGCGGAAGCCCTACCAGAAATCCGGTGAGAAGAAGTGACCACTGTATATTCTTTATCCCGAAACCATTAATGAGTGTAAATGATATTTTTTTTGCTGCGCCACTTGATTCAAGTATCTTCCCGAGCACAGCTCCCAGACAGAGAATCAGTGCCAGGCCTGATAGGGTGCTTCCCACTCCGGTTTCTATTGATTTAATTATTTCCATTGGTTTCATTCCAAGAAAGAAACCACTGAGAATAGCAACAATCAGAAGTGAAATGAATGGGCTTACTTTTTTGACAGACAGAAAAATCTGTAAGGAAATTGCCAGAGCTATAATAATGAATGTCATCCTGTTTAGTTCAATCAGCTTACCAGAGAAAGGACTATTAATGAAGATCTCTTAAAACGACTGATCCTGACCCTCCTTTAAGGAAATCAAAATCACAACCTTTGTCGGCCTGCTCGACATGCTTTACGAACATACTTACGTATCCACGTTCAGCGGATGGTTTTGGAGCAGTCCAGACACTCCGCCTTTTCTGTAATTCTTCTTCAGTTACAAGAAGTGTAAGAGACCTTTTCTCCACGTTAAGCTCAATTATATCTCCTGTTTTCACGAGGGCCAGGGTTCCGCCTACTGAGGATTCAGGCGATATATGCAGTACAACTGTGCCATATGCTGTACCACTCATCCGGGCATCAGATATACGGACCATATCCGTTATCCCTTTCTTTATCAGTTTTTCCGGGAGTTCCAGATTTCCTACCTCCGGCATTCCGGGGTACCCAACGGGACCTGCACCCTTCAATACCATAATGCAATTCTCGTCAATATCAAGATCAGGATTGTCGATTCTGGTATGATAATCCTCGATATTCTCAAAGACAACTGCCCTGCCTCTGTGTTGCAGCAATTTCCCGGAAGTGGCAGAAGGTTTGATAACAGCTCCATTTTTACACAGGTTGCCCTTTAATACTGCAATTCCTGCTTTTTCCTTTAATGGTTTGTCGAGCGGTGCTATCACGTCGTGATTATAACAAGCTGCTCCATTACAGTTTTCCCCTATTGTTTTCCCGTTGACAGTCAGAGCATCTGAATGAATGATCTTACTTAGTTGATCGATGATCACTGGTAATCCACCCGCGTAATAGAAATCTTCCATCAGATATTTTCCTGAAGGCATCAGGTTCAATAAGAGCGGCATATCACTTCCCAGACGATCAAAATCATCAAGGTTCACCTCAACACCTATCCTCCCGGCCAGGGCTATCAGATGAATGACAAAATTGGTTGAGCCGCCAACAGCTGAGTTTATCCTGATTGCATTTTCAAAGGCTTTCCTTGTCAGTATATCCGACATTTTCATGTTCTCATTAACCATCTCAACTATTCTGTTGCCGGAAAGGTGAGCCATAACCTTTTTCCTCGAGTCGACGGCAGGGATAGCAGAAGCACCTGGCAATGTCAGCCCAAGTGCCTCGACCATAGTGGCCATGGTCG
>Ga0182027_10015066_pt1 | contig 10665 bp, 6 predicted proteins | sample 712E1DmetaG_FD_121300 | JGI IMG/M metagenome (GOLD analysis project Ga0182027, IMG submission 121300) | Permafrost microbial communities from Stordalen Mire, Sweden - 712E1D metaG (Illumina Assembly) | ecosystem: Environmental > Terrestrial > Soil > Wetlands > Permafrost | place: Sweden... | reverse complement strand
TTCCGCATCCGGTCCGCCAGGTCCTTGACTTTTTCGGCAATCTGCTGCGTGGCCCCCGTCCCGAGATCGTGTATCTGGCGCACGAGATCCTTTGCCGTTGGCGCGGCATCTTCCGACTGGCCGCTCTCCCGTGATAGCTGTTCAATGAGGTCCTGGATTTGCTGGCGGGCCCGTGATACAATGACTGACGAAGCATCGGAAAACTCCTGAGCAAGCTTTTCCACGTCGTTCTTTTGCACGGGCTGACCGGATTGAAGCTGCGAAAGCCTTGAAGTCGCGTTTTCTATCTGTTCTTTCAGACCATCCGAACATTGCCTAGCAATCTGTGCAAGGGATGTTTGAGCATCCGCCCTGAGACCGTCAAAACGGCGCTGTGGGATACTAAAAGGACCGCTGTTTTGTGAAGGGTTTTGCGACGGAGAAGGAATTTTATTCTGGAACTCCTGCATTTGCCGGCCAATGTCCCTTACCAGCGCATCCAGAATATTTTTGGCTTCGCTCACCTGGTTTTGGGATAGGACAGAGGTAAAATAAAACGGGGCGGAAGACAATTGCGATGCTGCGGCGACCGTTTCATCTGGTCCGGCAGCATCGCTTTGTCCGGAAGCGGCAAACGTCGTCGCCAATTGCTCCAGCTGCCTCTGCATCGGTTGCGCCTGCGCGAGAACTCCGGTTTTAAACGCCTGGACCTGTTCGGCAAGTCCCTTAAGAAGTCCAAGAACCTGAGCTGCGCCGTCCTTGGCAAAATTTGCAAGGTTGTCCTGCGTATCACTGTTCAAGGTTCTTGCCGCGTTTGCCGCAACAGAATCGGGAAGCTTTGCAAGACTTGCCGACAGGTCCGATATCATTTTCTCAAGCTGGTCCGATGTTTTTGTCATTCTCGACTGTACCACGTAAGCGGCCTCGCCGGGGGAAACCGAAGGCCCGGCAGGAATGCTCGCGGCAAGCGCTTCGCCCGCACTATATTGCTTGGCGGCCGAAACCGCGAATTGCAGCATACCTTCCGACAATTTCTGCGCCGCGGCGGGCAATGCGTTTGCCTGGGTCCTTGCAGTCACTTTCAGCAGGGTGGCGGTTTCTGCAAGCGGTTTCATCAGATCAAGTATCCGGCGCGCTTCATCGCGGCCCACGGGATTTTGCGGAAAAAGTTTCTGCAGGGCAGCCGCCAGGTCTTTCTGAAAGTTTGCAAGCGCGACAGGGATTTCTTTGCTTGCGTTTGCGATCTGCGCGGGCCCCGCGCCGACGGCCTGTTCAATAACCGCCGCGGCGCTTCGTGCGAAGGTTTCTTTTGCGGAAGGCGCCTGTATATCGTTTTCCTGCGGCAACGGGGTTTCATCCGTCAATGGCGCGGGAGCGATGACAGCGGGGGCCTTCGAAACGGTTTGCGGTGCTTGCTCGCCGAAAAGCAGTCTGATTATGACCTTTTCCGCATTATCCAAATAAGAAACGGCCTCTTTGGAAACAGACTGCATTTGCGCGGAGAAGTCCTTTGCTGCTTCAGTCTGTTGGACATTCAGCGCAAGCGCATTAAGTTTTTCGGTAATATCGTTCAGCGCGGCTTTGGCGTCTATCGGCTTGTTTGAAGGGGCCGGCGGCGGGGCCTTCGAGGCGGCCGAATCGATGGCGTTTTGCAAAGACAAAAGCTTTTCTTTAAGGTCCTCCGCGTTCGTGTCCCGGCCTTTTGACAAAGCAGACTCGAGGTCGAGGCCGAGGCGCCTGAACTGGTCGGGAATGACCGTTTCCGGACGACGTGCGTCGACCACCGTGGCCCGGTCCAGCGCAATATTTTCGTCTTCCAGCGCCGTGGCCGGGGCAACGCCGGCGTTTTGCCGCGACGCGTCGATTTGCCTGAGGAGGTCAATAAGCGGGGTCGGTGCGGGCGCTGGCGCGACCAAGGCCAGCGATTCCAAGGGTGAATCTTTGTCAAGCGCGATGGCAAGCCACTGGCCGAAGGCGGTTTCGAGACCTTTTGACGCCGCCGCGGAAGGGACAGCATTTTCTGAAGTCGTTTCTTCCCGGGAAGCTTGCGCGGGGGCCACGGGTTGTGAACGCTCGTTTGCCGAGAGAAGTTTGTCGGCCTGAAGAAGCCGGTCGACCGGGATTTCTTTTCGGTCGGACAGGAGATTTACGAGAACGGAGCCGGAAACGTTCTTCCAGATTTCCGCCTTGAGGTTGCTCTGGGCAAAATGTTCGATGTCGGCATTGACTTTATCCGGGGAAACGAGCGACGCCCGCAGGTCGCCTATGGCGGACTCATACACTTTGAGGACGACCGGGCCGTCCTTGAATGTCGCGGAGAGTTTCTGCCAGGGAATATCGGCGTTCACTTCCTTGTTTTCGACCAACCAGGAAACCGCGCTTTTGACCGTGTCAAATTTGTAATATCCTTCCTGAGCATTCGTCCCGGGCTTCAGGACGACATCGATTGCACCGCCGGAGTTTTTGAGCTTCTGACCGAGATTTTCCGCGAGCTCGATGATGCGGTCGGCGATTTGCGATGCCGCCTGCGAAATATCGGGGCCGCGGGAGGCCATCGAAGAAACCATGGATTTGAGTTGGCTTACGGCCTTCCGCGTGTCCTCGTCGAACGATTCCGGGGTTTTCGAGACCGCCGCGAGTATCCTCTGGAGCTGGTCGAGCGTTGGTTTATCGACGATCCGCTGCTTGAGTTGCCCGACGACGGCGTCCACGACAAGTTTAAGGTTAGCAGGGTCGGCGCCTTCTTGTACGTCAACGTCATCTTTGGAGACAGGCGCGGAGCCCGGCTCTTCGGGGGCGGTTTTCTGAATGACCAGTTCATTGCCGCGCTGGGTAACATTGACCGCGTCGCCTTCAGACAGCGTTCCGGACGAGACCTTTACGGTCATTTTGCCCGCCATGCAGGAAATAACATACACTCCATCGTCGATCTTCTTTTCGACGATCCCCGGACCCGCGACTTTCCGGGCAGCCTGTTCGCTTATGATCCTGGCGGTGCTATAGGGCAGGGTGGTTATCATGCGGCCTTTTGCGGTAATAATATGTTTAAGCGGAAAATACCTTTTAGTCTTCTATATATATCGAACTTTCTTTACCGTTCTTTAATGCGCCCAGTCAAACGTCAATCCCTTTGACCAGCCGAGGACGGGGTGCTGGACAAATGCCAGCGAGGCCGAGGTGTTCGACCACAAAACCGTTACCCCGAAATGCAGCATGAATGGGTTTGTAGAAAGCGCCGTGCATACGGAAAAATAATTATTGAAATTGTACTCCTCGCCCACCGAAAACCTGAACTGATAGTCCCCTTCTTTCCATAGTTCACAAGCCACGCCCTGCGCACCCATGCCGTTAAACCTGGTATGCACGGCAGCAGTCAAGGTCGGCGGCGGGTCGAAGCCCGCATCCGCGGCGGCTTTAAGCGGAAGGTCGCCGCATGAAAGCGATAGCGCCGCGTACCGCAGGGAAACAAGGACCGACATGCCTGCGTGGACGAATGATTCGTGCGCTTTCGAGCCGTCCATGAGCCCGGACCTGAACCCGGTAAGCTCAAGGCTGGTGTTTGCAAACGGGATTGCGGTCGTTGCCGCCGAGAAGAAGCCTTCCTGTTCGTTGTACGCGCCCAGCGCCTGCAAATAAGCGTATGATGCCTTGCAAACGAGGGACTTATATCGGTACCAGCCTCCGGCCAAGGCCTGGGAAATATGGGACGACTCGTAGTTGTCCATGGCGTCATAATAGTCGATGCCGCACGCCGAAAATCCGTAGTTCAGCGTATCGCCGTAAAAACCGGCGGGCGCCCACGGCTGCCTGCCCGAAGGGCCGCCGGAATGAAGGATGGTGCCGTCGTTTCCCATCGAATATCCGGGCGGAAAAGGATCGTGAGGACCGGCGTTTGACAAAAGCGGAAACGCGGAAACCAGGAAAAACGCCGCCATCGCCATGACAGACCGGACGTCCTTTAATGCGGGGTTCATCGCCACAATATCCCTTTTTTCCGTATCACGATGGTTTGCGCCACGTTTTTTATGGTCGCGATCACGAAAAACGGCCCGACGGGCGCGGCCCCGCCATTGCCCGTTTTTCCGTCCCACAAGTACTGCGTTTGATTGCCCATGGGCGCGTCGCAATATTTCCTTACGTTAAAACCGTAAATAGCCAACGTGGCGGTATAGGTGGCCGGAAGCACGCATTGGATCGACAAAAAGTCATCTTTCCCGTCATTGTTCGGGGAAAACGGAATGGGCCCGATGTCAAGGGAAGGGGTCTGCGTTGCCCGCAGCACGGCCGAGGCATTGGGCTGGCCCGGCGACGGCTTCGGCGCAACGACCCATGAAGCGCTCGATGTGCCATTGTCCTGCACGGAGACCCTTGCCAGCGATTGGTCGGTCCAATTATCAAACCAGGCATAATCATACGCCACGGTCTCGCATAAAACTCCCCTGTTGTTCCACAAACACAGCGTGTCTTTGTAATTATCGAGCGCATGCCAGGCGTCTGGTTGACAAACACAAGAAATAGCGGGGAACCGCGCGGAAAAAAGCGTTTTGTCTTTTGTCACCACCAGAAACTGGCCGGGGCCCACGACAAGGTCTTCCTGCGTTATGGGGAAGGAACTTTCGGAGTTGCCATAGCGCCAGTTATTGACGTTGATCGGCATCGAGCTGGAATTGACTATTTCAAACCATTCCGGATCGTCGGTTTGCGCCCGCGGAAACAATTCGTTGATCTTGAGCGGAAACGGCGGCGTCCATAACCCGGACAGGTCTATGGTCCAGTCCGTAAGACGGTTGTTTTCGGAGATATGGAATTTATAAACCGCGCTGTCGAGCGGCAGGGAAACAACCATCCGGGCAACCGTAGAATTCATTTGAAAACTGCCCTGAGCAAGCGCGGTTACGGTATTCGAAACAATCCGTTCGACGGCCCATGACGCCTGGGAAGGAAGCAATGAACCCGATTTGAGACATGCCAGGGAGCACGGCGTGGATGTTCCGGTGTTTTTATCGGCGAACTTCCACTCGGCCAGCCATCCGTTTTGCGTCCGCTCGAAATGCCCGAGGCTGAGCCCCGTCGGACATGCAACGAACGCGGGAGGACAAAAAAGGAGCGACGACGGAATGATCGAAACGCCTTCGGGCGGCTGTGGTTTCGTCTGCCTGATCGTGTCGCTTAAAGTAAAGTTCGCGCACGCATCGGCCGCGGAAGCGATGATGCGGGAAATACTGTAATGCGTCCCTTTATAGAGCGCAACGCCGTCATTGCTTGCCAACCCGTCGTTTCCGATGCCCGTCCTGTTAACCGTCAGTATCGTCGTCCCGGAATCTATGGTAAAACGGCTTGACGGCTGGACCTGCAGCGCCTTGAAATAGTCGGGGTCCAGAATAATGGCGCATGCTCCGGGCGCAAGAACGGAGCTATTGAACCTGCAGTCTTGATGGGGCGATAAAACGCCGTTTTTAAGCGTGTCCCAGGGAACGATTGAATCGATGCCTCCGGGGTTGTCGAACAAAAACAGGCTATCGATATAAAAAGTGTCGGAGCCTAGGTTGGTGATTTCAAGACACTCGTTACTGGCGTCTCCGGGAATGCCATTGCTTGGGCCGACGGGGTTTTTTAACAGTTCGGTGATTGCGACAAATTCATTGGCGCTTAAGGAGGAAATTAAAAACAATAGCACCCATAAAGCCGGTTTCAAACAGGCGGTCATTTGTTTTACAAGAGAAGTGGAAAACATAGTATATTTTTAATATAGATTTAAGAACGGAACGTTCTAAATAGAAAAATATTTCCTACGATCGCAAAGGACGCTTATGAGCCTTTCTGATGTCATAAAAACTGCCCTGGACCAGATAAATTACATAGCAAAAACCGAAACGGTCATCGGGGAACCGATCCATGCCGGGAAGGTGACCCTGATTCCGGTTTCCCGCGTTTCGATCGGTTTCGCCGCGGGCGGCGGGGGCAATGAAGGGAAAAGTGGTTCAGGGGCTGGCACGGGCGGCGGCGTGAACATCACGCCCGTCGCGTTTATTTCCATTATCGATGATAAAGTCCAGGTCCATCCGGTGGAAAAAAACGACCCCGGACTCGGAAAAATTTTGTCCCTGGCCCCGGATCTTATTAAAAAAGTTTCAAAATATATGGGGAAAAAAGATAATTCGGACGACAAAGAAGACAAAAAGACCCGTAAATAATATATCAAAAAACTATGCCTTCAAAAAGCGATCAAAAATTTATCTGGGTGGTTCCGGGAGAAGATGTTTCGGGCGAGGGCACGTATGCCAATCCCTTTCGTTCGGTTTTAAAAGCCGTTGAATGCGCCCGACCGGGACAAACCGTCGTGCTTAAACGCGGCCTGTACCAGAGCGACGTGACCATTCAGAAAAGCGGCCTGATCGATAAACCCCTGCGCATCATCGCCGAAAAAGACGCCGAGGTCGTTTGCCTTCAGGCCTGCTGGTATTTGTACGATGTTTCCGACATTATTCTTTCGGGAATTGTTTTCAAAGAATCGCCGGGCATAGCGCTTTCCGTAATAGGCAAATGCGAGCGTAACCGGTTCGAGTTTCTCAGTTTTAAAAATTGCGGGATTACCCAAAAAGAGTCGTGCACGCTGTTTTTAGGGGGGAGCGGACAGGCCTGCAACGTCGTGGAATCGTGCTGTTTTGAGCGGACAGCGGACCAAACCCCCGAAGGGCTTTCGCGCAACATTTCCGTCGGGCTGCTGATTTCAGAGGGCGATTATCAGGAGGGCGAGTCGAATTGCGATTGCATCATCACTAACAACCGGTTTGTAAATTACGGCTACGGCATTCTCGTGGGAAGCCAAGACTCAACCACGGGGGAATACGGCCATCAAGTGATCTACAATACAATCGAAAATTGCTCCGCCGAGGGGATCATGGTCAAATGCGGAGACACCCTGGTCAAGGGCAACAGGGTCGAAAATTGCACCCAGCACTCGATTTCCGTCGTGGCGGGACGGAGCAGCATCATTGAAGAAAACCGTATCGTCAATTGCGGCAGCGGCATCCGCGTCTCAGGCAAGGGGCATACGGTGGCGAACAATTGCATCGCTCGCTGTCACGAGGAGGCAATTATTGTATTGTCAGGTATTTTGCCGGAGGCGGCGCCAGCGGCGAACATCATTATCGAGCAGAACACGTGCGTCGATTGGGGCGGCCATCCGGCGCGGCACAAAAACCGCAGCGGGGTCCTTATCGGCCGGGGCGCCAGTTGCATCGTGAGAAAAAACCTGTTCCATGGTCAGGGCAAACCCTATGATCTCCAGGACGCGGGCCAGCTCCAATGCAAGAAAAGGCCTTCAACCGGCCGGGCAGGAAGTTGCTTGATCGCGGACAACATTTCTTCAGGAGGGTGTGAAGCAATGGACGGCAGCGCATGCAATGAGGTGGAATTTGCGTCCGTTTATCGTGACAATTACGACAATGCTTCGGGCTATGGCGCCGAAGGATGGCTGCTTAAACCCGACCTTTCCGGTCCACAGGAACAACCGCGCGATGATAAAACGGAAACCGGGCCGATCGATGACTTCTCACGGCCGGCGCCAGAAATGGACGAAGAGGCTGTTGACGATAAGGCCCCCGAAGAACTTGAGGAAGGGGAAGCGGTTTTCCGGTCGTTCTTCATGAGCAGGGAAGATTTTGTCTCATTTTCGGGCGATGGGGATGAAGATGCCATGTGTGCGGAAAACGAAGAATATTGATCAAAATTCCTCCAGCCGGATTTCATGGATGGCAACCCTGCTCTTAGGCTCGAATTGCCGTCGTGTCTTTATGTAAATGCCGTTGAGCTTTACATAAGGCGACAGGTCGGGGCGCGACATCAAATACATCCGGCCGCCGGGCAGAAGATGGTCCGGAAGTCCGGCCAGGACTTTGCGCAGCACCGCTCCTTCAAAATCGTACCGATTGGCGTCCGTCTGGTTTCTTTCATCCGTCGCCAGGGGCGCCTCAAAAAAAATCGCATCGAATTTTTCGTGGATGTTTTCAAAAGCGTCGCTCACGTAGCCCCGGACGTGGCTCTCGACGCCGCACCGCCTGGCCGCGGCCCGCGTATTGGCAACCGCTATCGGATTGATGTCCGTGGCATCAACGGGGACCTTGTATTTCATGGCGATGCAAGCCGCATCCAGGCCCGAACCGCTCCCCAAAACAAGCACGCGCATTGAACCGGAAAGCTCCGGCAGACCGACTTCCAGCAAGTTCTCGACATAAGGATTATTGTATGAATACACGCTGGGAAAGAGAGGAATGTCCGGGACTTCGCCCAACGCCTCCATGCATGTGTTGACTGCTACGCCAAGCGTCGGTTTCATGTGCCAGACAATTCTGCAATCTACCTGACCTTTGAGTAAAACGCCTTCCCAGGAAGGTTCCAAAATCCGCAAAATGCTTTTTTCGTCATGCGCAAAGAAGAGTTCCATGGCCTTTCTGAGTACAGAATTTATTGCGGGACCGCTTTCGTACGAATCGAGCAGGAGCGTAGAATGTCCAAACAATATTTCGTTTTCATCGGACAAAAAATGAATGGACAAAGGAAAAATCGTCCCCTGATGGCGATACCCGAGGAGGACGGTCTTGCCGTCCTTGCTTTTAAAGGTTGCTGCGGCCACGGGGCCGAGCGGGATGACCACATGGCCGTCCGCCCGTTCCAAGGCCGGTCCCGGCAGTTTTACCCCCAGTGCGTCCAGAAAAAACGCAAGGTCTTGTTCCTGAATTGACAAGCTATTTTTGCTGGTATTCATACATGAAAAATAGTTAGTTAATCTGTGTGTTTGTTATTGTGGTGTCTTTCGCAAGCACAAAAAACCCTTTAAGGTTTTGGACGTCTCTTCCCGCATTATTATAAAAGGTCGACTGGTCAATCACAAGCGACCCTGTCAGGTCATTGCTCACGAAGAAAACTGCGCCCGCGAGTTCGTTGGCAAAATTGTCCGCGATAATGCTGCCGCAGATCGTAAGCGTGTAGGTGTCACCGTCGTTATAGATGGCTCCGCCGCTTCCTCCGCCGGGGGTATTGGCCTGTGCCGGGTTCATGCCGCTGCCAACCGCCTTGTTCCACGACATAACGCAGTTAAGCACCGTGTACGAAACGCCGATGCTTCCAAGCGCGCCTCCGTTGGACCCTATGTTGCCCATCGCGGAATCGCCGCCGAACGTGCTGCTTACAATGTAAACGGGGCCCGACTGCTGAATTGTGTAAATGGCCGCCCCGCCCACGTCCGGACCGACAAGCGCGCACTGGTTTTTTACGAACACGCAGTTTACCACCTTGAGTATCCCGCTCCTTACATAGAGCGCGGCCCCGCCGTCATTCGGATCGTTCGTGTAGCCATTGGCGAAAATCAGGTTCTGCACGACCATCCGGGGATGTTCATAGTTTTGACAGTGGCTCGTGATCCAGTGCAAGTTCGAGTCGCATCCGTTCTGATACAGGATGCGGCACCGTCCGCCGCCGCTCAGGGTGATTTTGCCGGCGCCGTCGATGACCATGTCGCCGAGCTTGTTCGGCCCCGCATCGTTGATCACGTTTATCTCATGGTCAAGCGTTATGGTCACCGGGTCAGGCCCGCCATTAAAGGTGATGACGCCGCCATTGTGCACGGCGGCTTCAAAAGCAGCGGGCGTGCAGCTTTCCGGGGTGCCGGTGCCGACGACCGTGGTTGGATTGGAAACGTCCTCCGCGGCCGCCTCGGCCGGAACGGGGCAGGCGCCGGACGGATTGCCCGGCAGCGGGTAGGTAACGGTAGTGCGGGCGCCTCCGGCGGCGACGCCGTTTCCGACAGGGCCGCTCGCCGTGTTCTTGTTACAGCCCGGCAGCGCGATAAAAATACCTAATGTCAACAAATACCGGGGCAGAACAATAATCATGGGCCGGCAATGGTTTTTATTCATACGCGTTTTGGACGAACCGGACAGGAAAAATCAGGTACTAAATTGTATACTTTATAGTACTCTATTTCACAAAAGGAAGCAATATGAGAATACTTCGCCACTTATTGCCCGCAATGGTTTCTGCGATCCTGGTTGCGGCAATAATCACTGCCGCCCAGCCTGCAAACACCATCGCCTTGAACGGAAAAAATTATTATATCAACGGTATCAACGTTCCCTGGAATGCCTACGGATCGGACGTCGGCACGCATTATGAATGGGGCGATTTATACAGCCCGTCTTTTTTCACCACGTTTTTTCAGCGGTGCCAGAGTTATGGCGTCAATTGCGTGCGCTTATGGATACATTGCGACGGCCGCACCTCCCCGGAGTTCGACAATAGCGGAAACGTGACCGGCCTGGACACCAATTTCTTTTCGAATTTCGATGATATTTTCAGGATCGCGGCGGCCAATAACGTCATGATAATGCCCTGCCTCTGGTCGTTCGACATGACCAAGGATTTTACGTCAACCGCGGGCAAATACGCGGGACTGCATGCCAATCTCATTCAGGACACGAACAAGACCCGGTCGTATATAAATAACGCGCTTGTCCCCATGGTAAAGCGCTACGCCAATACCTGCAACCTCTTTGCATGGGAAATAATCAATGAACCCGAATGGAGCATCACCGGCCCCGGCAATACCGTTCAGCTCGTCAGCATGCAGGAAATGCAGCGGTTTTGCGCCATGATCGCCGAGGCGATACACCTTAATTCCGGCAAAAT
>Ga0182027_10015064_pt1 | contig 10665 bp, 10 predicted proteins | sample 712E1DmetaG_FD_121300 | JGI IMG/M metagenome (GOLD analysis project Ga0182027, IMG submission 121300) | Permafrost microbial communities from Stordalen Mire, Sweden - 712E1D metaG (Illumina Assembly) | ecosystem: Environmental > Terrestrial > Soil > Wetlands > Permafrost | place: Sweden... | reverse complement strand
GAGCGCGACCGGCTCGACCACCTTTATCACATTGCCTTTATCGTCCAAGAACGCTTGCGCCAAATGCGGCTGCCAAACCGTGCCGCCGTTCGCCACCGTCGCGGTCCATGAAGCCATCTGCAAGGGCGTGGTCAAAAGATCGCCTTGGCCTATTGATACATGGTACGTATCGCCGATGTACCATGCGACGCCTTGGGTCGCCTTTTTCCATGCGGGCGTGGGAACGAAACCGGCCGCTTCATTCGGCAGGTCGATCCCCAGCGGCTTGCCAATGCCGAAAAGAGAAAAATATTTGTCCAGGCGATCAATGCCCAATCCGACGAATGATTGGTATCCGCCGCCGATCGTGTAAAAGAAGGTGTTGATCGACCAGGCGATCGCGCGCGTGACGTTCGTGATGCCGTGGCCGCCCGCCTTCCAGTCGGGAAAGAACCAAGCGCCAATATGAATTCCGCCGACCGAGTCCACCGTTGTCTCCGGCGTGATCACGCCTTCGGCGAGCGCGCCGGAAGCAACCATCAGCTTGGCCGTCGAGCCCGGCGGGTAAGTTCCCGAAATGGCGCGATTAAAAAGCGGATGATCCGGATCGTTCACCAATTGTTTATATTCGGCATTCGAGATCCCTTGGGAAAAATCATTATCCGAGAACGACGGCAATGAGATGAGCGTGAGTATTCCTCCCGTCTTGACGTCTTCGACGATCACAGCGCCGCGCGTCAGATTATTTTTTGCCATCATCGCCTTGAGCGACGATTCGGCGGCGGCCGTAAGATCGGTGTCGATGGTCAGCCGCAGGTTCTCGCCGGGGACGGACGCGGTCTCGCCCACCGTACCGACCTCGTTGCCCGAGGCATCAACTTCAACCTTTTTCACGCCGGGCGTGCCGGACAATTCATGCTCATAGGTGTATTCCAGACCGGTGCGGCCGATCGAATCGGTCGGTTGATAATTATCTTTGATCGACGGTTTCTTAAGGTCGTCGGCGGTGATCCGCCCCATATATCCCAAGAAATGGGCCATGCTCGTAAGCGTATTGGTAAGCGGATAGAACCTATGCGTGCCGTTTACAATGCGTATGGCCGGAATGTCGGACTGCGCGGTCGTAAGATCGATCGCCTGATCGCGGCTTATGTTCGCGGAAAGCGTAACGGGCTGATACCCCTTAATGCCAAAATCATTCAGGGTCGTTTCGGCAGCGGCCGGATCAATTCCGGCGAGCGCGGCGATACGCGCGATCGCGGCGGCGCGCGCGGCTGCGTCGTCCGGCAGGTCGGCCGGCACGACCGCGAGCTGAAGATCCGGAACGTTGTCGGTAAGCTGAACGCCGTTCGCGTCAAAGATAATGCCGCGCTCGGCCGGCGTCGTGACGGCGCGAATGCGGTTCATGTCCGAACGCGCCTTAAACGAGCCGCTTTGGGCCATGAGCGCGCCGGTCTTGGCCCAAAGCGCGATCATAAGCGCGGCCATGCAGACAAAGAAAAAAATCACCCGGCGCCGTCGAGTCGCGAGCCCGATGAATTCAAAGGAGGCGGGCGTATTCGAGGGCATCCACGCGCCGTCGCCATAGGCCTCTTCAACCCAGGTCTCGGCTCCCGTTGCGCCGACCACAGATCCAAGATTTCCTTCAATCAGCGGAAAGGGATTATTTTGTTCACTATTTGATATGTTCATCACAAATGGCTAAGCATTCGACTGCGCTCGCCGTGCGAACGCACATAAATTACAAAGATCACTGCAAGCGCCGCCAACTCGACCCCAAACGCGCCCAAGACGCGCGGCAGGTCGATCGTGGAAACCATGTACCAAACGGTTCCGCCAAAAAATTCGGCGGCGCGCGAGAACGCAATTTCAAAAATGAAATATCCGAGCCGCATGGCAACGCCCAGCATGATAAGCGAAGGCAGCGAACGATTGGTAAGCACGGTGCGCGCCAGATACCAGCCGAAAAGCGCGGTGGCGGCGAGGATCATTGTCCATGTTAAGAACGGATATGCGGACATTGCGTCAAGACCCAGTCCCAAACCCGCCGTCAGGGCGGCAAGGCGGCTCTCCTTGAAAAAAAAGACCATTGTTACCAAAGCGATGATGGGAATTTGTACCAAACCGAACGCGCCGTAACCCAAACGCGCCAGCGCGACCGAAAAAAGCGCGAGCAGAAGTCCGATAAAAAACAGGATAATATCGCGAATGAAACGCATAGGTTATTTCCCCACAATGACCGCGACCTTGGTAAGGTCGATCGCTTCGATCGCGGGCGCCACGGTCGCCGAGATAAACGGGTCGGAAGCGACGCTCACCACGCTTTCAACCGTGCCAAGAATAAGGCCGCGCGGCATCCCCTCCTCGCGTCCGGTGGTGACGATCGTATCGCCGGAGGATATTGGCGCATGCTGCGGGATAAGCGACATTGCAATGATCAAGCCGCGCTCGCCGCGCGCCACGCCGTTCGATTCGGGGTGTTCGGAAACCATGACGGCGAGCGCGCTCCGCGGATCGGTTGGAAGCAACACGGTCGAGCGGCCGTTCGCGACACGTTCAATGCGGCCCACCAAGGTGCCGTCGCCCGTGATGACGGCTTGTCCTCGCGTCACCTTGCTTTCCGTGCCGCAATCGATCGTGAGCGCGCGAGCGGATGTATCGGGATCGGCTCCGACTATCTCGCATGCGATGAGTTTGAGTCCGGAGCGCGATCGAAAATCCAAAAGCCCTTTAAGCGAATCGTTCTCCGCGGTAAGCGAGGCGGCGGCGGCCACCTTTTCGTTTAAAGTGATGATCTGCGCCGAAAGGGCGGCATTCTCTTTTTGAATTCGACCGGCGGCGAATATTTGTTCGGCAGCAGCGCCAATGCCGAGCGCGCCGTTCCTGATGCCGTAACCGATATCCGAAAAACCGCGCACAAGCAGCGCCTCCGCCGGATCGAAGAACGGAATAAAATGGAAGACGGCCGCGAGCGCGACCGCGCCGAGCGCAAAACGGATCTTTCTCATATATCTAATTCGCCCGCGCCGAAGGGAGGGCGATCGTCGAAAGCAAAAGTTTGTCGTCCAAAAGCAACCCGGAACCGCGCACGACGCAGGTTAACGGATCGTCGGCGATCCGGACGGGAATATGCGCCGCCTCGCTCACGGCTATGGCGATCGAGCGCAGCATGGCGCCGCCGCCCACGAGCACAATGCCGCGCTCGTAAATATCGGCGACCAACTCCGGCGGCGTCACTTCAAGCGTGGCTTTTATATTCTCAATAATGAGGCGCAGCGATCGGGAAAGCGCTTCGCGGATCTGCGTGTCGGTCACCACGGCCTCGCGCGGCAAGCCGGTCATGAGGTCGCGGCCGCGCATTTCCATCTGCATGGCCTCTTCAAGCGGCATGGCCGAGCCGATCCTGATCTTGATCTGTTCGGCCACGCGATCGCCGACCATGAGGTTGAAGTGTTCGCGCGCGTATTGCACGATATTGCGATTCATCTCATCGCCCGCGACCGGCAACGACTTCCAGGTGACAATGCCGGCCATCGAGATGATGGCGATGTCGGTGGTCCCGCCGCCGATATCCACGACCATCGTGCCGATCGATTCATTAACCGGCAAACGCGCGCCGATCGCGGCGGCCATCGTGTTCTCGACCAGCGCCACTTCTCGCGCCCCGGCCGAAAGCACGGCATCCTCGACGGCCTTGCGCTCGACCTCGGTTATCTCAAGCGGCACGCCGATCACCACCCGCGGCCGCGGCGCCATGATAAACCCGCCGCGGTGCACTTTGTCGATGAAATATCGCAGCATTTTTTCCGTTACCTCAAAATCCGAGATGATCCCTTTTGAAAGCGGTCGCGACGTCGTGAGGTAGGCCGGCGTTTTACCCATCATGTCGCGCGCCGCGTTTCCCACCGCCAGCACTTGGCCGGTGCGATTATTGATCGCGACCACCGACGGCTCGTTCACGACGATCCCCTTGTCGCGCGAGTACACCAAAGTATTGGCCGTGCCAAGGTCGATCCCCAAGTCCTGTGAAAATGATCCAAAGAATTTTGCGAACATGTTTATTGCGATTCCGCGGATTTAGGTTTGCGTTCGAGCGAAATGAAAATAAATTCGACAACCGTCGCGACAACAATGAGCAAGAGGCAGTTCCACCACGAGAGCAGATCGTGCGAGCGCAGGACGAGCGCGCCGACCGCAAGTGCCGAAAGCAGCGCCGCCTGCCGGAAAGAAAGGCCGACAAGCCGCGAGAGCATCTCGTCGCGATGCATCATGACCCGCAGCAGAAAGCCGATGATCGAAACGGCGCCGCAAAGGGTGAGCCCCAAACTCGCGTAAAAAAGCGTGAAACCCAGCGCCCCGGAGGTGGCGGGATCGGTCCTAAAAAGCACCAAAAAAAACGTCGCTCCGGCCAAGATCGTGCCAAATCCCATGACCGCCAAGTATGCGCGTAAGGACATATTAGTACACGAACGTTATCAAAGTTATTGTTCTTCGACAAGGGTGCCGCGAACCTCGACCATAAGCTCGGTAAGCTCGATCATTGATGCCGATTTCATGGCTTTAATCAGCGGTTCTTTTAACGAAAGCAGATCTTCTTTGGCCGGGGCCGAGGTGGCGACGGCGTGAAGCCGGCCATGCCCCACGCTAACGAGCCGCGTCCGCGCGGCAAGCGCCGGGGCGGTCGCGGCGATGAATGCCGTCCCCGCTTCAAGCGCCAAAGCAATCCCCGCCTGGGTATTGATCAGGCGTTTGGAGAGCATGGGCAGGTAATTTCCTAATGGAGAGAAAGACATGCGAGCTTTTAGCTGTTAGCTTTTAGCTGTTAGGACGTTCCTAAAACCTAAAAGCTAAAACCTAAAAGCTAAAGTATTCTAAACTCGCAGATATCCTTGAAATCGCAATATTTGCATTTATGCAAGTTGGGATCGGCGGCAAAATCGCTTTTACGGATCTCGCCAATCGTACGCGAAACGTATTCGCGAATTTTATCGAGATCCTTGTCGGTTCCCAAAAATTCAACCGTCGTGCCATTGTCCAAATACACGAACGTAAGCGCTGACGGCTTCTTGCCCAGCACTTCAAGACAGGCGACCTGATAGATGAGGAGTTGCTGCTTTTCTTCAAACCCGATGTCGTCCTCGCTCTTCGGCGTGCCGGTCTTATAATCGACGATCCGCACCGTGCCGTCAGGGAGTTCGTCAACGCGATCGATCGCGCCGCGAAAAGTGGCGTCCTCAACCTTTAGATTGAACGGTTTTTCGAGGTACAACGGATGAATTCGCTCATTTTTAACGAGGTCGTAATATCCCGCGAGCAGCTTTTTGCCTTTGACGCGATATTTTTCCTTGTCCGCGGCCGTTTCAAACCATTCGTCGATCCAGCTCGACGCGTACAATTCATCCAATTCTTCCAGCTTGACCAATTCGCCGACGGTTTTTTTCGTCGTCGATTTATCATCAAAAAGCGTTGCCTGTTCCGCGCTCTGCCGTTCGGCGACGAGCGCAAAAAACTTTTGGAGTGCCGCATGCATGGTCTTGCCGAACGAAAATTGACCCTTGCCCTTGATCGGAATTTTGAAGATGTGCGCGAACTTATACTGGAGCGGACAATTCTCAAACGCCTTTAGCTGAGTAAAGGAGAACGAGGTTGGAATATGCATCACCAGATCTTTGGAAGCGGAACGCACATTCTGCGCTGGAATTTCGTTATTAGTCGTTGATCGTTCATCGTTAGCCGTTAACGAGCCGTATCCCAGCTCCATCAAGAATCGCGAGGGCTTGCGTTTCCTGGCCCCGCCGTAATCATCGGCCGAGGTCAAATACAAACCCTTTTTCGCGCGCGTCATGCCGACATAGAACAACCGCCGTTCTTCTTCAAGATGATGGTCCCCTTCCGGCAAAATTTCCTTGACGAGCGCCGACGGCAATTCGATCGCTTCGGCGCGTTCGCCGGAGGGAAAACGCCGGTCGATAAGCGAGACCAAAAACACATAATCAAATTCCAACCCTTTGGACGCATGCACAGTCATAACGCGCACGGCCTCCGGTCCGATGTCCGGGTCAAACGCCAAGCGCCCGTCTTCGCCCGCTTCCACCTGCAAACGAATGCGTTCCAAAAACAGCTTGGCGGTCGGGTCGACTTCGGCCGCAACAAAGTCCTCGATCACGCGCCAAAACTGGTTGATGTAATCAAGCGTGTCATGATTCAATTGATTATCCTCGCCAACGAGCCGTTTCAAATACCCGATGTCTTCAAGAAATGAGAAAATTACGTTCCTCACGTCATTGGTTCGCGCCCGTTCGGTATGCTTGGCGACAAGAGCCAAAAATTTGTTGATCTTGACGAGCCCCTCGGGCGTAACATTAAGCGTCGCCGCTTTTTGGCACGCTTCATAAAGCGACCAGGCGTTCTTCCCCGCGCCATGAGTCAATTTGACGACATCATCATGCGAGAGGTCGACGACCGGTCCGGCGAGCATTCGGTAAAGCGACGGACTTTCGTGATAATTGTCCAAGAGCCGCAGGTAATTAACGATGTCCAGAACGACCGGCTTTTGATAAAGCCCGCGCGAGGCGTAAAAAATATACGGAATGCCGGCGGCGGCAAGCGCCGCGATGAACGGATTAGCCCCGTCGTTCGAGCGCGACAGAATGGCAAATTGCGAGTAGTCGGCGTTAGGGTCGCTCTCGTACAGCGCTTTGATCTTTGAAGCCACCGATCGCGCTTCGTCGTTTAATGACCGGCTGTGCAAATGTTCGACCGTTCCCGGATGCGAAACATTGGCATGAAGCTTTTTTGAAAGACCTTCGCCCAGCTGCGCTTCGAGCCGATTCGGGTTGTTGGCCTGAATGAATTTATACGCCGCGTCCAAGATGCTTTGCGGCGAACGATAATTCTCGGTTAGGATCACCTGTTTCGTCGCCGGGTAATATTGTTTAAATTGCAAAATGTTCGACACCGACGCGCCGCGGAATTTATAGACCGACTGGTCGTCGTCGCCGACCACGGTTATGTTGGCCGCTTCCCCTGCCAACAAACGGATCAATTCAAACTGCGCAATGTTAGTGTCTTGAAATTCATCGACGATCAAATACTTGAACTGCTCGCGATACTTGGCAAGGATCCCCGGCCGCGTTTTAAAAAGCCGCACCGTCTCATTAATAAGGTCGCCGAAATCCAGCGCATCATTCTCGCGCAAAAGCTGGGTATAAACATGATACGCTTCGGCCACCTCGGCAAGCCGGGTCGCTTCGTCCGCGTCCCCGACCACGTCTTTATTAAGTTTTGTATTTTGCGCGTAAGCCAAGTAATCCTCGGGCGAGATCAGCTCGTCTTTGGCGCGGCTGAAGTGCCGCAGCAGCGCATGGATGAACTTGGTCGGACTCCCCAGCGGCTTGTAATAATCCAACTTGAACCGATCAAGATTATTGCGGATCAAAAGCCACTGATCGGTCTCGGACAATAATTTGAACGAATCCGGCAAGCCGATCGCGAGACCGTTCGCCCGCAGGATCCGTTCGCCCAGCGCGTGGAAGGTCATGACCCACAGATCGACGTATCCGTAGGGAAGCAGTTTGTCGACGCGCTCCTCCATCTCCCCCGCCGCCTTGTCGGTAAAAGTCACCGCCAGTATTTCGTCGGTCTTCGCTTTCTTTGTCTCGACCAAATATGCCAACCGTTTCGTCAAAACCGAGGTCTTGCCCGTCCCCGCTCCGGCCACAATAAGAAGCGGCCCGTTATCATGCATTATGGCCGTCTTTTGCGCCTCATTCGCGCCCGCAAGCAGTTTTTCCGCGCCGTTTTCCATAGGGCTTAGTTTACCACAATACTTGAAGCAAGCTAACTTTGACAAAACATCGCGGCCATGAGAAAACTTGCGAGGAGGGATTGATGGAAAACGTAGAGACCAGGCCTTTCAAAATCATTGTCATTGAATCAAGCGAACTGATCCATGCCATTTTGGGAAGTGTCCTGCAAATCCGCCCCGACATTGAGCTAACGATCACCAACATGAAAGCGGGAGAAGCGGTCGGCGAAGAAATAGGCGCGGTCAATGTGGTCGTTTACATGACGACCGGCGCCGCCAGTCCGGCAAAACGAGACAAGGAATGCACGGATATCGCGAGCGTGTGCCCGCGAGCCAAATTGTTTGTCTTGGCCGTCGACGGAATTTCCGGCGCGGTTCCAGACGGATGGACACTCATCTATGCCCACGACCGGCAAGCGTTATACGATCGGATCGTGAGTCACATAGACGCAAATACGGAGGCAGCATGAAACCATGGCTCATAATCATCACCGATGAAGCGCGAACGCGCGAATTGTTCAGGGACAACCGCTTCATCAAAAACCACTTTAACCGGCATTTCGTAAGGAATTGCGATATAGCGCTCGCCGATCTAAAAGATCAGACGCGTTTTGTTCACACAGTGGTCGTGAGCGACACCGTAACCGAGCGTTTTGCGACCGAATATCCCGCGCTCCATCACCGCCCGCACCTCATCATCTTTGGGGCGAACATTTCCAGCCCGCGCCACCTTCGGATCAAACGCGTCGCCGATATGGCAGGATTGGAAGCCGTGCTGCGCGAGGCGGAGCGACGGTGACGCCATGATGACAATACGCAAACGACAAGAGCGCCCGCTAAAGGCGCTCTTATTTTATTCCCGACAGTAGAAATTTTTAACGAATGATTACGGCTTTGGGGTGTTGGCGTCATGGCGGTGTTTGCGGGCGACCTTGAGACGATTAAGTTCTCGCTCGAGGTGAACCGAGGCGTCGGCGTAGGCGACATCGTCCTTGCCTTTGGCTTCTTCATAGGCGGCCATCGCGCGGGCTTTGGCTTTTTCGATCTCTTCAACGACCAGATCTTCGGCGCGGTCGGCGGAATCGGTCAAGATGATGCAGCGGCTGCCGGGCATTATTTCGATCGCACCGCCGGCAACGGCCAAATATTTTTCATCGTCTCCCACGCGCACAGTAAGCGCGCCGGGGACGACAAGGCCGACCAGCGAGGCGTGGTTAGGGAGCACGGTAATTTCGCCCTCAGCGGTCGGCACGGTCACACTGTCGACTTCCTGCTCAAAGACGGTGCGTTCGGGAGTGGTGATTTCTAAATTTAATTTGGCCATAGATGTCAGGTGCCAAGTGTCAGGTGTCAGGACTGAAACCTGATACCTGTAACCTGAAACCTATTTCGATTTCTTCCAGTCCTCGACGACTTCTTCGATCGTGCCTTTCATGTAGAAGTATTGCTCGGGGACTTCGTCGTATTTGCCGTCCAAAATTTCCTTGAAGCTCCTCACGGTGTCGACGCTCTTTACGTAGCGGCCGGGGATGTTTGAGAAGGTCTCGGCGACGAAGAACGGCTGAGAGAGGAACTTTTGGATCTTCCTGGCGCGGGAGACGGTCAAGCGGTCGTCGGCCGACAATTCTTCCATCCCCAAAATGGCGATGATGTCTTGGAGGTCCTTGTAGCGCTGGAGGATCTTCTGCACGCCGCGCGCGACGGCATAATGATCGGCGCCAATGACGTTGGGGTCCAAAATTCCCGAGCTCGAGTCGAGCGGGTCGACGGCCGGATAAATGCCAAGTTCGGCGAGCGAGCGGGCCAGTACAACGGTCGAGTCCAAGTGGCCGAAGGTGGTGGCCGGGGCCGGGTCGGTCATGTCGTCGGCCGGAACGTAAACGGCCTGGACCGAAGTGATCGATCCGTTCTTGGTCGAGGTAATGCGTTCTTGAAGCGCGCCCATTTCGTTCGCGAGCGTTGGCTGATAACCGACGGCCGAAGGAATGCGGCCGAGGAGCGCGGAGAGTTCGGAGCCGGCTTGCGTAAAGCGGAAGATGTTGTCAACGAAAAGAAGCACGTCCTGTTTTTCCTCGTCGCGGAAATATTCGGCCTGGGCAAGACCGGTCAAGGCGATCCTGGCGCGCGCGCCCGGCGGTTCGTTCATTTGCCCGAAGACGAGCGCGGTTTTGTCCAAGACGCCGGAGTCGGCCATTTCCCGGTATAGCGAATTGCCTTCGCGCGTGCGCTCCCCCACCCCGGCGAACACCGAATAACCGCCGTGCTCGGTGGCAATGTTGTGGATGAGCTCCATGACGATGACGGTTTTCCCTACGCCGGCGCCGCCAAAGAGACCGACCTTGCCGCCTTTCATAAAGGGACAGATGAGGTCGATGACCTTGATCCCGGTTTCAAAAACTTCGGTCTTGGTCGATTGTTCGCTAAAGCTGGGGGCCGGGCGATGAATGGGATATTTTTTCTTGGTGATGGGCGCCGGCTTGTCATCGATCGGGTCGCCGGTCACATTAAACATGCGCCCCAGGGTTTCTTTGCCGACCGGAACGGAAATGGGCGCGCCGGTCGCCGTAACCACGGCACCGCGCGCAATGCCGTCGGTCGACGACATGGCCACCGTGCGGACCACTTTGCCGCCGAGATCGCTTTGCACTTCGAGCGTTAGAAGACCGCCCGGGGACTCGAGGGTCAGAGCTTCATAAATTTCCGGCAACTCGTCGGGGAAGTGCACATCCACGACCGGCCCGATGATCTGAGTGATGGTTCCTTGGGACATATGTTTTTGGTTTATGAACGATAAACGGTAAGTTATGAACAATGAACTATGAACGATGAACGATTCTTGTCCCGTTGCAGCGAGACGTAATTGTTCATTGTTTATTGTT
>Ga0182027_10015063_pt1 | contig 10665 bp, 9 predicted proteins | sample 712E1DmetaG_FD_121300 | JGI IMG/M metagenome (GOLD analysis project Ga0182027, IMG submission 121300) | Permafrost microbial communities from Stordalen Mire, Sweden - 712E1D metaG (Illumina Assembly) | ecosystem: Environmental > Terrestrial > Soil > Wetlands > Permafrost | place: Sweden... | reverse complement strand
TAAAAAGTTGGATGCATAAAACTTTTTCAGGAGAGAAGACGCATTAAAGCCTATAAACCGCAGATTCTAATGCTGTGGCTTGTTAATCACTAACCAGTGGTTACAAATCACAAACTTTATAAAAGATCAGAGGATTATGATATTGTGACAAAATTACCTTATGAATATATGGAGGATACTCTCGATTGGATGAGATTAGAGTTAGATAAGATAATAAATCAAGAACAAAGAGCAGCTGAAGAAATGGGAGAAGACCCGGGTTCACCCTATGTACAAAATCAAAGCTATGATAGATTCCGCGCTAGTATTACAAACGAAGATATCAAAAGATTCAATGAAGAATTCAATGCTTTAAATGGACAAAGAGATAAAACATTGACAGAGAAAGTCAACGAATCAATGACCTTAGTTAAAAGTTGGCATCCACAAAAGAATCTGGTAGATGCACATTTTCTGAATACTATTGCAAAAGATCAGAATGGTATAATCAAGAATGATAAGATTATTCATGAAGTTAAAACAAGAATCGTCCCAATATCAGGATATTTCAACGAAGAAAATATTGATGTGGTGATAAACAAAGAACCATATAAATATCTGCCAGAATTCAGAAGACCTAACGGCAAATTGGCAGAATACGACGAGATGGAAATATTATCAATATCAAATGTATCAGGACTATACGATCCATTATTCTTGAATCCGAAAAAAGATTTATTGGACATCCTGATATATCAGTTTCATTCAAGAATAAAACGTTCGGAAAGAGAAAAAATCAAAGCAGTAGATTGGGTGTTAAGTCTAAGATCTGTCGATGATTATCCCTACGACGGTATAGGAATAATTCCTATATTTCCAGATTTAGGTTACGATAAAAAAGAATGCGGCGAATTGATGTATAAATATGTAGATTATGTAAGAAGCTTATCATCGAAAGATAAAAAATTCATTATGAAACATATACAGACTAAAACAGAAAATAGATCTACAGGAATAATAAAATTGTTGAAAAGATATGATAGAGATAATTTCAATCAAGTGATTCATCAGGTTATTGAAACATATAGAATGGCAAATGAAAAAAGAAGTCAGAATAAGGAGTATATCATCACAAAAGAAGAAAGAGAAAAAATGTTGCAGGGTCCACAGATAAAGAGCCACATACAAGGAGATAGGGCGGAAATATGGGTTATGAATCAATTGATATATGATATCTATGCTAATAGCGAACACATGGGTCATACAGCAGAGTATATAATGCGAAGAGATGCAGAGCGTGAGGCATACTTGCATAATCCTGCATTATCAGACGGTCTAAAAGGAAAATACGAAGGCGTAATTAATCCTATAGCACCTAGTCGAGCTATTATCGCCAAAAGACTCGAAGAAGATTTATTCAAGCAGATGTTCGCAATAACGAATATACGTAAAATAGCCGCATAAAACAAGTTGACAATGTACGTCGATTGAATACAATCCTAACTGAGAACTTCATTCATTTTTTCAATTTAGCCATTCTCTCCACTTTCCAATGAAAAATATATCGAGGAGAGAAAAAATTTCGCTCGACAGGCATCCTATACAAAAGCAAAATATTTATAAAGAGTTTATAATTCCTATTCATATTCCCATTGTTGGGTGGATATCAGTAAAATTTGGTGTTTGAAATTATATTAACACATTACAATATTAGGAGGAATGTAAAATGGCAAGAACAACTAAAGAACATATAAATCTAGTATTCGTCGGTCACGTAGATCACGGAAAATCAACTACAGTAGGTAGATTACTATACGATTCAGGCAACGTTGATGAACAGGCAATGAGAAAATTAAAGGAGAAGGCACAAGAATTAGGAAAGGGTGGCTTCGAATTTGCATTCGTTATGGACAACTTGAAAGAAGAGCAGGAGAGAGGAGTTACAATTGATTTGTCTCACAAGAAATTCGAGACTGATAAATATTACTTCACAATAATCGATGCTCCCGGCCACAAGGATTTCGTAAAGAATATGATCACTGGCGCATCGCAAGCTGATGCTGCTGTTTTAGTATGTGGAGCAAACGAAATAAAAGGTACAGAAACAATAACAGAATTACCACCACAAACTGTTGAACACTGCAGATTGACTAAAATTTTAGGAGTAACTCAATTGATAGTTGCTGTTAACAAGATGGATATGCAGGGTTATTCACAAGAAAGATTTGAAGGAGTAAAAAAAGTAATCACAGTTCTATTGAAAGCTTCAGGTTGGAAAGTCGATGATGTTCAATTCATCGCAATCGCATCATTGACTGGAGACAATGTTGTAAAAAGATCGGATAAGATGCCATGGTACACTGGTTCAACATTATTAGAAGCAATCAACAACTTGAAAGTTCCACAAAAACCTACTGAATTACCATTGAGACTTCCAATCCAGGATGTATACAACATCACAGGAATAGGAGTAGTTCCAGTCGGAAGAGTAGAGACAGGAGTAATAAAGGTCAACGATAAAGTTATGGCAGTTCCAGGAAGAGAAGGTAAAGGAGTTGCTGGTGAAGTAAAGACTGTTGAAATGCACCATGAACAATTACCAGAAGCAGGTCCAGGAGACAATGTAGGAATGTCCATAAGAGGATTCGGCAAGAAGGATGTTCAACGTGGAGATGTTATTGGTAGAGCTGATAATGTTCCAACTGTAGCAACTGAGTTCACAGCTCAAATTGTTGTTTTGAACCATCCAAGTGTAATTACTGTTGGTTATACACCAGTATTCCACATACACACTGCACAGATAGCATGTACTATTACAGAGATTGTTAAACAATTAAATCCAATGACTGGCGAAACATTAAAGGAACATCCAGACTTCATTAAGAATGGAGATGCAGCAATTGTAAAATGTAAGCCAACTCATCCAATGGTTGTAGAGACTAACAAGACAATACCACAGATGTCAAGATTTGCAATTCGAGACTCTGGAGCAACTGTCGCTGCAGGAATGTGCATCGATGTAGTAAAGAAAGAGATGTAAGTCTATGACTTTAATTTTTTTATTTTTATACACGATAAACTAATACTTTATCGTTGAGGTAAACAATGCAAAAGGCAAGAATCAAATTAGCAAGTACAGACATAAATAAGATAAACCAGACCTGCGAGTACATCAAAGATGTTGCAGAAAAAACTGGTGTTGTAATAAAAGGTCCGATACCTTTACCAACTAAGAAACTTAAGATTACGACAAGAAAAGGTCCATGCGGTAATGGAACAGCAACGTGGGACAGATTTGAAATGCGAGTCCATAAAAGATTAATAGACTTAGGCATTGATGAAAGAGCATTAAGGCTTGTTATGAAAGTTCCAATCCCAGAAGGATTGAACATCGAAATAGAAATGATTGATGAATAAATTTTTTTTTAAAGAACATTTCAACATTTTTATTGTCAAAAACACTTTTTTAAAATATAATTCTAAAATTGAAAAAATAAATTACTCAAGATATTAAATATATTTTTCTATTGTACTTAACATCGTTTCTTTATGAACAGGTTTCAATAAATAATCTGTAAATCCAATAAATTCACATCTCTCTTTATTTCCGATTGAGTTGTCTGCAGTGTATGCTATTATCGGTATTGCTTTATTCTTCTGTATAATTTGCGCTGCTGCATCATAACCACTCAATACTGGCATCAATAAATCCATTAGAATTAAGTCGATATGCCTTTCAGAAAATAACTTCACAGCTTCTGCACCATTGCTTGCTGTTATTACATCAGCGCCAGTATTTTCTAATAACGATTTTGCATAAAGTCTTGATGAAGCATCATCTTCTGCAACCAATATATTTATTCCATCAAATTTACGATTTTTCTCCATAATCAAGGAAATTAAACAGCATTTAAATAGTTATCGGTCAGGAGTAACAAATACATAGCTATACTATTTTCGACTCATCACAAACTTTATTAATTACCATCACAAATTTTACAACATGGTTGATAGTATAAAAGTCGTGAGTTTTAATATTGAGTTCTGTGCTTCCGTTACTCGAGGATATTGGCAGTATCTCGAATTCATATGGAAATATTTTCTGCCGCATCACAGAGAAGCAATTTATGAAATTGTAGATGTTATTAATGATGAAAAGATAGACATAGCAACATTCACAGAGATGGAAGGACCGAGCTATAGGACACGCCATTTAAATTATGTCAATACTCTTGCGGAGATGACACGCCTAAAGAATAATGCTTTTTTTCCTGTAAACAAATTATTTAGGGTGGGCAATCGCGGCAATGGAATAGCTACCGCACACACGCTAATCTCATCAGAAAACATCAGGCTTAATACAAAATTAGAGAATAGATATCTCAGCGTAAGCAAGATCAAGATACATAATAGTACGATAACAGTTTTGACAACTCAGTTGGCATTAGGAAAACGCAGCAGATTAAGGGAACTAAACCAAATAGCTAATATGATAAATAATATTACTGGACCTGTAATATTTACTGGAGATTTGAATACTCAGAAGGAAGATGAACTAAGTATCATGAAAGGCACACGACTCAAGAGAATTGAGACGACAAACACATTCCCATCATGGAAACCGAAAAGAAGGATAGATTATATATTCTATAGTCCAGATTTTGAAGTAGTAGAAAGTTATGTAGAGGATAAAATCAGAGTTTCAGATCATCTTCCTGTCGTTGCCGAATTCAGATTAATACAAATTCTAAAAAAAAATTCCAAAAATATTTTTGGAGGAAAGAAAAAAGTAGTCAGAGTAAGTAAAAAGAAATAATACGCCGGTGCTCGGATTTGAACCGAGAAGCCTTTCGGCAGCAGTTTTCGAGACTGCCGCAATCTCCTGCAAATAAAGAACTAACTTTATATGAACCAGGTTATGCGACACCGGCAAGTAACTTGACTTGCTTTCTACTATGATAGAATCCTATGTGTTTTAAAAAGTTTCTTCTAGATTCATTTTTTGTTATATATAACAAATAATTAGAAAATTAAATTGCGGAGGAAGCGAATAACTCTGATGGTCAATTGCGGTAGCCGGGAATCGGACCCGGGTTTCAAGCTTTTTCCATAAATTTTTGGGAAGCTCGGATAATACCATTATAAGACTACCGCACGCACATTTTCAATTTTTCCGGTTTTTAACCATTTCTGATAGCGTTGTATCTGTACGTATTATGAGAACCTATTTCATTAAAAAATCTTATGATTTCAGAAGTTCTATTTAATCTTACACTTCTAGTTTTTCTAATAGAATTAAAACCTAGTTTTTGAAATCCTAAGTGCATACTATCCAATAAGTACTTACTATTATTATAGATAGATAATCGAATTGCTTTATGATGTCTTATACTCAAAGAACCCTCAGTGTCAAATAATCCTCTTAAACATGCACGTAATAATTGCTTATTACATAAAATATAATCCGAATTTTATTGTTTGACTGATGTATTCTTCTACCTTTCGGAATGTCAATTATTCGTCAACCAAGTTTGACATGAATATAGCCTTAAATCCATAAGCTTTAAATAAAATATGACTTTAGGTGCATAATAAGTCATATAATACCAAATTTCAGTATATTCAGTATATATTATTTAAGTATATTATTTAAGTATGATATTTAGGATATTAGCTACCAAGACAAAAATGTATAACAGAAATTAATGCATTAATAAAAAAGATTTAAGGAAAACATGGTCAATAACATCATTGAGATAAAAAATCTCACTAAAAAATTCGGCAACTTTACGGCAGTGGATAATATAAAATTATCTATAAGAGAGGGAGAAATATTCGGATTTCTAGGGCCGAACGGCGCAGGGAAGACAACAACCATCAGCATGTTGACGACTCTGATAAAACCCACATCAGGCACTGCAACTATTGCAAACCATGACTTGAGCGAAGAGAGCGTCGATATCAGAAGTATAATAGGAGTAGTGCCGCAATCATTCTCATTATTTTCGGAATTGACTGCGCAAGAAAATCTTACATATATAGGAAGATTATACAACATGGATGCCAAGGAAATAAAGAGCCGTTCAGAATATCTTCTAAAACAAATGGCATTATTCGAACACAAAGAAAGGATATCTGGAGTATTTTCAGGAGGAATGAAACAGCGGTTATCACTTGCTGCAAGCCTGATGTCCAACCCAAAAATATTATTTATGGACGAGCCTACGACAGGCCTTGACCCGCAGAGCAGGATTGCCATCAGAGAACTGACTGAGCAATTGAATAAGCAAGGTATGACAATAATATATACGACGCATGACATGGAAGAAGCAGAAAAAATTTGCGACAGGATAGTCATAATGGATAAAGGAAGAATTATTGCAGACGGAACTGCCGAAGAATTGAAGCATAAGATAATGTCCGGACACATGATTGAAGTAAAGCTCGAATCAGAACCTAAAGAATTGTCCTCGGAATTGAAAAAATTACCTTTCGTTACTGCAGTAGAACATTCAGGACAATTAATCAACATCACTGTAAAGCGCAAAGAAGGAGTATTCTTTGCCTTGAGCGAATTCTTCTTAAAGAAAGGCATACAGGTTGAAGAGATAAAATATAGAGAGCCTTCGCTAGAAGAAGTATTTGTTACGCTAACAAAAAAAGATTTAAGGGACTGAACTGTGATTTAAGAGAATCAAAATTTAAGAGAATCAAATGCCAAAAACCGACAATAAAAAAAAGAACATAAAAGAAAAAGTCGTCGACCTAAAGAAAGTCAGTGCAATTATCCAGAAGAATTTTATAGTCATGACAAGAGATCGCATCAGACTACTCCCATTATTGCTCTTTCCAATTTTTATGATTTTAGTCCTAGGGTTCACCACAGGGAATAGCCCAAAGCATATACCTGCAGCAATTGTATCGTTTGATAATTCTGCAATGGCAGAAAATATCCAGCAGCAAATCTATGACAGCCAAACATTTTCTGTGCGTTATCGCGTGAGCACTGAAGATGAGGCAAAGCGCCTCCTCGATTCAGGAAAGATAAGCGTGATAATAGAGATCCCTCCGAATCTCGGAGAAGATATAGACAATAATATTCCTGCACAAATCATTATTATCGTGGATGAATCGGATTCTTCAATCTCCGCAACTTCTAACCAGGCACTCGGAGCAATAATAAATAATGCGGCCACCAGTATCACGATACAAAAATTAGAGGGATACCAACAATCTGTAAGCGCTGCTGCATCCGCACTAGGAAATTTTGCAGGCAATCAACAAAATCAATACGGCATAATTGCACAAGAGACATCTGATGCTGGTTCATATCTTGATAGTGCGCAATCATTCAACAAACAATATTCTAACGAATTAACATTATCACTACCTTCCTCATCGCCTATATTAATAGCTGCAAACTCAACTAATAACTATGATACATACAACAATAATTTAACAAATGTCTCAAGCCCTAATATTATATATTCAGAAAGTCCTGTAGCAACACAGATAAAAGGGCAAATTGCAATCACACAAAAATTTGGTGCATCAATTGCTGTTGCAAATGGAAAAGTCCATGCCGCTCAAGTTATAGCGACACAAGCTAACAAGAATCAGCAGGTTTTGCAGCAAAATTATGATTCTCAAGTGCGTAAGCCTCTAATAACAATACAAACATTTACAGAATCTAGTGCACAGAATATTGTAAGGCCGCTTTCGGTGGAGGATAAAGCTGCATATGGCTCTTCAGGACTTAGAGCAATAGATTTTCTAATCCCGAGCCTCATCGCCATGACTATCTTCCAGGGTGCTGTAATGGGTATGGGCAGAGCCGTCGCAGGTGAAAAGCGTGATGGTTCATTGACGAGAGTCTTTCTCACTCCAACTTCTAATACCACCATAATTTCTGGTACACTATTATTTTATGTGCTCTTCGAACTTTTGAGAGCATCATTTCTTATAATATTCTCTGTAATAGTCTTCAATATAAAGATTCAGGGCAGTCTATTTTTGATTGCACTTATTCTGATATTATATATCACTATATCTACTACTATAGGAATGATAATATCCAGCGTTGTTAAGACTGAGCAGCAATTCCAAGCAATAGCCATGCTCATAAGTCTGCCGACAATGTTTTTGTCAGGAGTGTTTTTTCCATTGCAAGCAATGCCAAAGATAATGCAATCCATCGCTAATTTCCTTCCAATAACTTATGCAGCCAATGCATTAAGAGGAGTGATGGTGAAAGCATTGCCTCTGCAGATGATCAGTTATCCTCTAATCATATTATTGATATTCCTTGTAATATGCATAACATGTGTGGTGACCGTATTCAAGAGGGATATAGAATAAGAATATAGAATAAATATCAGTAATCAATTGGTAATGATTATAGAATAATATAATTATTATGGAATTATATACTTATTATAGACTAGCAATTTAACATTCACATATACATTCAACAAAAAAATTACATAAGTTTAATGGAGGAAAAAAATGAAGAAGATATACAATACGATAATATTATACATGATGCTATCAATCCTATTATTCTGTATAGAATCTGATATGGCAAGCGCGACAGTACAGCCTAACATACTGGTATCTGGATTTAGTATAAGCAGCGGTGAAGCTGGCGTCGGAAAAGATTTCATACTAACATTAAACCTGAGCAACACAGGTTCTGCATGTGCAACAGACATAACAACTGCAATACAGGCTGGTCCACCGTTCATAATGGAAGGAATTAGTACTGTTCCTGCAAATGATTTATGTTATGGTTTAAACGAATCAGTAAATATTCCATTAAGAATAGACCCAACTGCTACGGGAGGATTCTATCAATTGACAGTCACCAATAATTATCAGGATTTATTAAACAATCCATATACCGTCTATTCAACAATCAATATATTCGTTAATGGTACACCCGATATAAATGCGCATGTAAGTGGGACTAATCCTATAGATGTCTATCCAGGAGATATGGCTGCACTCACAATGACAATACAGAATGATGGAAATTTCGAGGCACAATCTGTAAATGCGACATTAATATCTGACTCGCCATTAATAGTCAAATGGTCAAATTCATTTGCGCTGCTCGGCAGCATCAACGCAAGAGATTCGCGCAACGCACAATTCACTATAGAAATTCCAAAAAATTCAACAGGGATATCATTTCCAATGCACCTCACGGTATCGTATCTTGACCAGAATCTGAATCAGCAAACAAAAACATTCTATATACTATTTTATGCCAAGAACAAGGCGTTTTTTACGACGAGCGATGCTGGAAGCGACAAATTATCACCTAGCGATAATTCCAAAGTTGTAAAGCTAAATTTAAAGAATACAGGAACGGATGTTGCAAAAAATATTAAGATAAGAATAGAACCGCAATTTCCATTCTCTACAGACGGCAGCGTACGCTACGTCGACAATCTTACACCAGGAGAATCAGCACCGGTGAACCTCATTGTAGATATAGATAAGGATGCGACTATCGGACAATATAGCCTGAACATGATAATAAACTACGAAGATGCACAGGGCAAACAGCTTCAAGATACGACAAATTTATCTCTAACAGTAGTCCGGAAAGGATTTTTCACAGAAGTGTTCCTGGATTATTGGTTCTTATGGCTAGTTGCGATAGTAGCAGCAATCATAATAATCAGGCGAAAAGGAAAAGCTACAAAAAAGAAATGAAGAATTTCTAAGTCAATAAAAAAAGTATTTATCGTCGATGAATAAATATATAGTACTCCCGCCGAGATTTGAACTCGGGTCACCACCGTGAGAGGGTGGTATGATTGACCGGGCTACACCACAGGAGCATTATAATATAAGTTCTTATAGAATTCTTGCTCTCACGATATATAGAACTGAAAGCTATTTTATAAATATTCTGGAAATGAACCATTTCCAGGACACTAGAAGATGTACACGTCTAATGTTTTTCGCAAATATTTGATTTGCGAAAATGCTTGATATCACTTCCTATGTTTCTTTACACCCTTTTCGTATCTTATTCCTAAAGTCGAGAATAATATTATAAACATAAGTCCGATGAATATTTTATCTGATGGAGCGACGATTGTCCATATTTTAAATTTCACAAGAGCAAACACGACTAGCATTCCGAGAACTAATATTATAAGGCAAGTCACTAAAGTCTTTTTAATGTCTATCGAAGATAATATTGAATCTCTCTTCATTAAATAATAAAGCTGAAATCGTTTTATAAATATTTCTGATTTCGGATGATATTGCGCAATAACGTTGCGCGCTCACATAGATTCTTTAATCTATTGGGTTTCGAGCTATTTGTGATCGATTACTAACATCAGAGTTCGTTAGGTGCTATATAAGTCACTTAGGTCGCTAACTAAATATGCCTTGTTTATTTTAGATAAGTTTTGTTTATAAAAATAAGCTTAATTAATGTCAATGTATCATATTTTATCATATTCTTCATAAACTTTTTAAAAAGTAGTGCATTACTGACCTTAAGGAGTCAATGGTATGTTAAGGGCAAAGTTTACAAATTCTAAAATTTTTTAGGGATTGTTATCTTGTGCTACATATTGGAATAGACTCAGAGAAACCAAAAATAATGTAAGGTGTAAACAAAATGGAATATGGACGAGACAGAGGAGAAAGAAGAAGTTTTGG
>Ga0182027_10015062_pt1 | contig 10666 bp, 9 predicted proteins | sample 712E1DmetaG_FD_121300 | JGI IMG/M metagenome (GOLD analysis project Ga0182027, IMG submission 121300) | Permafrost microbial communities from Stordalen Mire, Sweden - 712E1D metaG (Illumina Assembly) | ecosystem: Environmental > Terrestrial > Soil > Wetlands > Permafrost | place: Sweden... | reverse complement strand
GCCGCAGCCGCGCAAGGGATTGGTTCCCATGAAGTTGATGTGGTCGGTCACCACCATGAAATCGCCGGGGCGGAATTGCTTATTGATGCCGCCCGCGGCGTTCGTGAGCAGCAAATCGCGGATGCCAAACGCCGCCAGCGCCCGCACCGCGAACGTCACCTGCTCCATCGAGCGCCCTTCATAATAATGCGCGCGCCCGCTCAACATTATTACCGGCGTGCCGCCCAGGCGGCCAAAGAACAACTCGCCCGCGTGGCCGCTGACGGTCGGTTTGGGAAAACCAGGAATTTTCGCGTAGGAAATGCTTTTGTCCACGCGCAGTTCCGTCAGCGCGTGATGAAAGCCGCTGCCGAGCACGATGGCGAGCGCGGGACGCAGCGACGAAACTTTTTTGAACCGCGTGGCGGCGGTTTGAGGATTGGGCGTTGTCATCGTTTAACTATTGGAAAATGCGTTATTTATAATCGTTGAAACGCGACCCCACTCGGCAGTCATGTCATTCATCACCTCAGTCATCATTTTGTTGAATGGTAAAAGCAATTCCACAAATTCTAAAGAAAGGTTTTGTAATGTTTTGGGATTGATTTTGTTGATGGCAGATAACTGACGTGCAGCGTCTTGATCCCTGTGTGCTGCGGCAATGTTGCGGATGTCGCGAAGATCGCATTCGTGCTTCTTCTTAAATTCAATTAGAGCTTTGACTATTGGGTTCAGCTTTTGTTTGTAATCATTCTTGGCAATCGCCTTATCTAAACTTAGCCTAAATTCTTTGCCGAGTAATTGCGTGATATCTTCGACGCATTCAACAAGAGTCATTGCGAGCAAACGAGCGTAAAGTTTTTTGCGCCATTGCGTATCAGCCATTGAAAGGTCAAAAACAAGTATTGACAAGTCTAGCTCACAAATCAGGCAGAACTGACTCGCATTGTATAAACGAACCACATGTTCAAACTGAATCTTTTCAGCTTTCTGTCGGGTAGCAGAAATACTTTCTAATGCCCCAAGGATTACTTCTTCCTTTCTTTCTATGGTCAAGCGAAGTTTCCGCTTTGGTCCTGTCAGAATTATTTTTTCAATGAGCTTCAGCACAAATTTAATGTGTTATCGTATTTTCAATGTTTCTGTGCCGCTGACTTGATTTTTTCGTTTCTGCCATATTATGATTGGCTCGATTTATGGAACTCAGCAATGACGAAATCCGCCGTTATTCGCGGCATCTGACTCTACCCGAAGTCGGCCTGGATGGCCAAAAGAAAATCAAGGCCGCCAGCGTCCTGTGCCTCGGCGCAGGCGGTCTTGGCTCGCCCATCGCCCTGTATCTCGCCGCCGCCGGCATCGGCAAACTGGGCATCGTGGATTTCGACACCGTGGATTACTCAAACCTCCAGCGCCAGATTTTGCACACCGACGCCGACGTCGGTCGGCCCAAGGTGCAGTCAGCCCGGGAAACCCTCCACGGCCTCAATCCGAATTGCGAGGTCATCCTCCACCACAGCCGCCTCACCTCGGAAAACGCGCTCGACCTCATCCGGCCCTACGACATCGTGGTGGACGGCACGGACAATTTCCCGGCGCGGTACCTGACGAACGACGCCTGCGTGCTGCTCAAAAAGCCGAACGTCTATGGCTCGATTTTCCGGTTCGAGGGCCAGGCCAGCGTGTTTGCGCCGCATCTCGGCGGGCCGTGCTACCGCTGCCTTTATCCCGAACCGCCGCCGCCCGGCACGGTGCCGGACTGCGCGGAAGGCGGCGTGCTCGGCGTGTTGCCCGGCATCATCGGCTGCATCCAGGCGACGGAGATTTTGAAACTCGCGTTGGGCAAAGGCACGCCGCTCATCGGCCGCCTGCTGCTGGTTGACGCGCTCGACATGAAGTTCCGCGAATTGAAACTGCGCCGCGACCCCGAATGTCCGGTTTGCGGCGAACATCCGACGATCAAGGAGTTGGGCGATTACGAGCAATTTTGCGGCATCGCCCCCAAAACGGCGGCGCCGCCGGCCAATCCGGATGAAGTCACCGTCCAAGACATGAAGCAGGCATTGGACAATCCGAAGCTCGGCATCAAGGTCGTGGACGTGCGCGAGCCGGACGAATACGAAATCGCCCGCATTCAGGGCGTGCCGCTGCTGCCGTTGAGCGAACTGCCGAAGCGGTTCACCGGACTCGACCCAAACCAGACGATCTATCTCCACTGCAAAGGCGGCGCGCGTTCGCTCAAGGCCGTGAAGTTCCTGAAAGAGCAGGGCTTCAAAAGCGTCAAGAGTGTCAAGGGCGGAATCACGGCATGGTCGCGGGAGATTGACTCCAGCGTGGCGAAGTATTAAAGATCAGACATTAACGAAACATTTGAAGGCGTGGTTGAACATGCGCGGGCCTGCTCTTGGCGGCCACGGCGAAGTCCTTGTCGAGCAACTGGTCCATCGCGCTGGTTAGAAACCAGCGGCGGGGCAGTTGCCACTTGCTGCCCGGAGCGACCAGTTGGCGCACGGTGAGCAGGTAAAGGAACGTGCGTTGGTTGGTGTGACCCGCGCGCAGACGGCGGTTTTCGACGACGCTCCAGAATTTTCACTACGCCAACAGCACGCGGGTCTTTGACCGGCTGAATCATTTTTCAAAGGCGCGTTCGTTGGCCAGTGTCTTGCTGTGAGTATCCCAAGGGCAAAGACCTCAGGGTGTGCAAGGCAAGTTCGCCTTAAACACCCTTTGGATGATGCTCAAGCTGTTTGGATGGAATAAGTTGCAATGCAAAACACGCGATGCATGATGAGTGGTGGGTGGTGGTTGCGCGGTCCCGTTTGCGCTTCAATAACCTGGACAGAAGGGTTGTTTTCGAGCGTTTACGAGGACAGTCAGGCTTTTATTCATTTCTTTGGTCGCGGTCTGGCTGGTGGATGGAGCGTCAGGCTTGCAGAACTTAAAACAATCGGGCAGGATTCTGTCCATTTGAAAGACACCGCCGCAACATGCCCGCCAAAGCAACATGCAGGTTTCCCGCATGGCTGGAATGGTGAAAACCATCGCTTGGGAAACTGCGACGCCCTTTTTCGAGTTAGCCTATGAAAACAAACGGCCATGTCTCCAATCATCGCATCCTGGTGATCGACGACAACGCGGCCATCCACCAGGACTTTCGGAAGATTTTCGCCGCCAATACGGGCCGGAGCGCGCTGGGCGAAACCGAGGCGCACTTGTTTGGCGACACGTCGCCTCACAACAGCCAGCCGACGTTTGAAATTGATTCGGCGTACCAAGGCCAGGAAGGACTGGAGCGGGTCCGCCAGGCGCTCAAGGAGAATCGCCCTTACGCCATGGCCTTTGTGGATGTGCGCATGCCGCCGGGCTGGGACGGCATCGAGACCGTCACCCGAATCTGGAAAGAGTATCCGGACTTGCAAGTGGTGATTTGCACCGCCTACTCGGATTATTCCTGGTCCGAAATGTTGCAACAACTTGGCTATACCGACCAGGTGGTCCTTCTGAAAAAGCCATTTGACACCATCGAAGTTCAGCAACTGGCCTTGGCGCTCACGGAAAAGTGGAGTCTTTTCCAGCAGGCCAGGTGCAAGCTCGAAGATCTCGAACGAATGGTCCAGGCGCGCACCGCCGAACTCACCACCACCAATGCGTCCTTGCAGGCTGAAATCGCCGAGCGCAAGCGCACCGAGGCGGAATTGCTCAAGGCCAAAGAGGCCGCCGAAGCCGCCACCCGCGCCAAGAGCGAGTTTCTGGCCACCATGAGTCATGAAATTCGCACGCCGATGAACGGCGTCATCGGCATGACCAACCTGCTGCTCAACACCGACCTCGGCCCCAAGCAACGCAGCTTTGCCGAAACGATCAACCTCAGCGCCGAATCGCTGATGACGATCATCAACGACATCCTGGACTTCTCCAAAATCGAAGCCCGGAAGCTGGTATTCGAAACCCTCGATTTCGATTTGCGCGAGGCCATGGAAGGCGCGCTGGAACTGTTTGCCGAACGCGCCCACGCCAAACACATCGAACTGGCCGGCTGCATTGATCCCGCAGTGCCGCTCACGTTGCGTGGCGATCCCGGCCGCCTCCGGCAAGTGTTCAACAACCTCGTCAGCAATGCCATCAAGTTCACCGACGAAGGCGGTGAAGTGGTGGTCCGCGTGACCCGGGCGGATGAGACGCCGACGCACGTCACGCTCCATTGCGCCATCAAGGACACCGGTATCGGCATCGCGCCCGAAGCGCAAGCGCGGCTATTCCGGGCGTTCACCCAAGCCGACGGTTCCACCACGCGTCGCTACGGCGGCACGGGTTTGGGTCTGGCCATTTGCCGCAACCTCGTGGAAATGATGCACGGCCAAATCGGCGTGGACAGTGAACCGGGCAAGGGGTCAACGTTCTGGTTCTCCGTGGAGCTTGAAAAACAGCCGCCGGGCGCCACCGCCGCGCCTAAACCGCTGATTGATCTGGCCGGCACGCGCATCTTGGTCGTTGATGACAACGCCACCAATCGCGAGATTCTCCATTACCAACTCCTGGCCTGGAAGGTCCAGGCCAGTTTCGCCACTCACGGCGCGGAAGCCCTCCGGATGTTGCAGTCCGCAGCCTCGGCGGGTACAGCCTATGACCTGGCCATCCTGGACATGGAAATGCCCGGCATGGACGGCCTGATGCTGGCTCGGGCCATCAAGACCGATCCGGCCATCGCCAACACCAAACTCATCCTCCTCAATTCGCTGGGAGAACAGATGGAAACCGAGAAATTGCACGCGGCCGGCATCAGCGCGTGCCTGGTCAAACCGGCCAGGCAGTCGCTCCTATTCGACCGAATCGCCGAAGCCTTGGGCGCCAGCGAGACAGCGGCGCGGCGTTTGAACGTGGCTGCTCAAACGGACCACGCGCCACCCGTCCGCCGTTCTCGAAACGTGCGCATCCTTCTGGCGGAAGACAACATCATCAATCAGGAAGTGGCCCGCGGACAGTTGGACCAATTGGATTACACGGCGGATGTCGTGGCCAACGGGCGGGAAGCCTTGGAGGCGCTGCGGCGAAAACCGTACGACATCGTGTTGATGGATTGCATGATGCCCGAAATGGACGGCTACGAAGCCACGATGAAAATCCGCCAGTCCGAACAGGAACACCTGCCTGGATTCGATCGCAAACAGCCGATCCACATCATTGCGATGACCGCCAACGCCATGCAGGGTGACAGTGAAATTTGCCTTTCGACCGGGATGAACGATTACGTGAGCAAGCCCGTGCAAATCGGCGACCTGCGGCGGGCGCTGGAGCGCTGGAAACCGGTGGACGGCGACCAGCCGGATGCGCCTGTTGCCGTTGGTGAGCAACCGGCAGCCGGACTGTCCACGCTGGCGGCCGTGAGCGAAGCCGATAACGCCTCGAGGCCAATGCCGGCCGTCGATTTAGAGCGCCTGAATGAAATCACATCGAATAATCCAAAAAAGGCGCATCACATTGTCGTCATGTGGCTCAAACAAGCCGACGAAATCATCCACGGCCTGGATCAGGCGATTCAAAACGGCGCTGCGAAAGATATTCGCCAACTGGCCCACAAATTGTGCGGGTCCAGTTCCTCCTGCGGCATGGTGGCCGTGGTGCCTGCACTCGCAAAACTGGAGCAAATGGGCGTCAATGGCCAACTGGATGGCGCGGCCGAGGCGCACGTGGAAGTCAGCAAACAATTCAGACGCGTCCGCCAGTTTCTCAACAGCCATTTTGGCGATCTCCAGCCGGCCTTGACCCCTCAGCCTTAAACGTGGATTGAGCTTGGCGGCGCGCAAAGTTGAAGTTCAAGTTTCAGCGGGATTGAGCCGGTTTGCGGGACGCTCCTGGTTCCGCCGCCCGTCGGGTTTCCCAAATGATTTGCAGAATGCGCTTGCGTCGGGCTTATTCGTTGTTAAAGTCATCCTGTGTTTTTCACTGCCGACCGCGGCGGTTTTTCCGTTTCAACCTGAACAAACCAACAACTTGTGAAAATTTTCAGCGGCACGGCGAATGAGCCTTTGGCCCGGGCCATTTGCGCCTCGATTGACATGGAACTGGGCAAATGCACCATCAGCCCGTTTCCGGACGGCGAGACGTTTGTCCGAATCGAGGAAAACGTGCGCGGCCAGGATGTCTTTGTCGTGCAGCCGACGTCGCCGCCGACGAACCACAACCTGATGGAATTGTTCATCATGATGGACGCGTTGCGGCGGGCGAGCGCGGCGCGCATCACGGCCGTGCTGCCGTTTTATGGTTACGCCCGGCAGGATCGCAAAGACCAGCCGCGCGTGCCCATCAGCGCCAAGCTCGTCGCCAACCTGCTCATCGCCGCCGGCGCGAACCGCATCTTGACGATGGATCTGCACGCGCAGCAGATTCAGGGTTTTTTTGACATTCCAGTGGATCATCTCTACGCCGCGCCGGTGATGTACGAGTATTTGAAGAAAAAACATTTGAATGATCTGGTGGTGGTCAGCCCGGATGTGGGCGGGCTGAAGATGGCCCACGCCTATTCGCAAGTCCTCGAAGTCGGCCTGGCCATCGTCGCTAAACGGCGCAAGAGCGCGACGGAGGTCGAGTCCATGGCGGTGATCGGCGAAATCCGGGGCAAGAACGTTCTCCTGGTGGATGACCTGACCGAGACGGCGGGCACGTTGACGTCGGCGGCCATCCTGCTGAAAAAGAAGGGTGCCCGGCAGATTATTGCCTGCGTTTCGCACGCCATTTTGAATGACATCGGCATCCAAAGATTGCGAAAATCGGTCATTGACGAACTGATTACAACTGATACTGTCCTCCGCCCTGCGATTGATGGCGTGAAGATTACGACATTGTCGGTGGCGGCGCTTTTGGGCGAAGCCATCAAGCGGATTAATACGAATTTGTCGGTGACTTCGCTGTTTGAATTTAAGGGCGGGCGCACCAGTTAAGCTGGCGCCGCCGGATGCCGGAAGAGTTTTTTTAAGATGAAATCTGTAGCATTGAACGCGTTTCCCCGTTCGCAAACACGGCGCGGCGGGGCGAAGAAACTGCGCGCCTCCGGGCGCGTCCCCGCCATCATTTATGGCCGGCAGGCCCAACCGCAGAACTTGGAGGTCAGCGCCAAGGAAATTGGCGACCTGATCCACCATTCGGCGTCCGAAAACCTTCTGGTCAATCTCGCGGTGAAGGACGATTCCCGTCCGCAACGGCTGGCGCTGTTGCAGGAAATCCAGCACCACCCGTTGAGCGGCAAACTCGTGCATGTGGATTTTCATGAGGTCGCCGAGAATGAAAAGGTTTCGATCATGGTGCCCGTCGAAACAGTCGGCGAAGCCATTGGCGTCAAGACCGGTGAAGGCGTGCTCGAACATGTTTTGTTCAAAATCAAAGTCCGCGGGCTGCCCAAGGATTTGCCGGAACAGATCGTCATTGATGTGACGAGCCTCGAACTTGGCAAGGCCATCCATATCGGCGAAATCAAGCCGCCGGAAGGTTGCGAAATCCTTGGCGACAAGGGCATCCCGGTCATCGCCGTGGCCATACCGCGCACCGAAGCCGAGGAAGTGGCGGCCACGGAAGCCGAAGCGGTTGCGGCAGGCGACGTGGAAATGATCAAAGAAAAGAAAGAAGAGGGCGAAGAGGAAGCTCCGGCCAAAGGCGCGGAAAAAGCCCCGGCCAAGGGCGCGGAAAAAGGCGCCGAGAAAGCTCCGGCCAAAGGTGCCGAGAAAGCCGGCGCCAAACCGGGCGCCAAACCGGGCGAGAAAGCCCCGGCTGCCGCCGCTCCCGCCGACAAGAAAGCCGAAAAGCCGGCTGGAAGGAAAAAGTAATTTGGGCGGCGACCCGGTACGGCCGGAGTCGCCCCACCGGCCCCGCGCATGGAGCCTTTGCATCTCATCGTGGGCTTGGGCAATCCCGGCGCGGAATATGCCGGGACGCGGCACAACGCCGGTTTTATGGTGGCGGAACGGCTGGCGGAACGCTGGCGGGTGGAATGGGCCGCGGCCCGGAAGTTCAATGCGCGCATGGCGCGCGCCGGGCGGGACGGTTGCCGGGTTATGCTCTGCCGGCCGCAGACGTTCATGAATGCCAGCGGCGAGTCGGTGCGGGCAGTGATGGATTATTACGGCGTGGAACCGGCCCGGTTGTTGGTGGCGGTGGACGATGCGGATTTGCCGCTGGGCGAGCTTCGCCTGCGGTCGCGCGGCAGCAGCGGCGGGCATCACGGGCTGGAGTCCATCGAGCAGCATTTGGGCACGCGGGATTTTGCCCGGCTGCGAATTGGCATCGGTCGCGCGGACGGTGTGCGGGAAATTACGGGCTACGTGTTGAGCCGATTTGGTTCGACCGAAACCGCGCTGGTGGGTAAGGTTTTAACGGTGGCGTGCGACCAGGTGGAATGTTGGTTGGACGCCGGAATACAGAAAGCAATGAGTCAATTTAACGGGGTCGTGGACGATCCCGCGAACGAAAGAAAAACGCAGTGAAACGATACGAAGGCCTGTTCATACTGAATACCGCGGGCAAAGAAGAGGGTCTCAAAGACACCATTGACAAGATCTCGGCCGAGATGGAGTCGGCGGGCGCCAAAGTCGAGACCGTGCAAAAGATGGACAAGCGCAATTTTTCGCGCGTGGCCGACAAAAAATACAGCTCGGGCTACTACGTCAACGTCATCTTTTCAAGCGAACCGTCCCTCATCGCGCAACTGCGCAGCCGCTTCACGCTGAATGAAGAGGTGTTTCGCGTCCTGTTCACCACCGCGCCGCCGCCCAAACCGACGCCGTAAACCCCAGCCAAACCGGAGAGCCTATGGCCAGCTTCAATAAAGTCATTTTGGTCGGAAACCTTACCCGTGATCCTGAATTGCGCTATACGCCCAAAGGCACGGCCATTGCCAAAGTTGGCCTGGCGGTCAACCGGGTCTGGACCAGTGAAACCGGTGAAAAAAAGGAAGAGGTGACTTTCGTTGATATTGACGTCTTTGGCCGTACCGCGGAAAACCTCGCTCAATACATGCGCAAAGGCAGCCCGATTCTCGTCGAAGGCAGGTTGCGTCTCGACCAGTGGGACGACAAGCAGACTGGCCAGAAGCGCAGCAAACTCGGAGTGGTGGGCGAAATCGTGCAATTCCTAGGCAGCCCGCGCGCCGGTGAAGCCGGTGTGGTGCCGGCCGCGCCACGGCCGGCTGCCGCCGTTGCCCCGGCGGCTGCTCCCGCTGTGCCCGAAAGCGCGGAACCTGAACCACCACCCGAGGGCGATGACGTGCCTTTTTGATCGAGGCTTGAAACGCAATCCCGTTTGCCCTCATCCCTCAACTCTCAACCACCAACCCATTTCTTATGGCAAAAACTGAAGTCATCCTCACCAGCAACATCGTCGGCTTGGGCGCCGAGTCCGACCAGATCAAGGTCGCGGCCGGCTACGCCCGCAATTACCTGCTTCCGCAAGGATTGGCCGTTCCGCTCACCCAGGCCAACAAACGCCGCATCGAGGCGCTGCGCCAGCGCCGCGCCGAGCGCGAAGCCCACGAGTTCAACACCATGGCCGAACTGGCCAAGGGCGTGGCCAAGCTCATCTGCGTCGTCACCGTCAAGACCGGCGAGGACGGTAAAATGTTCGGCACCGTCACGTCGGGCCTGATTGCCGACCAGCTCAAACAGCAGTTCGACATTTCCCTCGATAAACGGAAAATCCAGCTTGAACATCCGATTCGCGCGCTGGGCGAACACGACGTCGAGTTGCGCCTGCATCAGGAAGTGGCCGCCACGCTGAAAGTCCGCGTCGAGAGCAGCACGCCGGCACCGGCGCCTGAAGCCGCCGCTCCCGCCGAAGCGAGGAAGGACGAGGGCCGCGAAGGCCGGTTTGAACGGCGCGGCCGGCGCAGTGATGGTGACAAGCCCGCAGCCAAGGCCGGGGCCGCCGAGGAAAAACCGCGCGCCGCCAAGGGCGAAAAAGGTCCGCGACCCGAACGGGCGCCGCGAGCGGAAAAGCCCGCCGAATCTGATAAAGCTCCGAAAGCCGAGAAGGCCGCCAAGCCGGAAAAAGCCGAAAAACCGGCCAAGGCGGAAAAAGCCGGGTAATCGGTTTGGGGCAGTGATTTGCAAGGCAGGCCGGCAACGGCCTGCCTTTTTTGTTTGTGCCGGTCGAGAGTTTTTCCTTCACACACCGGCGTCGAGCGGATACAAGGAGTCTGAGGCTGGGGTGAGCTTATGGACGAAACCGAATGGATGACGCGCAAGAAGCGGATCGACGCGAGCCTGCGCTCGCTGCAACCGCCGTGGAAGATTATTCGCTACCACGACGGCTTGGAACTGTCCGCGCTTCATTGCGTTGCCGTCGAGGAATTCCCCACCGCCAACGGTCCGGCGGACTACGCGCTGTTCGTCAACGGTGTCTTGCTCGCCATAATCGAAGCCAAAAAAGTCACCGTGAATCCGCAGAACGTGCTGGAACAGGCCAAGCGTTATTCGCGCGGCGCGGCCAATGGTCCCGGCAACTGGAATGGCTTTCGCGTTCCGTTCCTTTACGCCACCAATGGTGAAATCATCTGGCACCTGGATACCCGGGCGGACAAACCCGTCTCGCGGCAATTATCAAATTTTCATACGGCCCCGGCTTTGGCGGAAAAATTTGCGTTCGATGACCGCCGGTCGCGCCAATGGCTGCTGGATACGCCGCCGGAAAAGATCACCCGCCTGCG